>Ga0207433_10007917_pt1 | contig 17527 bp, 15 predicted proteins | sample YelNatPaOPGAMG01_FD_187559 | JGI IMG/M metagenome (GOLD analysis project Ga0207433, IMG submission 187559) | Hot spring thermophilic microbial communities from Obsidian Pool, Yellowstone National Park, USA - OP-RAMG-01 (SPAdes) (version 3) | ecosystem: Environmental > Aquatic > Thermal springs... | reverse complement strand
CCCGGATTTTTTCGCCTTCCGCGAGGACGTCGACGAGTTCCTTGCAGAAATAGGCATTGCCAAAGAGCCTCACTACGCCGCGGCTTGGGGTCCTTTCCTCTTCCGGCATCCACAACTCGCGGACCTCGTCATCCGAGACGCCGAACACGATGGAATCCGGGTCCATGAAGGCCTCATACGCCTGGTTCGGCGTCATGCCTTTCAGGCCGCTGTGCTTGTGCTCGAAATTGTATTTTTCGATGGCGTTTTCCAGGTCTGAAACGAATTGCGAGAAAGTTGGCAGGACAGGGCTGATCTCCTTGGCGCGCTGTGACTTTGCGATCAGTTGCGTGACTTTGCGAACCGTATCCCGGTCGGCGTCTTTTGTGAGCACCGTAGGGTAGGTTTTGGCCAGGGGAAGGGTGACGGTCGGCCAGAGGCGCTCGATAATGCCGCGGCCTTGCGGGTTTCCTGGAATCCCCGTTTCGTGCCCGATTCCTTGCCTGGCAAGCGATCCGAAGATGGGGTGATCGATCGATTTTCCGGTCTGTCCGGAGCCGTTGTCGCTGTAATAGATGAGCGGCCGCGCCCGGGTTCGGATCTGCGCGTCCCGAAAGGCCGCAGACACCGCGATCGTCGATTCCGACAGCGCCACGCTCCATCCGACGATCTTTCTGGAGACCCAGTCTAGGATCAGCGTTACTTCTGGCTGGAAAGCCTGCCCATGTAACGGGCTCTGGATTCTTGCCTTGAAGGTGTGGCCGTCGCCAACCCAGATATCGTTCGACTTGAACATCGACACGTCCCTGTCGACGTACGGCTTGATGGATCTCCAGGCTGCCCCCGTCATGCGGCCCCGATATTTAATGGTCACCGGCAGGCTTTTCTCGATGCGCGTGGCCACAGTGTATGACGGTGCCCTGAGCCCCTGCGATTCCAGGAACGACACCATCTTTTCATGGGTCATTTTGACGCTGGGGCTGGAGGGCTTGCAGAAGAACCGAAGAAATGCGCCCACATGCACCGGATCGAAGCCTTCTTTCTCGCGCTTCCCTGGGACCAGGTATTTTAGGGTGTCGCCTTCCAGCTCACCCGCCCTCCAGAACCCGATGATGCGCTGCAGGCGTCTGGCTCTTCCGCTGATTCTCGTCAAGGCATCCTGCTTCTTTCTCGGCTTGATGTTCGAATCGATGTCGGCCTGGATGATGTGCGGAGCAGCATCGCCACTCTCGATCCGCTTTGCCAGGATCTGGCAGGCGCATCTTTCTGCACAATCCATCTGCACCATGATCCCCATGATTCCCCTGGCCAGGATGGCGGCTGCATCGCGCGCCTTGATCTGTTGGGGTTCGAGATTTTCGCGACATTTGGCGCGAGCTGCAGGAATGGCCGGAACCTTTCTGCGCTCCACGGAATAAGATTGCCCAGAAGGGGTGCGGCCAGGTGAAAGCTCCACCAAATTGGAGGGGGGTGGGTTCAGTTTGCGATAGACGGCTTCACGGATATTCGAGGGCAGCTTCGAGATCGGGTACCAGCGTTTTTTTCCACCTGGGCACGGTTGTTCTTCACAAACCCACAACTCTTTTGAGGCTCGCTTCAGCGCAGCTTGCCTCGTCACATTCAGCGCCTCGGCTATGTCAATTATCGATGCATACCCAGGCTTCATCGAGATTTCTCCAGGAATTGCTTGATTGCTCGTTTCTGTTTGGCTAGGTCGGATTCCATCTGCTCGATGCGCCCGAGCTCCGCGAGCAGTTTGTCTTGCCCTGGAAGCACAGTACATCCAAGCTTCTGGGCATAGAGAGAGATAAGTGCCAGCTGTCCGGTGGCAGCATCGAATGCCATTGCCGTTTCGAGATTCGGAACATGGTCCTCAGCTGCCGACGAGCTGTATTTTCGGAGGGTGTTGATACTGACTTCGCGCCCTAACATGCGACTCATATCCGCAGCAACACCGTAAATATCTTTCGAGCAGATGGAAATTGCCTCCGATATGACGTGGGAAATTTCGAATCTGAATCTCCAGGCGCCGTGGGTCATGGGATGAGCCTTGGGGATCTGTTCGAACAGATCTGGAGTGAATGTGTCAGCGATGCGCCGCATCGGCACCACTCCGCAAATTGACGAGGCGCGCTTCACGATCGCCGCTCGCGTCGCTCTTTTTGTCGACGGCGCACGCATTCATGTCACATCCCTCCTGCTTTTTTGACGCGGGCGGCCTTCGTATTGCCTTCACGAACGATGCTCAATGTATTACACTGAATTGCACGAAAGCCTCTTGGCCTAGGCATGCCGTCCTCGTAGTATCTAGACGGCCATATTTCCTGTGGAGGGATGCCCAGGGAGTCAGCAATACGCTTTTCATTGATCGGATAGCTGCGAACCATTGCTGCCGACAAGCTTGTTGAATCCGTAAGCCCGTATGCCTTCGCTATTGCGCTCAAGGTAATCCCTTTTTTGTGAAGGGCTGCCTTGATGTCCGCGGGATGCCAGTCTTTTTGACTGGCCTTTTTTGCGCTTACCGTTGTCATGTTCAGAGCATCCTGTTATTGCGTCGATGGGTGACATTAGAAACGCAAACGCATACCTTGTCAACACCTTTGACATGGTTGCACCTATGCATTTGCATATTTTTTTTCAATAACGGTTAATTGCCATGAAGAAACAAATAGATATTTCTGGTTTCACCTATTTCACTGGTTGCACCTGGCGATTGCACCTAGCATGGATCTAGGTGCAATCAAAAATTCAGAGATCGGCGCGCGTCTTAGATCTGCGCGCGAGACCATGAATTTGACCCGTGAGCAGTTTGCAGAACTTACGGGAATGAAACTACCGTCCCTTCGCGACTATGAGCTATGCAATCGCATTCCTGGTGGCGCTGCAATAGCCTCGTTTGCAAGGGCAGGCGTCAACGCCAACTGGCTTCTCACCGGCGAAGGCGAAATGCTGCTACCCCCCCGCGCCTGGAGAGAAGCGTCCGCCGCTTTTTTCGGTGGCGAGTCATCCTCAAAAGGCATCTCGCAGCCGGCTGGGCGAGTCGAAAAAACGGACGATGTGCCAGGGTTTGTCGCCATCCCTTTATTCGATGTTCGAGCAGCTGCAGGCGGTGGCTCCATCGTTGAGTCGGAGCACGTGATGGATGTACTTCACTTCAAGGAAGAGTGGATTCGCGCAGAACTTCGCGCTTCCCCCGCCGATCTTCACTTGATTTTCGTCGACGGGGAGTCGATGGAGCCCACGCTCCGGCCTGGCGACATTATCCTGGTCGATCGCCGCGACCAGGCGCAGCGCAGGGATGGGATATACGTTCTTCGCCTGGATGGAACACTGCTCGTGAAGCGGTTACAGAAGCTGCCAGGAGGAAACATCAAGGTTTCAAGCGATAACAAGTCCTACGATCCCTTCACGCTCAGGCTGGAGGAGATGGAGGCTCAGGATATGGCCATCATCGGCCGCGTGATCTGGGTCGGCAGGAAGTTCTGATGATGCTCATCTTTAAGTGAATTTGAGAGTCAACAGCGGTTGCTGTAAATGAGTGAGCGTCTATCGAATCTGATGGGGGTGTTTTCGCGCTTCTATTCGTACCAAATATTGCGCAATTTTTTGCTTTTTCTATTTTTCAGGCATTTTTTTGTGCCAAATGGCGTTTTCTCTTTTTTCGCGCCTATTTTTTTGTTTTCATTCGTTTTCTTCCGTTTTCTTCCCACTTAATCCCGGATCTTCCCTGATCCATATATCCCGCTGTTTAACAATCACGAAGAAGAAAGAAGCGGAAGAGCAGGTCTGGCGCCAGGCCAACTTCGACGACCTCACCGGCCTGCCCAACCGCAGCATGTTCCGCGATCGCCTCGATTTCGAGATCAGGAAAGCCGCGCGAAACGGTTTTGCCTTCGCCCTGCTGTTCATCGACCTCGACCGCTTCAAAGAGGTGAACGATACCCTGGGCCATGAAGCCGGGGACAGACTGCTGGTTGAAGCGGCGCAGCGTATTGCGTCCTCCGTCCGGGAATCGGATACGGTGGCGCGCCTGGGAGGGGACGAATTCACGGTCATCCTCTCGGACCTGCCGGGTAACGCCCATGTCGAGAACATGGCAACCACGATCATCCAGAAGCTCGCCGAGCCCTTCCACCTCGGCAAGGAGCGGGCCTATGTTTCGGGCTCGATCGGAATCACGCTCTACCCGTCGGACGCCGAGCAGTCCTCCGAACTCCTCAAGAATGCGGACCAGGCGATGTATGTCGCGAAAGGGCTCGGCAAGAACCGCTTCGCCTATTTCACTCCGGAACTTCAGGAAGCGGCTCTCGAGCGCATGAAATTGACCGGGGAGCTCAGAACTGCGCTACCGAACGGGGAACTCCAGCTCGCATTCCAGCCCATCGTGGCGATCGAAACAAATGCCATCGTCAAGGCGGAAGCGCTGCTGCGCTGGACAAACCCCAGGCGCGGCGCGGTCAGCCCGACCGAATTCATTCCGCTTGCCGAGGAAACCGGGCTGATCCACGAAATCGGAGACTGGGTCTTCAGGGAAGCGGCCCGCTGGGCGAAGCGCTGGCAAAACCTGCGCGAGAATTTCCAGGTGAGCCTCAATGTCTCCCCGGTTCAGCTCATGGTGCAGTCCGGCGGACATTCCTGGCCGGATCACTTGAGAGAGCTCGGGCTTTCCGGGCGAAGCATCGTGGTGGAAATCACCGAAGGGGTGCTGCTCAATGCCTCCGAAGCTGTCGCCGAAAGGCTCGCCCACTTGCGCAACGCGGGAATCCAGATCGCGATAGACGACTTCGGCACGGGATATTCCGCCCTCGGCTATCTCAAGAAATTCGACATCGACTACCTCAAGATCGATCGATCCTTCATCTCGGGAATAGAAACCGATTCGGATGACCTGGCGCTCTCCATGGCGATCGTTGCCATGGCTCACAGCCTTTCCATGGAAGTCGTGGCCGAAGGGGTGGAAACGCAAGGACAGCAGGCGATCCTGCCGTCGATCCGCTGCGACTACGCCCAGGGCTATCTGTACGCCAGACCCCTATCTCCCGACGAATTCGAGCGGCTGCTCGGATAACCTGCCTATCGGTGCGCTGCAGCAGCCTTTGCAGCGCCGGCGCGGTTCCACCAGCCGCCTCCCAGCGCCTGGTAAAGCGCTGCCGTATCCCCGAAGCGATTGGTGCGGGCCTGCACCAGATTGATGAGTGACGACTGGTAATTCTGTTCGGCCAGCAGTTGCGCCTGATAGCTTACCGCCCCCAGCTCATACTGCTTGCGCGTCAGTTCGAACGCTGTCTGCGCCGCCTGGGCGGTGGCGGCGGCATGCTTCAGGGCTGTCGCATCGGACTGTACGGTGTAGAGCACATCGGCGACATTCTGCAGCGCGGCAATCACGGTACTGCGGTATTGCGCTCCTGCCTGGAGCAGCGCCTGCTTCGCCGCCCGCGACCTCGCCCTCAGCGTCCCCCCATCGAAAATGGTGTAGGCGACATTGGCGGTCAGATCGAAAAACCCGCCGCCGCTGCGGAACATCCAGCCGGGCGTCGCGGCCATTCCTCCGATGGCCCCGGTCACTGCGAATTGCGGCAAGGTATTGGCAATCGCAACGCCTGCCTGAGCGCTGGCAAAATGCAGTTGCTCTTCGGCCGCCCGGACGTCGGGGCGCTGTTCGACGATTTTCGACGGCAGGCTGAGCGGAAGCTCACGGGGCAAATGCAGGGATGCCAGCTCAAATTTTTCCCCCACGTCCTGATTCGGCAGGTTGCCTGCAAGGGCGCGAATCAGATCGCGCGTCTGCTCCAGCTGTTTCCGCATCGGATCGAGCGCCTGCTCCATGGACGCCAGGGCAGCCTCCTGTGAAGCCACTTCGACGCCGGACACATCGCCCAGTTCAAGCTGATTTCTGAGCAAGGCAAGCATCTCCCTGTTGATTGCAACGATCCTTTCCATCGCTGCGATCTGCGCCCGCAATGACGCCTCCTGCAATGCCGCCGCAACCACATTGGATGCCAGCGTGATGTAGGTTGCCTCAAGCTGCAGCTTTTGCGCCGCCTCCTGCGCTTGTGCCGATTCCACCTGCCTGCGGTTGAGGCCGAATACATCGGGCGCATAGCCCACCGTCAATTGCGCGACATGGAAATCGTAATAGGCCGGGGCATTAAACGGCGCCGGACCGGCAGGATTGGAATAGGTTTGTATGACCGTGCCGTTGCCCTGAACCCCAGGAGAATTCCCGCCCATATTGCCAGCCAGCTTGTTTCTCGACGGCGAGTAACTCGCGCCGACGGTGGGATAAAAGAAGCCTTCCTGCGCAACCACATTTTCCCTGGACTGACGCAAGGCTGCCTGGGCTGCTGCTATGCTCGGATTGGCCTTGAAGGCCTGCTCGATCAGCGAATTGATCTGGGGCGACCGGAACAATTTCCACCAGTCGAATGGAATTGCGGCCTTCACATCGAAATGCTGGGACGCTCCTCCTGCAACAGGGGCGGAATCCGTTGCCCCGGGAAGCGCGCCGGAAGGAGAATAGCTTTTCGCAGTGGGCGCATCGGGCCTCTTGAAATCGGGCCCCACCGCACAGCCTGACAGGATCAGCAATGCACTCGCGGCGAGAACGCGGCCCGAAAGGCTGGCGAATTTCATGGTTGCTCCGCCCTTTCTGAAACCTCTGTCGGCATCGGCTGGCGCACCGAGAAAGTCATGATCAACACGGGCAGCACGGTCAGGATCAGAACCGGTGCCAGCAGCATCCCGCCGACCACCACGAGCGCGAGCGGTTTCTGCACCTGAGAGCCGATCCCGTTCGAGACCGCAGCCGGAACCAGTCCGACGCAGGCGACGATGCAGGTCATCAGCACCGGTCTCAACTGTACCTTGCAAGTGCGCAGCATGGCGCTGGTGCGGTCCAGACCGATTTCGATCTGGCTGTTGAAATAGGAAAGCACGATGATGCCGTCCATTGCCGCAATGCCGAATAGGGCGACAAAACCGATGGCGGCGGAGACGCTGAAAGGCGTGCCTGTCAGATAGAGCGCAAGGATGCCCCCCGTGATCGCCATGGGGATCACGCTGGCGGCCAGCAACACGTCGACGAAAGAGCCGAAATTGATGTAAAGCAGGATGCCAATCAGCAATATGGCGAGCGGAACGACCACGGCCAGCCGCTGCATGGCTTCCTGAAGATTGCCGAATTCTCCCACCCATTCCATGTGGTATCCGCCGGGAATTCGAACCTGTTTCGCGACCGCCTGCTGCGCATCGAGCACGGTCGTGCCGAGATCTCTTCCACGAACGCTGAACTTGATCGGAATATAGCGCTCCTGCTGCTCGCGGTAAATGAAGGCGGCACCGGAAACCAGCCTGACCCGCGCAACATCCCCGAGCGGAACCTGGACCACGCCGCCATTGGGATCCGGCGCACCTATGGTGATGCGCTTAATCGCATCCAGGCTTTGGCGATATTTCGGAGCGAAGCGCACCATGATCGGAAAGTGCCTGTCGCTGCCTTCCTCGTAGATGTCCCCTGCGGCCTGGCCGCCTATCGCTGCCTGCACGGTCGCATTGATGTCGCCGGGAGCAAGTCCGTAGCGCGCCGCGCGCTCCCGATCGATGTCGATGCGCACCGTAGGCTGGCCCAGGGAATTGAAAACGGCAAGATCGGTGATTCCCGGGATCCCTTTCATGACGGCCTCGATCTTCGCAGCGGTCTTTTCGAGGGTATCGAGATCGTTGCCGAAAAGCTTCACGGAATTTTCCCCCTTGACGCCGGAAGCCGCCTCCTCGACATTGTCTTCGATGTACTGGGAAAAATTGAATTCCACTCCCGGAAACCGCTTCTGAAGCGCGGTCGTCATCTGCGCCGTCAGCCTTTCCTTGTCCACCCCCTTCGGCCAGGTATCGAAAGGCTTCAATGGCACGAAAAATTCGGCATTGAAAAACCCTGTCGCATCGGTGCCGTCGTCGGGCCGGCCATGCTGCGAAACGACTGTTTCGACCTCGGGGAAATTCTTGATCAGCATGCGCATCCGGTTGACGTAGCCGTCCCCTGCCTCGAGCGAAATGGAAGGGGGCATGGTGGCACGTATCCAGAGATTGCCCTCTTCCAGCTTGGGCAGGAATTCCAGCCCCAGCCCTTTCGCTGCCAGGGCGGCAAGGACCAGCAGCAGCGCGAAGCCGGCGAGGGTGAAATGCCTGTTCCTGAGTGTCCACTCCACGAGTGGCGTGTATACCCGCCTGATACGCTCGACCACGAAGGTTTCGACCTCTTCCACCTGCTTGGGCAGCAGGAGCGAAGACAGGGCAGGGGAAACCGTAAAGGTTGCGATCAGGCCGCCCGCAATGGCATACGCATAGGTTTTGGCCATGGGGCCGAAGATGTGCCCCTCGATTCCGGAAAGCGTAAAGAGCGGCAGGAAGCCTGCAATGATGATGGCTGCAGAAAACAAGATCGCCCTGTTCACCTCGGTCGCGGAATTCGCGATCACCCCGAATTTGCCGCGCAACCCGGTACTCACGCGAGTGCGATGCAGCAGCGATTCGCCCTCATGCCGCGATGCCCAGCTTTCGGCAAGATGCCGGTAAATGTTCTCGACCATGATCACGGAAGCATCGACGACCAACCCGAAATCGACCGCTCCCATGGAAAGGAGATTTGCCGACTCGCCGCGCACCACCATCAGCACCACGGCAAAAGACAGCGCAAAGGGAATGGTGACCGCAACGATGATGGCACTGCGAAGATTGCCCAGGAAAATCCATTGCAGCAGGAAAATCAGCAAAACTCCCGTCAGCATGTTGTGCAGCACGGTATGCGTCGTCACGTTGATCAGATCCTTGCGGTCGTAAATTCGCTCGATATGCACACCCGGAGGAAGGATGTTCGAATGATTGATCTTCTGCACTTCGGCTTCGACCTGCTTGATGGTCGGCATGCTTTCTGCGCCCCTGCGCATCAGAACGATGCCCTGGACGATGTCGTTTTCCTGGTCGAGGCCCGCAATGCCGAGGCGCGGCTGGTGCCCGACGGAAACGGTGGCGACATCGCCCAACAATACCGGCGTCCCCTTGTTCGAAGTCAGCATGGTGTGCCTCAGGCTGCCCATCGAATGGATCAGCCCGATTCCGCGCACCACGGCAGCCTGCATCCCGAAATTCACCGTCTGCCCGCCGACATTGATGTTGCTGTTGTTGATCACCTGCAGCACCTGGGGCAGGGTCAGCCCGTAATTCACGAGCTTCTGCTGATCGATGGAAACATCGTAGGTTTTGGTCTTGCCGCCCCAGCCGTTGACGTCGATGACGCCGGGGATCGCCTTGAAGCGCCGCTCCAGTATCCAGTCCTGGATGGTTTTCAAATCCGTCACCGAATAGCCGGCGGGCCCCACCACATGGTAGCGATAAATCTCGCCGATGGGACTCGTGGGAGAAATCTGAGGCTGCACGCCGTTGGGAAGGGGCGGGAGCTGGGAAAGCCGGTTGATCACCCATTGCTGGGCCGCTTCATAGGTGAAATCGTAAGTGAAATTCACCTTCACGTCGGAGAGGCCGAAAAGCGAGATCGTCCGCACGCTGGTGACATGCGGGATCCCCGCCATCTGTATTTCTATGGGGATGGTGATGTAGCGCTCCATCTCCTCTGCCGATTGCCCGCTGCTTTGGGTGATGATATCGACGGAAGGCGGAACCGGGTCGGGATAGGCTTCGATGTTGAGCTTGAGGAAGCTCGCGACGCCGGCGGCCAGCATGAGCAGCAAAAGCGCAACGACCAGGACCCGCTGGGTCAGCGCAAACTTTACGATTGCATTCATGACCCGGTGTTCATCCCCACGGTTATGGCGCGGTCGATGAACAAGGTTCCGCCGGTGATGATTTTTTCCCCGGCAGCCAGTCCCGAGACGACTTCGACCGTGCCGTCATCGCGCGCACGACCGAGCTTTATCGGACGCAGGGCGACCGTACCGTCGTTGCGCACCACATACACGCGGGTCGCTTCCCCATCGAAGACAACCGCGCTCTGCGGCACGCCTGGCGCAACGGTTTCATCCCCCGCGATGATGCTGAAGCTCGCAAACATCATCGCCTTCAGGGATCCGTCGGGATTCTCGATCTCGGCGCGAACCGGCAGCCTGCGGGTGCCAGGATCGATGGCAGGAGCAACCCAGGTGATTCTGGCCTTGTACAGCCGCCCCGGATAGGCCGACACATGAACCTCGACCGGCTGGCCGACGCGGACGCTTCCCGCATCGGACTCTCGCACGTTGGCTATCAGCCAGAGCGTCGACAAGTCGCTCAGGGTGTACACCGGATTGGCCGCTCCCCCGGCCGCGCTGTTGATGTACTGGCCAAGGCCGACCTGGCGCTGGGTCACCGTGCCGGAGATCGGCGCCAGAACCAGCGCCTCGGGACTGCCGGCTTTCGATCCCGATTCCAGCGCCCGGATCTGCCTGCCTGATTTACCCAGGATACGCAGGCGTTCGCGGGCCGCCTGGAGAGCGTTCCGTGCGGCAGCAAGATCGGCCTGGCTTTGCAGCCAGTCCTTGAGCGCTCCGGACTTGGCGAGATAAAGCGCATGTTGGCGCTTCTCGGCAGCTTCCGCCAGGGTGGCCTGGGCGCGAGCGGCGATCAGGTCGCTCTGCCCCTGCACGAATTCGCTTGCCGCCACGGCCATCAGCGGAGCGCCTTTCCTGACGACATCCCCGGGCCTGGCGATGATGCGCGTTACGCGTCCGGTAAAGGGCGAAAATACCTGGGTCATGGCGTCTTCGTCGTAGGCGAGATTGCCTTCGGCCGAAAGCTCGGTGCGAAAAGTCATCGCCTGCACGGGTGCCACCGTGAGGTTCGCCCACTGCTCTCTGCTCGGGCGGAAGGTCCCCGGCGCGGAAGAAGCGGCAACGGGCGATTTCGGCTGGACGGGATTGAATAGACGAATGCCGACCGCAACCAGGACTGCTGCCAGCACCACCCCAACAACATATTTTTTTTCGAGTTTCATTGCCCGTTTCTCTCCCCTGCACCTGGCTCAAAGCCTCGTCGATGCGAGGGCGAAGGATAGCATGGGGCAAATTACACATTCCTTACAGTCTTCATAAGGTTGCGGCATGATCCACGATCGGCTTAGAATCGGAGTGTTGACATCGGACACCTCATGAAGCTACTGCTGGCTGAAGACGACATGGTCCTCAGGGACGGATTGACCCGCTCGCTGCAGCAGGCAGGCTATGCCGTCGACAGCGCCAGAAACGGTCTGGATGCGGACCATGCGCTGTCTTTCCAGAATTACGATCTGCTGATACTCGACCTCGGTTTGCCCAAACTGGACGGCTTCGAGGTACTCAGACGGTTCCGGGCCCACAACCAGGCCACGCCCGTTCTGATTTTGACTGCGAAGGACGCCGTGGAAGACCGGGTGGCGGGGCTCGACCTCGGCGCGGACGATTACCTGACCAAGCCTTTCGATCTTGCCGAACTCGAAGCAAGAGTGAGGGCGCTGGTGAGGCGCGGACAGGGGGCGCACAGCAATCTCCTCAAACATGGCAGGCTCGCATTCAATATCGTCGGCAGGCGCGTCCATATCGACGAGCATCCCCTGGAGCTTTCCGCCCGGGAACTCGGGGTGCTGGAGATCCTGATGCTGAAGGCGGGCCAGGTGGTCAGCAAGGAGCAGCTCGCCGAAAAGCTTTGCAGTTGGGACGAGGAAATCGGCCCCAATGCGATCGAAGTTTATGTTCACCGGCTGAGGAAGAAGCTGGAGCCTGCCGACATCGAAATCCGCACCATACGGGGGCTGGGGTATCTGCTCGAGAAGGGGCAATGAAGTCGGCTTCGCTGCACCGCCAGCTCATGCTGTGGCTTCTTATCCCGGTGCTTTCCCTGTGGATACTGGGCGGGGTGATCGCTTACACCATCGCAGTCAGGTTCGCCGACCTCGCCCATGACCGCTCCCTTTTCGATTCCACCCTGACGCTTGCCGAGCAGGTCAGGACGAAAGACGGCAAGGTAATTCTCGACCTGCCTGAAACCGCGCTGAAAATGATCGAGATCGATCCCTACGACAAGGTCTACTTCAAGGTCAGCAGCCGGCTCCACGGGCTGGTCGCGGGCTCTCCCGGCCTGCCCGCGCCGCAGCCGCGCAGGATCTATCTCAACAAGCCCTACTATCACGACGGCACCCTGGAAGGCCGTCACATCAGGATCGCCTCCCTTTATCTTCGCATGCCCGGCAACAAGGAGGACTGGATCCTGGTGCAGACCGCGGAAACCCTGATCAAGCGCAGGGTTCTCGCCAACGAAATCCTGGCAGGCGTGATCCTGCCCCAGATGCTGCTGACAGGGCTTGCTGCGGGAATTATCTGGCTGGGTGTCACCAAGGGGCTGTCTTCTCTGGGGCGGCTCCAGAACGAAGTACAGAGCCGCTCCCACAAGGACCTGAGTCCGTTGTCCGAAGAAAACGTGCCGCGGGAAGTCGGCACCCTGATCCGCGCCATCAACAACCTGCTCGAACGGTTGAACAAGGCCATCACCACGCAGAACCGCTTCATCGCCGACGCGGCACACCAGCTGAGAACCCCCCTGGCCGGACTCAAGACCCAGACGGATTACGCCCTGCGCCAGAGCGACCCCGATGAAATCCGGCATTCTCTGGAGCTGCTCCAGAGGAGCAGCTCAAGGACCATCCACCTCGTCAACCAGCTGCTTGCGCTCGCCCGGGCCGAGCCCGGCTGGGAAAAGCCCGGAATTCTATCCGAAATCGACCTGAACGGACTCGCCAGCGACATCGCCGGACGCTGGGTGCCCCAGGCACTGAAGAAGGACATCGACCTCGGGTTCGAGGGCTCCGACCAACCTGTCCTTCATTCAGGGTCGGCGTTCCTGCTTGAGGAAATGCTGGGCAATCTCGTCGACAATGCGATCCGCTATACCCAGGAAGGGGGCAAAGTTACCGTCAGGGTCTTCAGGAGAGGTGAAGAAGCGGTCATTGCCGTCGAAGACAACGGCCCGCCGATTCCGGAAACCGAGAAGGAGCAGATCTTCGAGCGCTTCCACCGCATTCTGGGGAGTCAGGAGGAAGGTTGCGGCCTGGGTCTTTCCATCGTCAGGGAAATCGCCCACGCTCACAACGGGGAAGTCTTCCTGGTGGACACTCCGGAAGGCAAGACCTTCGAGGTGCGCTTCTCTTCGAAGGCGCGGGCTTGAAGCCGCGCCGAAATTCAGGGGCCTCGCTGGCACGCACAATGCTGCTTCGAAACAACTTCAAGGTAGCGCGCCATCAGGCCGCCGACCAGCCAGATGCCTGCTATCGCCGCGAGCCAGAATCCGGGTGCGCCACGCGCCGGGCCGAATGCATTGGTCAGTCCCAGCACAATGCCTCCGCCCAAACCCGGCACCCAGAGCGTCACGGTATAAATCGCCATCGGCACGACCGACTTTTTGTATCCGCGCAAGGCGTTCACCGTCACGGCTTGCAGCGCGTCACCCAGGTGGTAGAGGCCGACCATTGCAATCAACGGCATCGCCATTTCCCGCACCCGCTGGTCAGTGGTGTAGAAGGCAGCGATCTGCGGGGCCCCCAGCCAGAATATCAGGCACAGCGCCACCGCAATCGACATGCCGAGGCGGATTCCTTCCCAGCAGACGCGGCGCGCGCGCACGGGTTCTCCGGCACCGAGCGCCTGCCCGACCAGTATCGATGTGGCATTGCCCAGCGACAGCGGGACCATGAAGGCCAATGCCGCAAGGTTGGCGGCGATCTGATGGGCGCCTGATACGACGGGGCCGAGACGCGCGATGAACAGCGCCATGAAGGTGAATGCGGTCACGTCCGCGATGAAAGTCAGCCCGATGGGAATGCCGAGTTTCAGAAATTCCCGTATGGCCGTAAAATCCGGTGCGGCGATGCGCCTGCGCAACCCGAATTCCGCGTAGTCCGGATGGTTCAGGCACCAGGCCCAGGCGATTGCGGCCATCAGCCAGGCATCCGCCGCCGTTGCCACTGCAGCTCCCGGCGCGCCCATTGCAGGAATGCCGGAGAAGCCGAACATGAACAGCGTGTTCAGCGGAATTTTGATCGCCAGGGACAGCAGGTTGAAAAGCATCACGGGACGCGGGCGGCCAATTCCCATGGATAGGCCGAAGAACAGGCGCAAGGCGAAGGCTGCGGGCACGCCCCAGCTTGACGCAGCCAAGTAGGCGCGCACCTTGGTTTCGACTGCCGGCTGCAATGCCGAAATCGCGATGAACGGCCCGGGAAACCGCAGCAGCAGGATCGCGGCAAATGCCAGCAGCAGGGATATCCAGATGCCCTGGTGCATCTCGCGACCGATGTCGCCTCGTTTTCCTGCGCCGTATAGGTGGGCGATGATAGGCGGCAGCGCGAGCAGTACGCTGACCAACGACATCAGCACGGTGGCCATGATCGATGCGGCGATGCCGACTGCCGCAAGGTCGATGGCAGACAGGCGCCCGGCCATTGCCGTGTCGATCACGGCATTGGCCATCATCGCCAGTTGCGCGACCAGCATCGGCCAGGCGAGGTGAACCAGTTCGCGGGTTGAAGAAACGGGGGCTTGCATGTCGGGGTGCGGGCTATGGGCAGGCGTCAAAAACATGGCATGCGTCATATTGATCTCGAATCGCTTCGAAGGCAACCGCTTCGCCAACACTGCGGCCCGCCGGTCGAGCCGGGGAATGCCGGAGAACCCGCCGAGGCAAATTTACAGTAGAATCCGGATGACGAGACAACGCTGCAATGGCAGATTAGGGGACTATGAATGCGCTACTGGCTGATGAAATCCGAACCCTCCGAGGTCAGCATCGACGACCTCGCCTCCCTGCCGGGACAAAGCATCGCCTGGTACGGGGTGCGGAATTACCAGGCGAGAAACTTCATGCGGGATCAGATGCGGGTCGGGGACATGGTCTTCTTCTACCATTCGAGCTGCGCGGAGCCGGGAATCGCCGGAATCGCGGTGGTGGACAAGCTCGCCTATCCGGACGAAACCCAGTTCGATCCTTCCGGAAAATATTTCGATCCCAAGGCGACGCGGGAGAACCCGCGCTGGTACAACGTTGACGTGCGCTTCCTGAAGAAAACGCCGCTGATTTCCATTTCGGAACTCAGGAGGCATCCCGAACTCGAAAGCATGAGGATTCTTCAGAAAGGCAACCGGCTTTCCATCACGCCGGTCGATCCCTCCGAATGGGATTACATCAACCGGGCCTTGCTGGGCTGACCGGACCGAACACGCCGTCCCTGCTGGCAAGCAGCGTCCCGCTCTCGATGTCGAAATACCATCCGTGAAGCTGCAGCTCTCCGGCCTCGACGCGCGACTTGATCCACGGAAAAGTCTTCAGGTTTTCGAGGGAAGCCAGAATCGCCTGCTTCTCGCAATCCTTTGCCGGCGATTCTCCGCTAGGCCTCGAAAGAACCTTGTCCCTCGCGGATTCGGCGAGCGTCATCCATCTGCCCACGAAGGACTTTGCTTCCCCGGAAGCGGTCCCCTCTATCAGAGCCCGGATGCCGCCGCACTGGGCATGTCCGAGAACGATGATATGTTCGACGCCGAGATTGCAAACGCCGAATTCGAGGGCCGCGCTGGTGCCGTGGTAATGCCCGGCGTTTTCGAAAGGGGGAACCAGGTTGGCGACATTCCTGATAACGAACAGATCTCCGGGATCGCAATCCAGAATGATGGCGGGATCGACCCGCGCATCGCAACAGCCCAGAACCAGCACCTTGGGCGTCTGCCCCTTCTCGGCGAGGCGCTTGAACAGGCCGGACTCGAAATGTCGCTCCCTGAACCTGCCGAAGCCTTCGACCAGCCAGGCAAGATCTCTCATCTCGAAGTCAGCCGCATCAATGCTTCGCGGTACTTTTCGGCCGTCTTTTCGATGACATCCCGGGGAAGCGCAGGAGCGGGAGCCTGTTTGTTCCAGTCCTGCGTCTCCAGCCAGTCGCGGACATACTGCTTGTCGAAGCTCGGCGGATTTCTGCCCGGCCGGTATTCGTCGTTCGGCCAGAATCTCGATGAATCCGGCGTCAGTATTTCATCTATCAGATAGAGCTCTCCCGCTGCGTCCAGCCCGAATTCGAACTTGGTGTCGGCGATGATGATCCCCTTGGTGAGCGCATATTCAGCCGCTTCCGAATAGAGCCCGATCGCAGCCTGCTTCACCTTTTCCGCGAGATCCGCGCCGATCAGGCGCTTTGCCTCCTCGAAGCTGATGTTCTCGTCGTGCTCGCCCATCGGCGCCTTGGTGGAAGGAGTGAATATCGGCTCAGGCAGCTGTTCCGCCTCGACCAGTCCCTGCGGCAGAGGAATGCCGCACACGGTGCCGGATTTTTTGTATTCCTTCCATCCGGAACCCACGATATAGCCGCGCACGATCGCTTCGATCGGCAATGCTTTCAGCTTTTTCACGACGAAGGCCCGGCCCTCGACTTCGCCTTTTTCTCCGTCAGACACGACCGATTCGGGTGAAATCCCGGTGAGGTGATTCGGAATCACATGCCCTAGCCTGTCGAACCAGAAGCTGGACAGCGCAGTCAGAATCTTTCCCTTTTCGGGAATCGGTTCGGACAGGATCACGTCGAAAGCCGAAATGCGATCGGTTTGCACGATGAGCAGCTTGTCCCCGTCAACCTCGTAGATGTCGCGGACCTTGCCGCGATGCAGAAAGGGAAGGCTCTTGATATCCGAATTCAGCATGATTCAGACCGCCGGCAGCACGGTGGCTGCAATCGCATCGGCCTGGCTCTTGCGGAAAGCCTTGAGCGCATCGGCAAGCTTGCCGTCTTTTGCAGCAAACATCGAGACCGCGAACAGTCCGGCATTCGCGGCCCCGGCTTCTCCGATAGCGAAAGTCGCAACGGGAATTCCCTTCGGCATCTGGACGGTCGAGAGCAGCGAGTCCATTCCCTGCAGGTATTTCGAGGGCATTGGCACGCCGAGGACCGGAAGCAGCGTCTTGGAAGCGACCACTCCTGCCAGATGGGCTGCGGCGCCTGCCCCTGCGATGAAGCATTCCGCTCCCCGCGATTCTGCATCCCTGATGTATTCGATCAGGAGATCAGGAGCACGATGGGCGGAAATGACGCGCGCCTCATAGGTCACGCCGAAGCTTTTCAACTGCTTGGCCGCATGCTGCATCACGTCCCAGTCGCTCTGGCTGCCCATCAGTATGCTGACCATTCCCATTCTCAATCCTCGAGATGATAGCCGACAACGCGCGCCACTTCGTTCTTCGAACCGAGAATGACCGGCACTCTCTGGTGCAGATCGGAAGGCTGCACGTCCATGATGCGCTCCCTCCCGGTAGAGCTCATTCCGCCGGCCTGTTCCACGATGAAAGACATCGGGTTCGCTTCGTACATGAGGCGAAGCTTGCCCGCCTTTTTCGGATCCTTGGTATCCTTGGGATACATGAATATCCCGCCGCGGGTCAGTATCCTGTGCACTTCGGCGACCATCGAGGCTACCCAGCGCATGTTGAAATTCTCGCCCCTGGGTCCGGTCTTCCCGGCAATGCATTCCCTGACATAGCGTTGAACCGGACCCAGGGG
>Ga0207433_10007915_pt1 | contig 17530 bp, 20 predicted proteins | sample YelNatPaOPGAMG01_FD_187559 | JGI IMG/M metagenome (GOLD analysis project Ga0207433, IMG submission 187559) | Hot spring thermophilic microbial communities from Obsidian Pool, Yellowstone National Park, USA - OP-RAMG-01 (SPAdes) (version 3) | ecosystem: Environmental > Aquatic > Thermal springs... | reverse complement strand
ACTCAGCCGCGATCGGTGCGTCTTCCGCCGCTTCTTCTGCAGCGACCTGACGAATCAGGCCGAGGTCCTCGAAGAATTCCAATTCTCACGGATGCACGACCCCGACGATTCTTGCGCTATCTCGCTCGTCTGCCAGCCCCCGGCTCCGCCGGCGAAGGTCGCCCTCTGGGCCTATCTCGTGAACGATCCCGCGAGTGCACCCGATAAGTGCGCCGACGGCTCGACGTTCGCGCTGAACCGTGGTGATCTCGCCCATCTCTGGACCACCGGCGTTACCTGCGCGACCGCCGATACGCCTTACGGCCAGACAGCCGGCATCTTCAGAGACTACGAAGGCCACCTCAGCGCGAACGCGATGCGCCTCGCGGACCATGTGATCCGCACGTGGTTCTTCGTGCGGGACGTGGACGCCAACTACCACGGCTTGGTCGAGGCTCGCAGGGATATTTTCGCCGAGCGGGGTCTCACTCCGGATACGCACTTCATCGCCAGCACCGGCATCGAGGGCGCATCCGCCGATATTGCTGCAGCGGTTACGATGGATGCCTATGCGATATCCGGCGTGCGTCCCGAGCAGATCGAGTTCCTGACGGCCCCCGAACATCTGAGCCCGACTTACATATATGGCGTGACATTCGAGCGCGGGGTCTCCGTTGCCTATCACGATCGCAAGCACGTGCTGATATCGGGCACCGCCAGTATCGATAGCGAAGGTCGGATCGTGCATCCCGGCGATATGACACGCCAGCTCGACCATACTATCGGTAACGTGGACGCGCTGCTGCGATCGGCAGGCGCCGGTCTTGCGGACGTGTGCTCCTTCATCGTCTACGTGCGCGACCCGAGCGACATCGACTCCGCCGGCCGGGCCATGCGCGAGCGCTTCGGCGAAACGCCATTCCAGGTCGTCCTCGCGCCGGTATGCCGTCCGGGCTGGCTCGTCGAGATCGAGTGCATGGCAATCGTTCCGGTCACTAACCCAGCGCTTCCGGCGTTCTGACTTTGTCGTTCCCAAGCGCAGCTATGGTATACTTGAGTCAGGTGATTGCTGCTTGAAGCTCCGAGTTTGTCTCATACTGCCGGTAATACTGGGCATGGCCGCCACGTCGACGATGGCGCTGACACCGGTCAGCGCCAAGCAGTACCTGGCAATGCGCGGGAGCATGGCCACTCAACTGCCGCTCGCCACGCTGAAGTCGGACCCGGGCTCATACATCGGCAAGGTGTTCGAGCTTCGCGGTGTCATGACGGGGTCTCTGAAAAGCGCACAGAACTCCAACTGCAACATTATCCTGAGCACCGCCGATCTCACCTCGTATACCGTCGTTACCGACAGCCCCCCGTGCGACAGCGGCATCAGGCTGGCGTGCCTGGTCAAGATCGGCCCGAGATCCACCGTCTCCCTGTGCGACCTCGAACTCGTCGCGAGCACTTTTCTTATCGACCTCGAACGAATCGAGACACCCGCCAAGCCCGTCACAGCCACCGTCAAGCCGGCCGCGAAGACCGAGCCGGCGAGAGGCACAACCACGCGCGGAACTGCCCGTACCGTAACCACGGAGGAGTATGTCGCGGCATATCGCAAGGCCGTGAAGAGGTTCAATCCCAGACTCAGCGAGACCCAGGCGGACACCATTGCCCGCAGCGTTATCGGGTTCGGTCTGCGCTACAAAGTCGATCCGCGGCTGGTGTGCGCGGTCATTCTCGCTGAATCCCATTTCCGCATCGGCGCGACCTCCAGCGCGGGCGCGCAGGGCTTGGGCCAGCTCATGCCCAGCACGGCCGCGGGGCTGGGCGTGGACGACGCCTACGACCCCGTCCAGAATATCTACGGTTCGGTGCGCTATGTGCGGGGTATGCTCGACAGGATGTGCGGGAGCAAGGAATGGAACGAGCTGACCTGGTATGACCTTGCGCTGGCTCTGGCAGCATACAACGCCGGCCCAAACGCGGTCAAGAGGCACGGCGGCGTTCCTCCCTACAAAGAAACCCAGAATTATGTGAAGCGCGTTACGTCTATCTATAAGCAGTTGTGCGGAGTCAAGTAGCCGGCGACGATGCTTCCGGCCAATACGCTCTGCTGGAGGAGCTTATGAGAATCTGGATTGCCGTAGTTGCGTTGGCGCTGCTCGTCGGCGCGTCTGTTGTCGCCCAGGACAAGCCCGCGATGGACATTGCCATCTACCCTGGCGGTGAGGCCACCATGGAGATCGATCTCTCCCAGGACGATCTCCTGCCCACACTGCAGGCCATGCTGCCGATGATCAAGATGGGCGGCCCCGAGGGCTCCATCAACACCGACGACATCGCCGCGGCGCTCAAGGACGTCAAGCGCATAGAATTCCTGCAGCTTGACATAGCCAAGAACCCCACTGATGCGCAGGTTGCGGACTTCTATTCCAAGAACCTGCCCGCCGGGCAGTGGAATCGAGTGTTCTGGCAGAAGTCGCCGCAGGGCACGATGGCGCTCTACGTGCAGGGCGCCGGCGAGAAGCTCTACGGCTTCCGTGTTTCCCAGGAGACGTCGGACTCCAAGCCGTTCAAGCGCGTCATGATCCTTAAGACCGACGGCAAAATCGACTACGCCAAGCTCCTCGGCATCGCCGCGAAGGTCTTTATGAAGTGAAGCATAACCCCCTCCACCGTGGAGGGGGAATCGATGCGTGCTCCCTCCCCGCTGCGGGGAGGGCTGGGGAGGGGTCGGGGCAGCCTATGGCAGACCAGCATGATGGCAATTTGGACGGACAGCCCGGACTGATCAGAAATCAGAACGTCTCCGCTGAGAAGCTGTCCTTTGCGCGTTCGCTTAGGCACGAGATGTCGCCCGTCGAACGGCGGCTGTGGCTGAAGCTACGCAGCAGACAGATATGTGGGGCGAAGTTTCGTCGGCAGCAGATCGTCGGCCCGTATATCGCTGACTTCTACTGCTCTCAGGCTATGCTCACAGTAGAGGTAGACGGCGACACGCACAACGCGCAGTACGATGCGGCGCGGGATAGGTACTTCGCTCAGCAGGGGATCCAGGTCTTGCGGTTTACGAATGCCGAGGTCTTGCGCAACATAGATGGCGTCATTTACATGATAGCCGAAGCGCTATCGACAAGGTCGTGAAATGCGGGGGTACGTTGTCGCGCCGCCAGGGACCTCCCCCTAACCCCCTCCACAGTGGAGAGGGAATCAATGCGTGCTCCCTCCCCGCTGCGGGGAGGGCTGGGGAGGGGTCGAGCTCAACTATGCGAAGAGGTAGTTACCAGCTTCTGATCCGGCTCGACCGCAACGAAACCATCCCCGTGGGCAAACTCGGAGCATTCGAGTTTCCCGCGGGGTTCTATGTGTACACGGGCAGCGCGATGAAGGGCCTCGACGCTCGCGTCGCCCGCCACCTGTCCAAGACCAAGCGATTCCACTGGCACATCGATTTTCTACTTGAGCGAAGCGTGATTATCCGCTATGCTATAGAGGAGAGTTCGATCAGGCGGGAGTGCGAAATAAACGCCGCCACGCTTGCGCTGCCCGGGGCGCGCGTGGTTGCCGAGGGATTCGGGTCGAGCGACTGCCGGTGCCGTACGCATCTGGTCCATTTCGAGACAGAGCCTGAACTTGGGCTGGAAGGTTGGAATGCTGGGAACACACACGGACGACAGCCCCTATAAGGTCACTCTGCCGGTCTTCGAGGGGCCGCTCGATCTCCTCCTGCACCTCATCCGCTCCAACGAAATCGATATCTACGATATCCCTATCGCGAAGGTAACCGAGCAGTATCTGGCGTATTTATCACTGATGGAGTCGCTCGACCTTGAAGTTGCGGGCGAGTGGCTCGTGATGGCGGCAACGCTCCTGGAGATCAAGAGCCGGATGCTGCTGCCGGAGGATCCGACCGAAGAGCCGGAAGAGCAAAAGACCGATCCCAGGCTGGAACTTGTCGAGCGGCTGATCGAATACGAGAAGTTCAAGGGCGCGGCGGAGGTGTTCCGGGAGCGAGAGGCCGAGCGCTCGAGGATGTTCACGAGGGGCGCGGTGGAGCTGGAGTTCGACCTCCGGCCCAAGTTCGACCTAACAGACATCACAGCGGTTGATCTTCTCGCCGCACTGCAAAAGATCCTGCTCGACACCGATGAAGAAGAGCCGGTCACCAGCATTCAACGCCGCAAAGTCAGCGTTCGAATGCGAATGCGCGAAGTCTGGCGCAAGATCAGCGATGCAACCAGCCAGGTCGCGTTCGAGGACCTGTTCGACGATGTGATGACCCGGGTTGACGTGGTGATCACGTTCCTTGCGCTGCTGGAACTCCTCAAACAGCGCAGAGTCAAGGTGAAGCAGACGAAGGCCTTCGGGCCCATTCATATAGTCCCCACCGCTGACGCCGAATAGCGGCAGCGTATCGAGGGTGGAGCAGAATGGAAGCTAAAGACACAGCATTGGACGCTCAGGACCTGGAGGTTTGCGAAGTAGTGTCCGTGGAACCCGTCGCCGAGGCTTCAGTGAAAACGCTGGCCGAGGCGGTTCCCGGAGTCGCCGTTGCAGTTGATACTGGTGTTGGCGCGGGATCTGAAATCTCGCCCCAACAGGACTACCCGCCGCACGAGGAAGTCCCTCCACACCGCAACGGCAAGCTCAAGCACGTCATAGAGTGCATGCTCTTCGTGTCCAGCGAGCCGCTCACCGCGGGCCAGATCGCCCAGACGCTCGATCTCGAAACCGGCCGCGTCGAAGACGCACTGGCGGCGTTGGAAGATGACCTCGACTGCGGCCACGGCCTGCAACTCATGCGGGTCGCGGGCGCGTATCAGATATGCACCCGCCCCGAGTTCGGCAACTACTGCGAGATGATCCTGCAGCCGTCCAAGAAGAAGCTGTCGAAGGCCGCGCTGGAAACGCTTGCCGTGGTGGCCTATCGCCAGCCCTGCACGATGCCCGAGATCGAGGCCGTGCGTGGGGTCAGCGTGGACGGGGTAATCAAGACATTGACGGAGCGCGGGCTGGTCAAGGAGGCGGGCCGTAAGCAGGCCCCAGGTAGGCCGATACTCTACGCAACCACCGAGGAGTTCCTCGAGTACTTCGGCCTCAACAACATCTCCGAACTGCCCGACATCGATATGCTGGCCGTCGAGGAAGTCAAGGCACTGGAAGCCGAACGCGACCAGCACCTGGCGGGTGCGGGGCCTCAGGCCTCCAGCGAGGAGAGCGAGCCGGCCGAGCCGGCCGCCGTATAGCAGGCGTTCGTATTCGACCGACGAAATACTCGTCCGGGGCGTCTCTGCCCTCTCTGATACTATGCTGGACTCACGATTGCGCCGCCTCATTTCGGCGGCGTTCATCTTCATAACACTCTCAACGGCCGCAGTGGCTGCGCCGAAGGCGCCCAAGGCCGCGAATGCTCCCGTGCCTGGCGGGTTACCGGTGGTGCAGGGCGCGAGCGCGGTTCTGATGGACCTCGACACCGGCGCCGTGCTGTATTCCAAGAACGCGCACGCCCGGCTGCCCAACGCCAGCACCACGAAGATCATGACCGCGATCCTCATCATCGAGCACTGCAAGATGACGGATCACGTCAAGGCCTCCAAGAAGGCCTCCGAGACGCCCTATACGTCTCTTCACCTCAAGCCCGGCGAGACCATCACGGTCGAGGATTTGCTCAAGGGCATGCTCATTCGCTCGGCGAACGACGCCGCCGTCGCCGCCGCCGAACATATCGCGGGCAGCACCGACAAGTTCGCCGATATGATGAACCGCAAGGCACGCGAACTCGGCTGCATCGACACGCACTTCGTTACGCCCAACGGCCTCTACGATCCGGCACACTACTCCAGCGCCTACGACCTCTGCCTGATGGCCAGATACGCGCTGCAGTATCGCGTCTTCAACGATGCCGTCTGCACTCGCAAATACTACCTCAATAGCCGCAGCATGAACAAGGAGGACTTGTGCGTGTTCTCGCACAGCCGGTTCCTGCGCGACTACCCGGGCGCGGACGGAGTCAAGTCCGGTTACACGCGCGAGGCCAGGAAGTGCTACGTGGGCAGCGCGACAAGAAACGGCTGGCGGTTGGTCTCGGCAGTGCTCGGCAGCTCCGACGCGAACGCGGACACCGCTGCGCTCATGAACTACGGCTTCGCGAGGTTCGAGCCACGGACCGTACTTCAGGCACGCGAGAAGTGCGCGGATGCGCCCGTGAAGGGCGGATGGAGAGCAACAGTCTCCGCGTGCGTCGCAAATGAGCTCAAAGTCCCGGTTCCCAAGTCCGGAGGCACGGTTACGACTCAGCCGTTGTTCTCGCGCGTCGAGGCGCCGATTGCCAAGGGCGACAAGGTTGGCAAGCTGAAGGCCCTCGTGAACGGTAAGCAAGTCGCGATGGTTGACCTCATTGCAGCGGACGATCTGAGCATCAGCTTCGGCCGGAGGGCCTGGGCTGTGACAAAGGGGTGCGGCATAGTCGTGGCGTGCCTGATGGGTGGCATATATGGAACAGCGATTGCAAAAGGTACTCGCCGCCGCAGGCGTAGGGTCACGTCGTCACTGCGAATCGATAATCGCCGCCGGTAGGGTCGCGGTGAACGGCGTAGTCATAGCGGAGCTTGGCGCCAAAGCCGACCCGGACACGGACAAGATCACCGTAGACGGCAGACCCATTTCCGCCGAGGCCAAGGTCTATATCCTGCTCAACAAGCCGGTCGGCTACACGTCCACGCGCTCCGACCCCCACGCCAAGCGAACCGTGATTGATCTGGTGCCGGAAGAGAACGCGTTCCTGTATCCGGTCGGTCGGCTAGACGTGGACACGGCGGGGTTGTTGATCCTGACCAACGATGGCGAGTTCGCGAACCTGCTCACGCACCCCTCGCACGAGATCGACAAGACGTATCTCGCGGTCGTGTCGGGCCGGGTTCAAGCGCGCACACTCGACCGGCTGGGTAGGGGCGTGCAACTCGAGGACGGCGAGACGGCTCCCGCGCTCGCGAGGCTCGTCGCCTATTCGCGCGACGCGGACACGAGCACGGTGGAGATCATAATCCACGAGGGACGCAAGCGGCAGGTGCGGCGGATGTTCGAGGTCATGGGGCACACCGTCCAGAAGCTGACCCGCACCCGCATCGGCGCGCTCGACCTCCGCGGCCTCTCCGAGGGCCACCACCGCCGTCTCACCCCAAAAGAAGTGGCCGAGCTTCGCAAGCAGGCGCGTGGAAGCAGGCAGCGAGAAGAAACAATCGCGAAAGGAAGAAAATCAGAAAGGTAGAAAAGGGAAGATGGGTCGGCTGTCGCGGAACAGGCTGTTGCCCGCCCGTTCGATAAGTCATTTCGTGCTTTCGCCCTTTCGTGTTTTCTGATTATCTCCCTTCTTCTGGCTTTCTGACTTTCGCGGTTTCGCGTCAAAAAAGAGGTTGCGTTGAGAAACAGACTCTGGATTCTGCTCTGCACACTGCTCCTGGCAAGCCCAAGTTGGGCAGCTTATCCCATGCGCGTCAAGGACGCTCGCGGCAAGGACATCCTCATCAAGGCCAAGCCGATGCGGATCGTATCGATAGCCCCGAGCAACACCGAAATCCTCTACGCCCTTGGCCTTGCGGACCGCGTTGTGGGCGTCACGCGCTACTGCGATTACCCCGCCGAGGCGAAATCCAAGCCCAAGGTCGGGGATATGAACGCAAACGCGGAGGCGATCGTCGCGCTCAAGCCCGATCTCGTGCTCGCGCACGCCAAGCTCAACTCCGCGGCGATCACCCGCCTGGAGAAGCTCGGGCTGACGGTCTTCTCCATCGATCCGAGGACTCTGGAAGACGTCGCGCGCGACATCCGCACCATCGGCAAGATCACCGCGCGCCCGAAGACGGCCGACAAAGTGGCCAGGTCCATCGAGACCGCGATCAGCGAGGTGAAGAAGGAGCGCGCAGGCAAACCTTCCCGCAGAGTGCTGGTCGTGATTCAATCCAACCCTCTGTGGGTCGCGGGACCGAGAACGTTTGTGGACGAGATGCTGACGATAGCCAATGCCGCCAACGTTTCGCACGACGCCTCTCCCGGCTTCGTCACGTTCTCCCGCGAGCTCGCCATCTCCCGGAACCCCGACATCATCATCACGGGCCAGAGGTCCGACATCGACTTCTTCACCAAAAGCCCCGAGTGGCGCGGCGTGAACGCGGTCCGCAACAAGCGCATCTACGTCATCGACAGCGACCTCCTGTTCCGCGCCGGTCCAAGGCTGGCAGAGGGCTTGAGGGAGTTGGCTTCGAAGATCAAGTAGGCTGAATGCATGTAATCGCGTTGCGGTATCATGTAATCATAGGAGGCCGGGCATGGTGCGCACACAGATACAGCTGACCGATGAGCAGGTTCGCAGACTGAAGGCGACGGCCGCACGGGATGGTATATCGATCTCCGCGGTAGTGCGCCGCAGCCTGGACAGGACCCTGGACAAACCAACCACGGATGATGCTGAGATTCGCCGCAGAGCCAAGTCGGTGGCAGGATGCGTGCGCTCAGGCACCGGAGACCTATCCGCACGACACGATGACTATCTGGCGGAGGTCTATGCCGATTGAGCACATACGTTGACACGTCGGCACTCCTTGCGGTGTTTGATGCAGATGATCCACAGCACCGCGCGGCGGCGGAAACGTGGTTTGGGCTGCTGGATAGCGAGGAACGCGTGGTCGCCTCCAACTATGTAGTCGTCGAAACGGTCTCGCTCCTTCACCGGCGCTTCGGAATCCCGACAGTGAATCGATTTCTGACGGACATGCTGCCGGCCATCAATGTCGCTTGGGTCAGTGAATCGCTGCACTCAGTCGCAGTCAGTGCGCTGCTCGCGTCAGGAAAGTGTGGGCCGAGCCTGGTAGACTGCGTCAGCTTCGAGACGATGCGGCAGCTCGATATTCGCGCAGCGTTCTGCTACGACAAGCACTTCTCCGACGCCGGTTTCCACACGCTGTAGTCTCTTGTCCTGACGCCGCCCCCGAGTTCGACGAACGAATTCGAGGCCTGATCCGCAGCCTCGCTACCCGCTGGCCGCCTTCGCCACTTCCCGCCCGCGGTTGATGAAATACCACATCGTTTCGTAATCGACCTCCGGCGGCTCGGAGTGATCGGAGTGCAGGATGTAGCCTCCTCCTCCCTTCGCTACCGGCGTGATCTTCTTGGTGAGTTCGTCGTTGATGGCGTCCTTGTCGTTCGATATCAGCGTACGGACATCGATCCCCCCGTAGAACGCGATCTTGTCGCCGAAACGGCCGAACAGCGTCGGCAGGTCCATTCCTGCCTTGACTTCCATCGCCTGCAGGCAGTCCATTCCCGCCTCGATGAGCCCTGGCACGAGCGGCTCCACATAGCCACACGAGTGCACGATCACCTTACAGCCCATCGCGTGTGAGAAATCGAACAGCTTCTTGTGCCCCGGCTGCATTATCTCGGCATACATCGCCGGCGACATGAACGGCCTCTGTTTGAACCCCATGTCCTCGTAGAAGAACATTCCGTCCGGCTTGCCCTCCTCGGCGAACAGCACCTCGAGGTGCCTGATCGTCAGGTCGGCATAGACGTTGACCATATCCCGCACCCAATCGGGGTCCGTGGCCATCCCCATCAGCATGTATTCGTGTCCGCACACCGGGTGCATCTGCTCGAACGGCGCAACCCCCGCCCAACAGAAGAATCTCTGCTTCTCCGCCGCAAACGCCCGCGCACCGCGATAGCCCTCAAACGGCACCCGCCGCCTGTCCAGCTCGATCAGATACGGCCGCGCGTGCTCCTCCCAAGTCGCCCGATCCTTGACGGTGAAGTCCACGTGCTCCGGCGTCGAGTCGTGCAGCTTGTGACGCCGCAGCTTCGCGCCATTTGCGTCGAGCTGCAGGATCGTCTCGTCCGTCTCCTCGATCACCACCGGCTGGAAATCGAGCTTGGCGGCGCTGTTGAGCCAGCCTCCGGCGCACAGGTCCTGGCCGAAGTGCTCGGCCACGTTTTCTCCAGGCTGGATGTGACCCTCATTGATCCATCGCTGCACCGTCGCCCCCCACGGGCTTATCGCTATCGGCAGCATATCCACCGGCTTGCGCGCAAGCGCATTGGTCATCCGTTCTATACTCGTCATCTCCACGCTCCAGCTTCTAGCCTCTAACCTCTAGACTCACCCACGTATCCATCTTCCCCAGCGCAGCGCCGCCCGCCTCCAGCAGCGCGGTAATCTCGAGTGTCTGTTCAATTGGGAACGTCTGCTGGCCGGTTTGGAAGAACGCCAGCATCGCCTCGATAAAGCGCGGGAAGAAATCGCTCATCGTGTTGACGGCGCGCATTTGCCCTTCGCCGTAGCTGACCATGAACTGGAACGGCGCGTTCGGCACCAGGTTCACCGCGCCCCGTCGGCCGTCCGCGTAGTCGATCACCATCAGCTTGCAGGCCTCGTTGCCACACTGCATCACCCGTGTCGCCCCGGTGCCCATTATCGCGACCAGCGGCTCCACCTGATGGATTCCGTAGACGCCGAACTGCCCCGGCCCGCGCGTGGTCACGAAATCGACCCGCTTGCCCTCGACCATCTTCAGCGTCTCATCGACGGTCGAGTCGAATCGCAGCGCCGAGCTCGACATCAGCGGGGTCTTGTGTGCCTTCGCAAGCTCCACCATTCGCTTGCCTGCGGCCAGCGAGTCGGCAAACGGCTTATCGACGTAGACCGGCTTGCCGGACGCGAGCGGGAGTCGGGAGAGGTCCTCATGCCGCTCGGGGTTGTCGGGAGAAAGCACGATCAGGCAATCGCACTCCTCGACCACCTGCTCGATGGACTCCGCCTTCGCAATCCCGATATCCGCGCACCAGGCGTCGATCGGCTTCTTGCCGGCCGGGCAGGTTTCCTCCCAGGCCAAGGCGACCTCGAACTCGGTCCCCAGGGAGCTCTCGGCGATCATCCTTGGGTAGTTGTCTGCGTGCCACTCGTTTATGTAGTGGTCGATGAACCCTATCTTCTTCATTCAGTCTGCTGCCTCGCTGTCTTATTCTTGTCCCTTCTCTTGCTTCTCCCTTCCTGTCTTTCTTCCTTTCGCGATTTCCCCCCGAGCCGGGGTAACCAGCACAGCCACCAGCGAACCAAGCGCCGCGCCCTGAACGATATCCATCCAAGTCCCTCCAGCTTCGAGCGTGCTGCTAATGCGCTTCAGCACCCGGGTCCGGATCCCTGCAACGACGCGCGCGATCCCCTCTCCTGTCCCTTGGAGGCATTCCTGCCGGCCGGTTCCCACGCGTGAATCCCGCGGGACTGAGCGTGAGTTTGTTTCATCCAAAGTGGCTCGTGATGGGAGGAAAACACGGTTACTAAGGCGCATTAGTCAGTAGATGTTGCCCGGAAGGATGCCTCGGGAGGCTGTCTGACCCGAAGCAGCTCCACCGTGAGGAGGCTGTGATGACAAGATTCGCGCTGATACTGCTGCTCTGCTCGCTGGCTTGCTCGGTTCGCGCGGCGGGCAAGCTCATAGAATACGGCTGGGACTGCCCCACCACCGCCGAATATCGCGCGCGCGTCAAGGATATGGAGAAGATACCCTTCGACGGCATTGTGATAAAGGTCGCGCCCGCCGACGAGTCCAAGAGCGGCAAGGGCTCGCTCACCCGTCGTCCTTTCTCCGCACGCCGGTTCCAACCCGACGAGTACCAGCACGCAATCGACGATCTCGTGGCAGTCAAGGACAGCCGGTTCACGGACAATCTGATACAGATGGTCACCGCGGGCACCATCGATTGGTTCGATCCGCAGTGGGACTCCGTTGCATACAACGCCAAGATCATCGCCCGCATTGCCAAACTCGGCGGGTGCAGGGGCATCATGATCGATCCCGAGCAGTACGGCGGTTACTCCATGTGGGGTTATGGCCGCTTGCCTGGCAACCTCAAGGACGCGCACTCGTTCGAGGAGTATCGCGCGATGGTGCGTCAACGCGGCCGCGAGTTTATCAAAGCCATCAACTCGGAGTATCCCGGCATACTTATCCTCACGCTCTTCGGGCCGTCCTTTGCCTACATGCAATCGACCGTTAACCCGCTCTCGGACTGCGAATACGGGTTCCTGTCGCCGTTCTTCGACGGCATTTGCGAGGCCGCCGACGAGAATACTACCATCGTGGATGGGTACGAGATATCCTATCCCTACCGCATCCGCGAAGCCTTCATGCAGGGCCGCGAATATGAGCTCGTCGGCGCCAAGAGCATCTCACAGGCCCCCGACGCGTTCGCCAAGCACATGAAGTGCGGGTTCGGCGTCTGGGCGGACCACAACAGCGGTAAGCTCGGCTGGCACCCGGACGATCTGTCCAAGAACTGGTTCACCCCGGCCGGCCTGCGCGCATCGCTCAACTATGCGCTCACCACCAGCGACGGTTATGTCTGGGTCTACTGCGAGCGCTTCAGTTGGTTCAACGACACCGCCCCCAGGGGGTTCATCGACGCGCTGCGGCTGGCAAAGGACGGTCCGGGCAAGGGCTACATGCCGCCTATGGAGATCCCCAAGGCCGAGGAGCAGGGCGACTACGCGGACAGCAAGTGGCTGCGCGTCCTGAGCCAGTCGAAGGACTGCGCGGACCTCAAGCCTATCTTCGATCTGCCGTCAAGCGGCTGGAAGTTTCACACCGACCCGGCGAGGCGTGGCGAGCAAAAGGGCTGGCAGAAGCCGGGATTCGACGACTCCACGTGGCGTGATATCTCAATCGGCCGCTTCTGGGAGCAGGAGGGCGAGCTCTACGACGGCACCGGCTGGTACCGACTCAAGCTCTCCGTCCCCAAGCTCGACACCAACGGCCCGGTCTATATCGCCTTCGGGGCCGCAGACGAGATCGCGACCGTCTGGGTCAACGGCGTCAAGGTCGGCGTCCACGATCAGTGGGAATACGGCTGGAACACGCCGTTCGCGTTTGATGTCACATCAGCCCTCAAGCCCGGCGAGCCCAACACAATCGCCGTCCGCGTCTTCGACTTCCAGGGCGGCGGCGGGATATGGAAATCCGTGAAGCTTATGAGCAAATAGCTCTCAGCCGTCAGCTATCAGCTCTCAGCGATCGTTCGCTGAGGGCTGACGGCCGAAAGCTGACAGCTTCTCCGGCAGCGTATCCTTCGTTGCCTCGTAGAAGATCAGGTAGTCGGCATAGTTGTTCATGTGGTGCGCGCTGGGGCCCGTGAAAACGGGCTCCTTGCGCGCGGGATCCTTGGCATCCTTGACGATGTTGTCCATCAGCTTGCGCGTGCGCTCTATAAGGTCGGGATCGCCCAGCCGGCATGCGAGATACCAGTGCAGCCGCCCGATGAACCCGCTGGAAGCCGGGTGGAACCCACCCTCTTCCTCGAGCATATCGTACAGGTGCTCGAGTCCGCGCCTGGCGCTTTCGAGCCAATCGGCCGGGACGTTCGGGTCACGCATGGCATACTCGGTGAAGCCGTTGAACAGGTGACCGCCGTTCCAGGGTGTGCCGGGTATCGCGTTGCAGCCCATCTGCGGGCCCACGCCCGCGCCGCAGAGCCACGTCCCGTGATCGCCGAGCGCGAGGGCCACGTGGTGCGCGAACTCCCGCGCGAACTCGAAGAACTCCTCGGCTCCGGTGTAGTCCCAGAGCATCAGGAAGCCGTTCAGGGGGTCGGCGTCGCGGCCGATGCCCTGTCGCGGCCAGTTCTGCAGGTGATGTGAGATATAGTTGCGCGCCACGGCCTGCGCGGTCTCGAGCAGGTAGTAGTCGCCGGTTTCCATATAGCCGAGCACGATCCCGGAGAAGCGCTGGTAGATGAGGCTGTAGATGCGCCAGTCGGGAGCGTCGTTGTGGTAGTGGATCACGTCGCGGGAATGGTCGGTCGCGATATCGGCCATGAAATATGAGCTGCGCAGCCCGAGGTCGTAGAACCGCGCGTCAGAGTCACGGTACGCACGCCTGAACATGCTGCGGGTCTCGTTGGCGTCCATTGAGAGTTCATAGCAGCCGAGTCCGTACTGGTCCAGATAGCGGTAGATGCCGCCTGAGGTGAACTTGCCCTTGACGCTGTTACGCAGGAGGACCTCCGCGCACTGGTGGCCCAGTTCCTCGAACTCGCCGTCGGCAAGCTCGATTGGGAACGGCGCGAACTCGCAGCACTTCGCGTACCAGTCCGGAGGCGCGACGTAGCGTGCCACACCCGGCGCCGCGTCGCCGAGGCCCATGTGCCAGGTGACGCTGCGGGCGACGCCTTTGACCAGCCCGTCAGACGAACCATCGACCTCGATGTCCTTGACAGACCCGTCGGCGGGCTCGTGCCGGATCACGATGCGCGTGTCGCCAACCGGCTGCCAGGCCGAGTCACTGTCCGATCGCGAGATCGATCCGGGATGCTCCGCGCTGACGAGATCAGATGCCGCGGAGAAGTCGAACGCCACTCCGCCGCTATCCATGAAGCCGTCGGAGCCGTCCCACGTGCGCTCGGGCAGCTCGCAACCGTTGAACACGACGACCGGCGCGCCCTGCTGGTTTCCGACGTTGCCGTAGATTCGGCCGTTGATCCAGTGCCCGGTCACCTGTATAGTGCCGTTCGCGAACAGAAGCAGATAGACTGAGGCAGCGACAGTAGCGTCGGGGAACACGAGAATGTCGCTGACCTCGTTGAACTTCTCCATCGTCAGCGGGCGCTCCTCGGCGGTGTAGATGTGCCCGCCGATCCGCCATGCCTCGACAAGCGGCCCGCTCCACAGCTTCTGCGCCAGCACGTACTGCCAGAGGTGGGTGCCGAACTCGTTACGAACGCCAAGCGAGAACGCGACCTGCTTGCCGCCGAAGCGAAGTTGGACCTGTCCGGGCCGTTCGTAATAATGCCAGTAGTGGTCGTCGCGGTGTCTGGCGATGTCTCTGATCGAGGTGACGTCAACCTGCCATGGCGAGACTCCCTGTTCGGGCTCGCCGGCGGTGGGCGACAGCCGCACAGCGGGCGTTTCGCCGGACTTCTCGAAGAACACGAGCGCCCTGCGGGTTCGCTTGCGACCTCCGGGCACGCGTTCGGACCTCGGCCAGAACCCAACCGGCACGCTCTGCGAAGCGCACCCATCGACGGTGACGGCATGGTCGCAGTCGTCCGGGATCGGCATCGAGACAACGCCAAGCGGCGCGTCGGTCTCGCCTATACCGCGCAGTGTGACTGTGTGAGTATGCTTCATAATGCGTATTAGTACCTCAATGCAGCATACCATCGCAGCGATGAGCGTGTCAACGGCGGTATCGGATCATATGCCAAGCTACGGGTTGGGCAGGGGATGGCTAGGGAGCGTATCCGGCGTCTTTGGCGTCGTAGTAGTCTGAGGGCAGTTGTCCCGCTCTAAAACGCTTGATGAACTCGTCGAAGGAGTCGGCCACCTTGACCATCCTCGTCGGTATCTCGTCAGGAGGGCAATTCTCATCGGCCTCATCGTGGCTCACGAGCACGATTCTCGGCTCGTCGGCGCTGTTGCGGACGTTGAGATCAACGCAGAAGCAGTCGCCCGTCACGGTGGAGGCCACGTTGAGGTAACCCAGCGGGCAGACCACGTAGCCGGGGATGGCATCCTCGTTCTCCTGACGAATGTCGGCGATGGGATACATTCTGACTTGGTTGATCTCCTCGTACCCGTCCGTGCCGACGGCCGTGAAGTACCGAATCACCGACTCAGGATAACGCATTGACCTCAGATAGCCGATACCGCGCGGATCGGCTGAGCCACTGCTGCCGAGTAAGCGCGAGAACCAGTTTTGCCATTACCGTGACCTCCCAGTGCTTTCCATGGTGCGCCGATGGGCGCTAGTTGTTACCGTTCGGGGCGAAAAGGCGAGCGCCGAAAGATCGGTGTGTGGCTATCTTGAGCTCCCCAGAGAGGGAGTCCCGACGCATAGAGTTAGGCGGGCATCGCCTGATTGATGTACGAGACTCCGTTCTGATTCTCGATCAGCTTCACTGCGGGAGTGGCACTGAGCGTCTGAATGCTTATGTGGTGAAGGCTGAGTACAGCGTCCTGAAAGCCGTTGTCGTCTTCCAACGCAGATACCCTAAGGCCGAGCGCCCTCGCAGCAGCCAGAGAAATATGCCGTGAGTGTGAGAGCGTGAGCGAGTGGCTGCCGAGGCCCTTGACGATACTGTCAGCAGCCGCATCTGCGCGCTCCTGACCGCCGAGCATGCCGCTAACGAGCCACTCCTTGACCATCTGATCCGCCCACTTGATTATCTTCTCGCACTCGCCCTTGAGGGCGGGAGGGTACTTAGCTATTATAGCCTGCCAGAGCGGAATCAGACCGGGATCTCGCTTGATCTCCCTGGCAGCCTCGTTGAACTCCTCTATGATGCCGTGTGCTGGAATGCCGCCTATCTGCGGGTCGATTGGGCCGATGCTCGACTCCTTGCCCATGACGATCTCCTTGCACGCGCACGCGATCATGGTTCCGCCGGACATCGCGATCTGCGGCACGATTGCCCGAATGTCCGTGCCAAACATCGACCTGAGGTAATCGACGAGGGACTCCGTGGCTGCCATGTCGCCGCCGGGCGTGTGGAGAACTAGGTCAAGGCCCTTTGTGCGGTCCAGTTTGTGCACGCATGTCATGAAGCCGTTCTTGTCGGCATCATTTATGCTGAATACGGCTCCTCCCGGAACCTGCGGCTTCTGCAGCCAACCGGAGTAGTAGGTGATAACGTTACGGCCGGTGCGCTCACTCAACCTTCCGAGGTACGCCCGGCGCACTACGTCATAGGCACTGCCAATGGCGTTTACTTCGTTGAGGATGTCTCTCCAATTCGGCAACGTAAGGGCCTCCCAGCGGCGGGGCGCATGAGTTGTGCGACAGCGGGAATATGTACTGCTGCTTGGACTCGGGTTCCTTGCCTAGCTCGCGGAGCCGCAGGAATTCGGCACGGTCCTCGTCAGTCTCCAGACCAAGCGCCCTGTGCAAATCCAAGTCAGTCTGTTCCTGCTCGTGTCTGCGTGGCATGTCCTTGTCCTCCGAACTGTAGTACATCCTTTATTATGTACCACAAACCGCGTGTCATTATGCTGATAGGTCATTTATAGCTCAGGCTGGCCGATAAGTCAAGGTCTGCTGGCGTAACATGATCGTCGATGCACAGAAACAACCGGCGTGGGTGGTTGGCCGGCGTCTCATGCGGGAGCAGCGCCGAGGCATCGAAACGCGGTGACATCATTCAGCTTCCTTCGGTCTCAGTAGGCCCGTTGGTCCATCAAAGAAGGTGCTGTAGGATTCCCCGCTCATCCGCCTCGCGCGCTCTATTAGCCGGTCGTACTCGTCTCCTCGCAACGCAAGAAGGTGCCCAAGAAAGGCGTCATCGCAGCCTAACATGGCCGCCCTGAGTGATTCCGCAGAATTCCAGTCGTCGAGGTACTTGTCGATGACGGCCTCTTCCAGTTGTCTTCGGGTTAGCCTCATCTGCTCAGCCTCACGAAACACGTATGAGATGGCGTAATCCTCCACGGACGCCTCAGAAAAGAGACACGAATCTCTCTTGCCGGACTGTCGCGGACTCCGGCTGGTCCAGCCAAACACGTATCCGTGCTAGAACTTCGCAC
>Ga0207433_10007905_pt1 | contig 17553 bp, 19 predicted proteins | sample YelNatPaOPGAMG01_FD_187559 | JGI IMG/M metagenome (GOLD analysis project Ga0207433, IMG submission 187559) | Hot spring thermophilic microbial communities from Obsidian Pool, Yellowstone National Park, USA - OP-RAMG-01 (SPAdes) (version 3) | ecosystem: Environmental > Aquatic > Thermal springs... | reverse complement strand
CGAATAGAACGCCCCACCCCTCGAGCCAATTCGGTATCCCCCGGCACCACGAGAAAGTGCTCGAATAAAAAAGATTAAGCCCGCAATGCCAAAGAAGAGGGCAAATGCAATAATTTTCCCCAGCTCCTCATCACTTTCTGAATTTCGTTCAGCACGATACTCATTCCTTGTTGCGAGCATTATGGCTTTAATCCCTGCCGAAATGCCACCGAAGTAGTCATCATTTCGAAAATGTGGAATCATCTCTCGCTGGATGATGACTTTCGCTAAAGCATCTGGCAATGTTCCCTCAAGACCGTAACCAACTTCAATGCGAGCTTTGTGATCATTCTTTACAACAAGGACAAGAACACCGTTATCTTTTCCCGCACGACCTATTTTGTTTCTTTCCGCAACTTTGATTGAATAGTCTTCAAGGCTCTCCCCATTCAGCGTAGGAATCATAAGCACAGCAATTTGCGTTGATGTTGAATCCTCAAATGCTTTCAACTCATCTTCGAGGGTTTTCCACTGAGAGAACGTAAGTGTATTTGTGAAATCTGTGACGCGTTGCTCAAGCGTGGGGATTTCAAGCTGTGAGACTGCTGTCAAGTAAATAGTAGAGAGAAGAAAGGACAGGAGCAGAATCTTAAATCCTTTACCCAGTAGTTCTTGCATGGATATGCTTCCAATCTGAAATTTAGAACCTTACTCTTGGCGCCTGTTCAGCACCAGCCTGAGCCTGGAAATACGGTCTTGCAGTAAATCCAGTCATCGAGGCTATAATTGATGCGGGGAAACGACGAAGAGTCGTGTTGTATCGCTGCACTTGTTCATTGAACCGTCGACGCTCCACAGCGATACGGTTCTCAGTCCCCTCAAGCTGAGCCTGCAAAGTCAGGAAATTTTCATTGGCTTTAAGATTTGGATAGTTCTCTGCCACAGCAAGCAGTCTTGTTAAAGCTGCGCTCAAGCCATCTTGAGCTTGTTGGAAACGCTGAAATGCGGCAGGGTCCTTCAGAATCTCAGGGGAAACTTTCAATTGACCTACACTTGCACGAGCCTTTGTAACCTCCTCGAAGACCTCTTTCTCGTGCGAGGCGTACCCGCGGACTGTTTCGACTAAGTTCGGTACAAGATCATATCGCCTCTGGTATTGATTTTCAACCTGCCCCCACGCAGACTTAACTCCTTCATCCATCGAGACCAGAGCGTTGTAAGTCCCCACACCCCAAAGGATTGTCCCGAACACTACAACAGCAATCGCCACTACGAGCAGAAGTAGAACAGCAAGTGTTTTTGATTTCATGACATGCTCCTATTCTGATGTGACTCTCAATAAATGATACATGCGTTCGACAAATTAACATGTGACGCAGTTAATTGCCCCGCATACTTCGGGGTAAAACGTGCACGCATCCATTAGTGACTCTAACAGGAATTAACTGCCACTCAAGCTTCGTAGAAGAATGAATACCGGCTGAATCCGCAACAACTTCAAGCACAGACGTGTCATACTGCCTGACCTGGTTGCCGCCGAAGAGGAAATTACCGAGGGAGTACGCAATAATACCGCCATGATAAGATTCAACTGGTTGAACTGTATGCGAGTGTGAGCCGATAACGACGTTTGCCCCCGAGTCAATTATTCGATGAGCAAAGGTTCGTTGCCACAGTTGAGGGAATCTGTCAAGCTCATTTCCCCAGTGAAGGCTTACAATCACAATATCCGCATTGCGCTGAGTGCGAGCCGAGCGGACGTCAGCAAGAATAATACGGAGGTCACGAGGGGCGACTCCAGGTTTATTCACTCCAGCAGCGCCAGCTCCGCCTCCCCAGTATCCTAAGATAGCAATTCGATGCCCACGAATCTCGAGAATGACTGGAGCACGAGCTTCCTCCAGATTCCTGCCAGCACCACAATGCCGGATGCCTGCGGAGTCGAGCTTCTCAATCGTGTCTAATAGCCCCATCACACCGTAATCAAGGATATGATTGTTTGCCAGATTGACAACAGAAACACCCGCATCTTTCAAAGTGATTAGATATTTCGGGTTCATTCGAAAATTGAACTTTTTCCAGCCTGAGGCGAGAATTTTCTTTCTACCTCGCACGGTAATCGGATTTTCTAAGTTAACGAACGCCACATCAGCATTCCGAAATAAGTGAAAATTGGCAAATGGCTTATGAACGCTGTCACCAATTGCCTCTTCAAATCTGTGAGCGAGAGTAACATCCCCGGCGAAGTACATCACAATTCGATCACCAAGAGATACGAAACCTGCGCCCGAACACCTTTGGCTACCGCTCGAGGAAGGAGTTACGGCAAGCCAAAGACTTGTCAGACTGTGGCTAAAACTCAGAAAAATCAAACCACTTATTATACGCAACAGCATCCAGCGATTGTGCCTAAGAAAAATCCATTTGCAAAAAGTTAAACAAGGGATAAGAGAAAAACAAATATGTTGCATCAAGAAAGGGAAAGCATGAAAAAAGCGAGTCCCGGAAGAGACTCGCTTTTCCACTGACAGATTATCCTTAGGCAGGCTTAAAATTTGAAATCAACGCCGAGGTCAAGTGAGCCATAGCTAAGGCTACCGAAACCTATGCGTGCCGTAAGCGCAAGAGATGGTGAAACCCAGTACCTTGCCCCGCCGTGTGCTCCTAAGAAGAATCCGCCATGAGTTGGAGTTGCATAAGTGGCATACGGTCCTTCCCACTTGACCGAGCCCGCGTCATATGCGAGGATAAGCCCAAGCCAGGGATCAAACTTGCTGCGCGTCTTAAAGTGGTAGTTCCCTTGCGCACCAATTAGGATATCTGTGTAGCTCCACTTGCCGTAGAAATAGTCCTCGCTGTAACTCCAGTAGCGGAGCAACCCACCGACACCAACGTTGCCAAAATCTTGGAGAACCATCCCGTACTCGTAGTTGACCCCAAATTCAGGGACCGAGCCAAGAAATGAAAAGCCAAGGGATGGTCCCAAATAGCTCTTCTCCGGCACAAACTGTGCATGCAAGAGCGCTGGCACTGTAAAGCACAGTATTCCGGCAATAGCCATCACGAGAACAAAGTGTCTCTTACTCATGTTACCTCCCAGTATGGTTGTTAGTGATTTTGAGCCAGAGGCTCTACAAGTCTCAAGCTCAAGTGAATTAAACGTAGGTTTGCATTATACAAAATTAAAGCCAATTTGTCAAGTTTTCCGGACTTTGATCGCCGCTTCAACACTGCGAGGGCTCAGTCCTTCAGCAATCCTCGCGCAATGACGATCCTCTGTATCTCGGATGTTCCTTCATAAATCTCAGTGATCTTCGAATCACGAAGGAAGCGCTCAACTGGATATTCCTTGATGTAGCCATACCCACCATAAATCTGCACAGCCTCAAGGGCGCATTCCACAGCGACTTTTGAAGCGTAGAGTTTCGCCATGGCTGCTATTTCTGTATATCGTTCACCAGCATCTTTCTTGGCAGCCGCTTCAAGCGTAAGGAGTCGGGCAGCTTCGATATTCGTCACCATATCCGCAAGTTTGAATTGAATCGCTTGAAATTCCGATAGATACTGCCCAAAGGCTTTGCGCTGCTTCGAATACCGAACCGAAGCCTCAAGTGAGGCTTGAGCAATGCCAAGAGCTTGCGCAGCGATCCCAATTCTTCCCCCGTCAAGGGTCTTCATTGCTATTTTAAATCCAATTCCCTCTTCTCCAAGGCGATTTCCAACAGGCACACGACAGTCTTCGAAGGAAAGAGAAACAGTATCGGAGCTTCGGATTCCTAGTTTCCTCTCTTTCTTGGCAACTGAGAATCCTGGAGTCCCTTTCTCCACAATAAAAGCGCTGATACCATGCGAACCCTTGCTCCGATCAGTCGAGGCAAAAACAACCACGACATCGGCATGAAGACCATTCGTAGTAAAATTCTTGGTCCCATTGAGTACGTAGGAATCTCCATCGAGCACAGCAGTTGTCCGTTGGTTCGAAGCATCGCTTCCAGCTTCCGGTTCAGAAAGAGCAAATGCCCCAAGCATCCTACCGCTTGCGAGAGGAACAAGATATTTTTGTTTCTGCTCTTCTGTCCCCCATTCGTTGAGCTCATAGCAAACAAGCGAATTATTCACCGACATAATCACAGCAGTTGAGGCATCAACCTTCGCGATTTCCTCCACAGCGAGAACATAGCTGATCGTGTCCAGTCCTGCTCCTCCATAATTCGTTGGAACCATCATACCCATGAAACCAAGCTCACCAAGCTTCTTCACGGCTTCTTCAGGGAATTCCTCTTTCTCATCCCGCTCTGCAACAGTTGGTGCGAGTTCTTCCTCCGCAAATCGTCGAGCTGTCTCCTTAATCATTATTTGCTCTTCAGTAAATTGAAAATTCATAGCTCATTCTCCTGACATAGATTCAATTAATCTGAAGGATACTCATAGAATCCTTTCCCTGTTTTCCTCCCAAGATGGCCTGCAGCGACCATTTTCTTCAAGAGAGGACATGGTCTATATTTTGCATCCCCAAGTCCCTCGTGCAATACCTCCATAATAGCCAGCACAACATCAAGTCCAATGAAATCAGCTAACTGGAGCGGGCCCATCGGATGGTTCATCCCGAGCTTCATCACAGTGTCAATTGCTTCCGGCTTTGCAACCCCTTCCATAACGCAGTAGATTGCTTCATTGATCATCGGGATGAGGACACGATTGGAAACAAAACCGGGGTAGTCATTAACTTCAACTGGAACTTTTTCGAGACGCTCAGCAATTCGCTTAACTGTCGTAATTGTCTCATCAGATGTTGCGTAGCCACGAACGATCTCAACAAGTTTCATCACCGGCACCGGATTCATGAAGTGCATGCCGATGACTTTCTCGGGTCGCTTTGTCACCGCAGCAAGGCTGGTTATCGAGATCGATGAGGTATTACTTGCCAAAATTGTCTCAGATCTTGTGAGTTCATCAAGCTTTCGGAAAAGATCCCTCTTTATACTCTCCTGCTCTGTCACTGCTTCCACAACGAGGTCAGCATCTTTTACAGCCTCAGGTAGAAGAAGAGTAGTGTGGATTCTTTGTAAGGCTTGTTCTTTTTGCTCTACTGAAACTACCCCTTTCCTAACCTGGCGATCGAAGTTTTGCCGGATTGTTGCAAGGGCACGATCGATGAAATGTTGCTCAACGTCGTTGAGAACGACGTTAAATCCATACAAAGCAAAGACGTGAGCGATCCCGTTTCCCATTGTCCCAGCTCCGATGACTGATACATTCCTGATGTCCATAAAACCTCCATTCAAGGTTATCCGCTGTCCTTACTGGAATTGAAAGTCCCACGATTCTCAGCCACAAATATTTCTTCTGAAAATCAGATTTCAAGTTCGCTCAACAATCATTGCAGTAGCTTCTCCTCCTCCAATGCAGAGAGCTGCAAGACCCCTACGGGCGTTGCGTTGCTTCATCGCGTAAAGGAGTGTTGTAAGAATCCTCGCCCCGCTTGCACCAATCGGATGTCCGAGAGCAACCGCTCCACCGTTGACGTTAACGTTCTTCGGGTCAAGACCAAGTTGCTGGATCGACACGATGCCAACAACGGCAAATGCCTCGTTGATCTCGAATAGATCAATGTCGTCTTTTGTTAGATGCGCCTTTTGGAGCACCTTCTTGACGACATCCACTGGCGCAGTGGTAAAATATTCCGGTTTCTTCGCAGCTGACGCATACGCTACAATGCGTGCCATCGGTGTGGCTCCGGAAGCACGCGCTCTTTCTGCGGACATGACAACGACAGCTGCAGCGCCATCATTGATCTTCGAAGAGTTAGCTGCTGTGACAGTGCCATCTTTTTCAAAAGCTGGTTTCAGCGTTGGTATTTTTGAAAAATCTGTCTTACCCGGTTCTTCGTCCTCCTGTACAAGGACCGGTTCCCCCTTTTTCTGCGGAATAGAAACGGGGACAATCTCATCAGCAAATTTTCCAGCCCTTTGAGCTTCCTGCGCTCGGCGATAGCTTTCAATTGCAAATTCATCCTGAGCTTCACGTGAGATCGCACACTCACGCGCACACAATTCAGCTGCATTTCCCATATGGAAATTATTGTAGACATCCCAGAGCCCATCTTTGATCATCACATCGACAACCTGCCCATGACCCATCCGATAACCCCGGCGAGCGTTTTCGAGGAGATACGGAGCATTCGACATGCTCTCCATCCCGCCGGCGACAATTACATCTGCATCTCCAAGAGCTATCGCCTGAGCTGCCAGGCTTACTGCCTTCAGCCCTGAGCCACAGACTTTATTAATCGTCATGCACTCAACAGAAAAAGGGAGTCCAGCGAAAAGTGCCGCCTGCCGCGCCGGCGCTTGTCCTAAACCAGCGCTCAGGACATTTCCCATGACCACTTCATCCACATCTTCGCTCCGGATCCCAGCGCGACGAACAGCTTCACGTATCACAACGGCACCTAACTGAGGAGCGCTTAATGCGCTCAGAGCGCCATTAAAAGAACCAATTGGCGTTCTACATGCACTGACAATAACGGCTTCACGCATGGCTTACCTCAAAGAAATGATTAATCGAAAAGAAAAAACAGTAAAAAACTACAAATATCATCCATGAATTGCAACCCACGGAATCCGCTGAGTCCGGACCAATGATCGCCTCGCTTTTAGCGCCAGTCGGGAAAAAAAGACCATACTGCTCAGATCAAAACAAAAAGCCCGCCTCGCGGCGGGCTTCGAAGTTTTCTTAAGAATCAAGCGCCCATCAATACATGTCGCTCATTCCACCCGGTGGCATTGCCGGCGTTTTCTCTTTCTCCGGCTTTTCAACAACAACTGCTTGAGTTGTGAGCAGGAGCCCTGCAACACTCGCAGCGTTTTCGAGGGCAATACGAGTAACCTTCGTCGGATCAACAACGCCAGATTTAAGGAGATTTTCAAATTGCTCAGTCTGGGCATTGAAGCCGAAATCATCTTTGCCATCTTTCACTTTCGCCACAATGACTGAGCCTTCAAAGCCAGCGTTTTCAACGATCTGACGGATTGGCTCTTCGAGAGCACGCCGGACTATCTCGACGCCAATTTTCTGATCCTCATTATCGAGATTGAGTTCATCAAGTTTTTTCAGCGCACGTAGATACGCCACTCCACCGCCCGGAACGATCCCCTCTTCAACTGCCGCTTTGGTTGCATGCAGGGCGTCTTCAACACGAGCCTTCTTCTCTTTCATCTCAACTTCTGTCGAAGCGCCGATCTTCAGCACAGCGACACCACCGGAAAGCTTCGCCAGGCGCTCTTGCAGCTTCTCCTTGTCGTAGTCAGAAGTTGTTTTCTCAATCTGAGCCTTGATCTCATTGATCCTGCGCTTTATATCCTCTTGCGACCCGGATCCCTCAACAATGGTTGTATTATCCTTGTCAACCGTCACTTTCCGAGCTGTGCCAAGATAGGATATCTGCGCGTTTTCAAGCTTGAACCCCTTTTCCTCGGAGATCACCGTTCCACCTGTGAGGATTGCAATATCCTCAAGCATCGCTTTCCGTCGATCACCGAAGCCAGGTGCCTTCACAGCACAAACTTTCAGAGTTCCGCGTAGCTTATTGACTACAAGCGTTGCAAGAGCTTCCCCTTCCACGTCCTCGGCGATCACCAAGATCGATCGCCCAGCCTGTGCAACCTTCTCTAAGATCGGAAGAAGATCCTTCATTGAACTGATCTTCTTATCATGTATTAGAATGTAAGGGTTCTCTAACTCCGCTGTCATCAAATCTGCATTTGTGATAAAATACGGTGAGAGGTACCCCCGGTCGAACTGCATTCCCTCAACAACCTCCATTGTTGTCTCGGTCCCCTTCGCCTCTTCAACCGTAATAACTCCATCTTTCCCTACTTTCTCCATTGCTTCTGCGATCAAATCACCAATGGCGGGATCATTGTTTGCGGAAACAGTTCCAACCTGGGCAATCTCTTTCTTACTTTCTACATCGCGACTGATTTCCTTCAGTCCCTCGACGACCTTCGCGACAGCAAGATCAATGCCCCGCTTTACGTCCATTGCGTTCGCGCCTGCGGTGACGTTCTTGAAACCTTCCCGAACAATTGCCTGAGCCAAGACCGTTGCTGTCGTTGTTCCATCGCCAGCTACGTCAGAGGTCTTCGAGGCTACCTCGCGGAGCATCTGTGCGCCCATGTTCTCAATAGGATCTTCGATTTCTATTTCCTTTGCTACGGTAACTCCATCCTTTGTGACAGTAGGCGGACCAAACTTCTTGTCAATGATTACGTTTCTCCCCTTCGGTCCGAGCGTTGCCTTTACAGCATCTGCCAATTTGTCGACACCGCGCTTCAACGCAGTGCGAGCTTCACTGTCATACTCAATAAGCTTTGCAGCCATAGACCATCACACTCCTTCTTTTTGAATTGAACAAGATTAATTTACAAAATCGCAAAAATATCACTTTCTCGCATTATAAGATATTCTTCACCTTCGATGGTGACTTCTGTCCCGGAGTACTTCCCATAGAGAACCCGATCCCCGACTTTCACTTCCATGGGGATGTGCTTACCATCATCAGTTGTTCTCCCCGGTCCCACAGCTATCACCTCGCCCTGAACCGGCTTCTCTTTGGCAGTATCGGGAAGCACAAGTCCTCCTTTTGTTTTTTCTTCCGCCGGAGCGGGTTTAATGATAACCCGGTCAGCTAAAGGACGAATCTTCATGTTTCAACCTCCTACTTTGTGAAACAATCTTTCTTCTGGGAAATTCAATAAAAATGAATCAGCCAGGCCATTGAAACACAAAGAGTTCCGACTGTCAACTGAAGACTTATGACCCGCAAATAGTGCCTATGTCGCCATGGCGCTTCAGCACTCAGTCGGGATTGTTTAGCACTCTTCGCATGAGAGTGCTAATAATATAAGAAGAACAAAAAGAAAAATCAAGAAGGGAGTGCTGAAGCATAGCATTTCTGGCGCAGAATGCAGTTAAAGAGCGGAGGTGGTTTCACAAAGGGAGCGAGCTCTCATTACACAGCGACCTCCGGCTACAGGCTCGTTCAGTTCGTTTTCGGCAATTCGAACAGAGGCTGGTCATTCACTCATAGTACTCGAGCCCCAGATGCGTGATAAGCTCCTCGCCCATCAAATGCCGCAGCCGATTTTTCAGTTTCATAAGCTGGATGAAGAGATCATGCTCCGGATACACCTCAGCAGCGTGCATAGGACTCTTGAAATAAAACGAGAGCCACTCCTGAATGCCGTACATCCCTGAGCGTTGTGCTAAATCCATGAACAGCGCCAGATCAAGAACTATCGGGGCAGCAAGGATTGAGTCCCGGCAAAGAAAGTTCACTTTGATTTGCATAGGGTAGCCGAGCCAGCCAAAGATGTCGATATTATCCCAACTTTCCTTGTTATCCCCCCGTGGTGGATAGTAGTTAATCCGAACTTTGTGGTAATACTTTCCATAAAGCATCGGATAAAGATCGGGCTGAAGAATGTATTCAAGTACCGACAGTTTGCTTTCCTCCTTCGTTCGAAAGGAGTCTGGGTCGTCAAGAACTTCGCCGTCACGGTTGCCAAGGATATTCGATGAAAACCACCCTTCAAGCCCTAACATTCGTGCTTTCAGCATTGGGGCAAGTACGGTTTTCAAAAGAGTCTGTCCGGTTTTGAAATCCTTGCCGGCTATCGGCACGTGCTTCTCCTTAGCAAATTCTACAAGGGCAGGAATATCAACTGCAAGATTTGGCGCCCCATTTGCGAATGGCACACCTTCGGCAATTGATGCGTAAGCATAGACCATGCTTGGGGCGATGCGCGGATCATTCGATTTCATCCCCGCAACGAATGCTTCAAGAGACTGGTGTGGTTCTGAGATTTCCTGGTATGCTTCCGTCGATGCGGTCCAGACCATCACCATACGATCAAGATGATTCACAGCTTTGAACGAACGAATATCTTCTCGCAGCATCTCCATAAGATCATAGTGAGTCGATGCATGCTTCACATGCGTCCCGTGAAGACGACGGACATACCTCTGATCAAATACTGCTTTCATTGGTGAGATCGCCTCAAGCTCAGGCCGAAGTTCCTCAAGTAGCTGAGCATCCAGAACTCCTGCATGCTTTGCCGCTTCATAGGCGTTCTCCTCAAAAATATCCCATCCTCCAAACACGAGCTGCGAGAGTTCAGCAAGTGGGACAAAATCTTTAATCTTTGGGAACCGGTGTTCAGTACGTTTCCCGAGCCGGATTGTCCCCATCTGTGTCAATGAGCCAAAAGGTTGTGCAATACCCTTTCGGACGGCGATCACCCCAGCAATAAACGTAGTCGCGACAGCTCCAAGTCCAGGAAGCAATACACCCACTTTTCCGTCGGGTGGCAAAATGTTTGCAGAAAGATTGCTCATCGTAAACTTCCTTTTTCTTCGATGCCTTTGGTATCGATTGCAATTAAATTATCGGCCGGGTAAAGTTTTTGGAAAACCACAGTCTTCTGTCGGCTAAAGAACCTATTTTGTCCTGCGACCAAATCGATAAACCTCCCAACTGGCGCCAGCGCTGAAATTCGGTAAAAAATCGGAGGAGCTAAGTTGCCATAAAGCCTTCGCACACGCTGCAATCCCATACGCGCAATCAAGCGCTCATCAGCAGAATCGATCAGATGAAGATCTCTGTTTCGTTTGAGGACCGCCCAAATGCCATCTCCATTTGCTGTGCTGATGATCACAAACCCACCGAGCTTTGTTACTCGTACCATCTCTGCGACAGTTTGAATTCTCCACGCCTCACTCCGCACGAATGTAGACACACCGTAAGTAATCGTAAGATCGAATGTCTCTGTCTTGAATGGAAGTTGCAACGCATTCCCCTGGACTGAGTCGAGGCAAAACCGGCGCTTCGCATAGGAACACATTGTCCAGCTGAAGTCGAGGTGATAGACCAGAGCCACATATTCACGAAGAAGCGATGCATGAAGACCAATTCCACCTCCCACGTCAAGCGCTGTGCGTAGTCTTCCAAGACGAGCAATAGTCCGTTGAAGTAACCTCCGTTCACGGTCTGGGTAGTAGCGCCTTTCCCACTCCTGCACGATCTCCATTCCTTCGTAAGCGGCGCGAATATCCTGAAGGCTCAGATCATTCATTTCTCCTCCGCCTCCGGCGGACTCAGCCGCAGTCCACCTCCGCTGGACTCAGGCTTAGGTGTAGCTTGTTGAGCGCGGAACTGTTTCCACACGTAACTTAATCTTTGTGCCGCTGTCACATTTGCCAGGACAGCAATAAGAAAAACAGAAATAGTGAGTGGCATTGGAGGATATCGGAGAGGCAAATCAACACCTGCTGCGTTCAGACACCAGTTGAAAAATTCAACAAAGAGTGGATGCGTGAAAGTTAGCAGTGCACCAAAGCCAAGGAGCACAACGCGCTCCTGACGTCTCATGAAACCAATGTTACATTGGAATCCGAGAGCCTCCGCACGAGCACGCACATAGCTTGTCATAATAGCGCCACCAGCGGCAAAAACTGTTGCAATGGAGGCTGCATGAAATTCTGACTCAGCGTAGTAAAACCCCAGACCAAAAAAAATCACTGCTTCTGAGTACCGATCAAGGGTAGAATCGTATAGCGCTCCAAATAATGTAACACGATTCGAACGTCGCGCAAGTCTCCCATCAATAGTGTCAAATATTCCAGCAAGGAGGATCGCTCCCCCTGCAAGCACGAACAATCCAGATGCCAGCAATATCGCTGCAACAATTCCCAGAGCTAGTCCTGCTGTGGTGAGCCAATTGGGATTTAGGTTCATCCTCCCGAAAGCATCCGTCACCGGATCCATAAATGAACGAAAATCGTCTTCAACCCATTTAGGGATGAGCGACCTCATGAGGAAGATTCCTTCCGCTTAGCGTGTTCTGTTCCCTCTATCACTATTATGAACTCTCCCTTCACACTTCTCTTTTCATAGTACGAAAGAATCTCAGGTAAACTTCCCCGCACTGTCTCTTCATATTTCTTTGTCAGCTCCCGTGATACCGAAGCACGCCGCTCACCCATCGCCTCAATTAACTCCCTGAGTGTTTTGAGAAGACGATGGGATGATTCATAAAGAACAATTGTCCTCATCTCCTGTGCAAGATAAGAAAGCTTTGTCTTTCGCCCCTTTTTCGTTGGGAGGAACCCTTCAAAGACAAACCTGTCTGTCCGCAAGCCGCTCAAAGTTAGTGCCGCAACAAATGCCGTCGGTCCGGGAATTGGCACGATAGGCTGATTTGCTTCAATCGCTGCTCGGACGAGAATAGCTCCCGGATCAGAGATCGCTGGGGTTCCTGCATCTGAGACGAGGGCTATAGTTTTCCCTTGCCTCAGCTCATTCACAAGCTCCGGAGCACGAAGCTTCTCATTCCGCGCATAATAACTGATCATCGGAGTCTTAATCCCATAGTGCTCCAATAAAATACGAGTAGTTCGCGTGTCTTCAGCTGCAATAAGATCAACGGATGAAAGCACCTGAAGGGCACGAAGGGTAATGTCGGAAAGATTCCCAATTGGCGTGCTAACGATATACAATGTTCCAGGCTCAGTGGGATAGCGCATTTAGCTCTATGTGTTCCAGTCTCGAGGATACCGGAAATCGACGTTGATTGTTCGATGGGAAATCTTGCCGATCAAGGGCATTCGACGTTTGAACTGACTACGAACGATCATCTGCTCCACACGTTCTATAAGCTCAGCCGAAAAGCCCAATTCGATAAGCTCTTCCTTCGAGCGACGCTCATCAACCAGGTGGAAAAGCAGTCGGTCAACCTCCGGGTAAGATATTCCAAGTTCCCCTTCATCGGTCTGCCCAACCCACAGGTCAGCCGTAGGAGGTTTCTCAACGATTTTTTGAGGTACGCCCATGAATGACGCAAGTTGCCAGACCTGGGTCTTATAAAGGTCACCAATTGGATTGATCGCTGATGCCATATCTCCGTAAATAGTTCCATATCCAAGGAGGAGTTCTGTCTTATTGCTCGTTCCTATAACAAGTGCTCTTTCACGTGCAGAGAGGTCATAGAGGACGATCATTCTCAGACGGGCAAGGACATTCCCTCGGCGGACATTGTCCAATGAATCCATCATGGCGAAATACGCATCTGCCATCGGTGTAATATCAACTAACTCGTAGGGGATGGAAAGCTTTTCAACAACTGTGAGTGCATCGTCTCGGCTATCTACACTGCTTGTCTTGTAAGGGAGCAAGATGCCTCGGACATTGTTGCTTCCAATAGCTTCAACTGCTAAGAAAGCTGCAAGCGCCGAGTCAACTCCTCCAGAAATCCCGACCACAGCCTTCTTGAAGCCAGCACGCTCAACTTCCCACCGGATGAACCGGACAAGAATATCCCGGACAATTCTGGGATTGATCTTAAGATCCGCATCAATGTGTCGAGCAGTCTCCATGACTGCAGCAAATTAACAAATTGGCATGTGCAAAGCAACGCCTTAAAGGCGTATCCGCCTTAAGCGCGTTAGAGAGGAGTCATTATTCCTCGAGGTGGAGATTCATAAAGGCGTTTCGCCGTTCTGATACTTATCGTAGGCATCGATGATATCCTTGACAAGGCGGTGCCGAACGACATCATTTCTGCCAAGGTATACAAAAGCCACGCCATCGATCCCCTTCAGGATATCCTGAATCTGCACCAACCCTGAGACCGTCTTAAGTGGCAAATCAATCTGTGTAATGTCTCCTGTCACAATCGCTTTTGAATTCACCCCCAGCCGAGTGAGGAACATCTTCATCTGCATGCTGGTTGCATTTTGTGCTTCGTCGAGAATGACAAAGGCGTTGTTCAGAGTTCGCCCACGCATATAGGCAAGCGGAATGACCTCAATGGTGCGTCGCTCAAGATAAATCTTCAGTTTATCAGAAGGGAGCATTTCCTCCAACGCATCGTAGAGAGGACGCAGGTACGGCTCAACCTTCTCCTTCATATCACCGGGTAGATACCCAAGACTCTCCCCAGCTTCCACAGCAGGCCGCGCTAAGATAATCTTACCCACCTCATGATTCTTCAAACTTGCAACCGCTAAAGCAACCGCCAAATAAGTCTTTCCGGTTCCCGCTGGTCCGATCGCAAAGACAAGATCATTCTCGCGGGCAAGTCGAACATATTCGCGCTGTCCCTGTGTCTTCGCCCTGATGATGCTATTCTTTGTGAAAAGAACAACGTCGTTGATTTCTTCTCGCTCAGGGGTTTTACCAACCTTCTGCATCTCCTCCGCTCGATCAAGCGCAACCAGATCAAGCACAGTATTGACATCCTCAGAGGTGAGAGTCCCGTTTTTATTGAGAATATAGATTAATTCGCGAAAGGTCCGTTCAACTTGCTCGACCTCCTCAGGATCCCCTCGGACAGTTACCATATCTCCCCGAACAATGATTGTTGCATCGAACCTGTCTTCGATTAGTTGAAGATGAACATCATTGACTCCAAGCAAGGAAACCAGATCAACAGAATTCAACTGAAGCTGTTTTTCCAATGCCTATATGCCCTCCGAGCAATGGTGAATTATTGTGTCGAGATAAAAATACAAAAACCCTTCCCCACATTAAAATCGATGTGGAAAAGGGTTTCCGAGAAATTTCTTGTTTACCAACTACGCTCGCTTGCTCCCGCGCGGGACGGAGAATAACTGACTGACTTCCCTCAATACAATCACTTCATTGCTGGCTTCTCAGCAGCCGGTTTTTCACCCGCCTTCTCCATCTTCTCAGCCCTGGCGTGCTTTAGTCTCCAATACCTCGCCTCAGCTTTCTTCTCGTCAGCCGAAAGAGGACCGGGCTGTGGAATCCGCAAGCGCCAACCAGGGTAGATGAGATCCGGGTCTTTAATTAGCTCGCGATTCCCCTGCCAGATCTTGGGCCACATGAAAGGATTGTCATAGATGTCCTTTTTCTTCGAGATGTTCCATAAGCAATCACGGTTCTTCGCCCATGTTCCCACAGTATAGAATTTCTCCATGGACGCAAGCGTATTCCTCAGACCATCGATCTTCTGCTGGATTGCCTGAAGACGGTCGTAGAATCTCGGCAAAAGGCTGATTTTGCTCTTCCTCAGCTCGTTCAGCTCACTTTGTGCTGATTCAATCTCTGCCTTTCGTGCCAAGAGCTCCTCATTAGAAAGGCGAGAGAGTTCATTCACCTTTGCCTCAAGGGCATCTACGCGAGCTGCAAATGCGTCAACATCTGCCTGCGTGGCTCCAACAAGTGCAAGGATCTCGTCTTCGCATTTCTTGAGGTCAGCGTCTTTCTGTGTGGACTGTGCTTTAAGATCATCAATTTCTTTGGTAAGCTGTTGTAGTTGAGCTTTGAGGTCGTTCCGCTTCGCGGTGTACTCCGTCATCTGCTGCTGCCATTCGTCCTTCGTCATCTTTTCTTGAGCAAAAGTGACACCAGCACCCAACGCGAAGAACACAGAAGCAGCGACGACGATGATGAAAATCTTTGAAAGCTTCATTGTTCTCAGCTCCTTATTCTTAGGTTAGTGAATTACTTCCAATCCTTGAGTCGCTGTTGGACAATTTCCTTGTCCTTCGCGCACTGCTGGAGTTTACCGTCCTTGACAGCAATTTCTCGCTGGAGGGCTGCTTTCTCCTGCTGTTTGCTGGAAATTTCATTCTGCAACGATGTCACTTCTGATTTCAAGGCATTAAGCTGAGCCATCTCTTCCTCACTTGGGTGCCGTGTGCAGCCAGGAAGCACCACAAATGACATAAAGATCAGAAGAGCGGCTCCCACCAAACTAAATCTTGGCGTTTTTTGCATATCGACCCTCCTGTTTTGTTATATGAATAAAAGGGTAAAGTTAATTAACTTCTTCAACCGCAACTTCATTATACAAAAAGCAAATTACTTTGTCAAGAGCTTTAGCAAAGAACTTGAAAAATTACCCCCTTTCTCAGAATATCCCCGAGTAAATTCTTACTCTGGAGGACGCTCAGGTGGCTTTTCCGCTCTAAGAGGCTCAGTTTTCCGATGTCTCCGGTACATAATTCCAATTGGCAAAATAACTAAATAGCCAAGGACAAGTAAGATCGGGGCAACAACCAAGGGCATAAAGCCCTCAACTCCTCCCAGAGAAAGAGCCACAAAACCAAGGATTATAACAAAAACACCAGCAAAGATGATCAAGTAATTTTCTCTGGAAAGAGGTAGAACTACCTCCATTCGAGCCCTGACGGGATGCCGCATCTTCTGTCGCTTGCCACGCTGAACCGGTCTTGCCATGAGGTCCTTGTCAAATTATGTACATAAATAAAAATGTGTTGGTCTGCTTTGTAGTCCCTCTGGTAATCACAACGAACAACATATTAATACGAAATTTCAAGCACAGAATCAAGCATCACTGTTATTCATCTGGCTTATACTTCCTGAATAATTCCGTCAACAATCCGCAAAACCCGCTCTGCTCCTGCTGCTAACTCTTCATTATGGCTCACAATGACAAGCGTCAACTGGCGAGTGCGGTTAAGAGACCACAAAAGTTCATGAAGCCGATGGGCGCTTTCGCTATCGAGATTACCCGAAGGTTCATCGGCGAGAAGGATCTTTGGGTTATTGACCAAAGCTCGGGCAACCGCAACCCGCTGCTGCTCACCTCCAGAAAGTTCAGAAGGATGATGGTCTGCACGATCAGAAAGCCCAAGCTCATCAAGAAGCCTCATAGCTATGCGACGGGCTGAAGTCATTGACATTCCGGCTATCATTGCAGGCAAGGCAACATTTTCCAATGCCGTGAACTCAGGCAACAAATGATGAAACTGAAAGACGAACCCAATCACTTCGCGTCGGAATCTGGCAAGACGTTTATCATCCCAGCGAAACACCTCTACGCCGTCATAAAGCACGCGTCCACTACTGGGTCGGTCAAGGGTGCCAAGTACATGAAGAAGCGTACTTTTCCCGGCTCCCGATGCACCAAGAATCAACACACGCTCACCCGGATGAATACGAAGATTGATACCCTTCAGAACCTTAATCTCGCCGTGATCCTCAATCGGAAAGTGCTTGGTCAACTTTTCTGCTTCAATGAATGCGCTCGCCATGGATCTCCCTTTTTGTAATTATCAACTTACTCCCATCGTACAGCTTCAGCAGGCATGACTGCTGCTGCACGAAGCGCTGGATAAAGAGCCGACCCAGTGCTGACAAAAAGTGCGCCCAATCCTACAACAACAAAATCGAGAAAGTGCATTTCAACAGGAATCGCGGAGATGATGTATACAGTTGGGTCAAGAGGCACAAGATGAAATTTCTCCTGCGCCAGTACAATAATTGAACCGATGAAGCTCCCGATGATAGATCCAAGAAGACCGACGTAAAAGCCCTCCAACAAATAGATGCGAACAATGTCGCCGCGGGTTGCTCCCATAGCCCGAAGCGCTCCAATGTCGCGACGTTTCTCTATAACTGACATAGCCAGCGAACCAATTAGATTAAACGAGGCAACAAGGATGATAAGCAAAAGGATGATGTATGCCACCCACCGCTCAATCTGCATGACAGAATAAAGATCACGGTGAAGGTCATACCATGTA
>Ga0207433_10007903_pt1 | contig 17555 bp, 19 predicted proteins | sample YelNatPaOPGAMG01_FD_187559 | JGI IMG/M metagenome (GOLD analysis project Ga0207433, IMG submission 187559) | Hot spring thermophilic microbial communities from Obsidian Pool, Yellowstone National Park, USA - OP-RAMG-01 (SPAdes) (version 3) | ecosystem: Environmental > Aquatic > Thermal springs... | reverse complement strand
CTACCCGTATTGTTCCCAATTATAGTGCTTTGGCACGTGTAGCCGGCATACCACCGCTTACACCGGAGAAATCGGTGAATGCCAGCTTGGGCTTTAGTTGGAAACCCGCACCCGAATTAACCATTACCACCGACGGGTATTTGGTGAACATTAAAAATCGGGTGGTATTATCCGGACAGTTTAGTGCCGATGACAATACGTTACCCGCCGGCTTAATTAGTGCATTGAATAATTTGAATGTATCGGCAGCACAGTTTTTTGCCAATGCCGTTACCACCACCAATACAGGCTTGGATGTGGTGATTGATTATAATAAGAAGATAGGCAAAAATAATTTTAAAGCCACTTTAGCGGGTAATTTTAACCACATTATGATTAATTCGATTAATGTACCTGCTGTGTTGAATACCAGCTATTTGCACCAGCAAACATTTTACAGCACCCGTGAACAATCTTTCTTATTGGCCTCTGCACCTAAGTCGAAGTTCTCTTTAGGCTTGGATTACAGTCGCAGTAAATTCGGTGCCGGTGTGCATTTTACTTATTTTGGACAGTTAACCACGCAGGGATATGGTTATTCCGGCTCGCCCAACCCCATTCCCAATGGCCCCGGCGATCCCAATATTTCCGGCAGTGGCAATGGATATGACCCCTATGTAACCACCGATAATGGTGCAACCAGTGTACCGGAAAACTTTTTATTCCATGGCAAGGTAACCACCGATATTTATGCTTCGTACAAATTAGGTAAGGCGGTAACGTTGTTTGGCGGTATTGATAATTTATTTAATGTACACCCCGATTTATCTGCCGTACCCAATGCCCGGTATGCCTCGGCTTACGATAGTGAATCCGGCGGACCTTTTGATGCTATTCAAATGGGCTTTGATGGCATGCGTTTATTCATGAAATTAGCCTTTAATTTTTAAGCAACACCTACCTAACAAAGGCTGCCTCCAACCCGGGGGCAGTTTTTTTTGGGGGATAGGGGAAAGCTATTTTTATAGCAATACATACGGAGGGGAAAACGGGGGACTTGTTCCATTTATACAGCATACTGCGGGGAAGGCATCATCCATCCACCTGCCTTAGTGCCCGGCCAGCAGCAACGGAAAAACATAGACACCACCAATCGGTTGCCCGTATAGGGTTAGAAGTCAACAACTACCCGTTAAGAAGCATAGCAGCTGCTGATGGAGCATTGGCCATACGGCCCTGCCAATGACCGCACTACTGTTGAGGGTGTTTTTTCCTAAAAAAATAATACACCGGTATACCTATGCAGGTGATGAGGATACCGAGTAAGGAATTGATGATGGGGACTTTACCGGCACGGTACTGCACAATATCGGTGTAGAGCGTTGAACCCAGAAAAAAAGCCACAAAAGCCACAAATAACAGAGGTACAATGGGATAACCAAATACACGGTAGGGCCTTGGCGTATCTTTTAACTTACTGCGCAAAATAAATACCCCCAATACACTCATCCCATAATAAAACCAACTTACAAAAATGAGCATATCAGTCAGCATATCGAATGAGCCACTTAGGATTAAGATTACCGTCCATACCGCATTGGTTACCAAGGCATTGCCCGGGGTATGGTGCTTAGGATGCATTTTGGCGGCAGGGGCAAACAAGGCATTATCGGCCCCCATGGCATAGGTAACCCTTGCCGTAGCCAATACATTGGCGTTGGTGGTGCTGATGATGGAGAAAATAACCATTAAGGCAATGAGGCTGCCACCGAGGGTTCCCCACACCACCGATGCGGCATCAGAAGCCACAAAAGGTGATAAGGCCAATTGGTGGATGGGCAATACATACAAATAGGCCAGATTTACCAAGGCATAAACAAGTATACAAAATAATAAACCCACCAGCAAGCTGCGGGGAATATTGCGTTGCGGATGCTGCACTTCCCCCGCCACAAATGTGATATTATTCCATCCATCATACGCCCAGAAAGCACCCGATAATGCCGCCATATAGGCCCCTACTAAGGCCCATCCCGTTGGTGCATGGGGTAAATGTTGTTGTAAATGACTCCAATGGCCTTTTCCGGACAATAAAATACCGCCTATTAATAAAACAATGGCTACTGATTTTAAGGCGGTTAATATTCTTTGCACGGCACCTCCTTGACGCACACTGCGGTAATTGACCCAGGTTAATACCAATACCAATGCAATGGTAAGCAGTTTTACCCCTATATGATCCAGTACATAAATGGTACCCACGCCGGGGATGGTAACATGTACGGCCTGAACTATGGCGGCACTGCATTGCGGTAAGGCAATAAAATAATTGGTGTACTGGGCAAATACATAGGCAATAGAGGCATTACCGGCCGTATTAAAAACGGCAAAAGCCGCCCATCCATACACAAAAGCAAAGGCATGACCGTACATTTTTTGGAAAAAAATAAACTGTCCGCCTGTTTCGGGAAACATGGCTGCCACCTCTGCATTACTTAAAGCACCGAAAAGGGTAATACAGCCGGCTACTACCCATACACTTAGAAGTAGCCAGGGCGAACCCAACTGACCGGCCATGAGTGCCGGCTTCATAAAAATACCTGAGCCAATAACGCCACCTACTACAATGGCTACAGTGGTTTTAAAACTTAGGGTGCGTTGTAACGAGGGCATGGGCTATGTATAGGATGAAGTAATGCAAAAGCCAACCTTATGTATTGGATAAGTTTTGTGCCAGCAGGCGATGAAAATGATGGGTACCTTGTTCGCGCAGCACAGAATAGCGCCCATGCCGATAAAAACGAGAACGAATCCCTTTTTGTACCTGCTGTACCACCGCCTCATCTTCCATTTCAACCGTATTTAAACCGCTTCCGGCACCACTGCCTAATTTATCGGCATCATATACATAGGTGATAAAACGAACCATGGTTTGGTCTACCCCCCGGGGTTCAATGATATTCAGCGATAAGCCCCAGGGATAAAAATTGAACATCATATTGGGAAATACCCAAAAATAATAGGCAGCAATTTGCCGACCGGCATCGGGTGCATGGGCAGGTATATGGAAGCATACATCGCCCGTTTTGGCAATGCCAACCTGCAGACTGCTGAGCGGAAACAGTTCGGTGGTATAATCTTTAAAATTAAGGATAGCATTGAGTTGCGGATGAACAAAAGGAATATGAAAGCCCTCTAAATAATTTTCGCAGTACAGTGCCCAATGCGCATTTACCGGATAGGTAGCCGACAAATCGGGCCGGTATTGCAGTTGATGTAGGGGTAACCAGGCCACCCGTTGCATCATATCGCCGAAATAAGCCTGTGCCGGTAGACCGGGTAATAAACGGGTGAACAATAAATTGCCCCATTGAAAAACGGGTAATGCGGGCAGGTGGCTATTTTCCGGAATAAAATTGCGCACGCCTTCAAATTCGGGCATGGAAATAAACCGGCCATCGAGGTGAAACAAACGGCCATGGTATTGGCAGCGCAGGTGACGGGCATGGCAAGCCGTAGACGCAATGATATTACCCCGGTGGTTACATACATTGCTAAGACAATGCAATTGTTCGTTATAGCGGGTAAGTACCAGGGGTTCATCTAAGAATCCCGGCAATAAAGTAAAGGGGTGCACGTTGGTTTCTTCATTACAAACACCGGTATCGCCTATCCATTGCCAGGATGGTGCAAAGAGTTGGTTTTTGGATGCTTCTAAATAAGCAGGATTCAGGTAAAAATCGGTGTCGATGGTTTTGGCTAAAGCAATATCGGGATGCACATAGAGACTCATACCATAATATTTCTTTAAAAGTAAGGAATTGCAGGCATAGCTGATGCGGAAATTACCCGCTTAGGTAATAGATACCCCCCATAAGTAAGCTTGCCCGATTGGGGCAACCGGTATGCAATATTGCATGGTATAAACGGCCGTAGAATCGCAGTGGGCCGGATAGTGTATTAACCCCCTAAAGGACTGGATTCAAAATTAAAATCAATTTTGTAATCATAACTTTAGGAAATATGTCAAGAGTAAACCGCAAATTTAGCCCAGAAGAGCGCCTTTCAAAAAACTGACTGATGAAATTTGGGAGTTTAGAACCCTATTTAATAAATCCCATTACAGACTTTTTGCTTTTTGGGACAAATCAGAAAATACAGATACAGTTGTAATTTCAACGCACGGACTGATTAAGAAAACAGATAAAACGCCGCAAGGTGACTTGGACAAGGCAGAACGTTTGAGAAAAAAATATTTTGCACTTAAAGACAAAAAGAAATGAAAAAGCAAGGATTAAAAACTTACAGCTTAGACGAGATTACCGACAAACATATTGGTAAACGTGGGCAACCAAAGCGAGAAGCTTTTGAAAACGAATTACGACTTGATTTGCTTGGGGAAGCAATCAGACAAGCACGTATTGAACGTAACTTGACGCAAGAAGAGCTTGGACGACTTGTAGGTGTTCAAAAAGCCCAAATTTCAAAACTTGAAAACAGCTTGACAGACGCAAGGTTTGAAACAATTATAAAAGTATTTAAAGCACTTAACGCAAAGATAAATTTCAATGTGGAGTTGCTTAACCAGACAGTAAAAATAGCTTGACGACAGAAAGAAAACCTACTGCCAACAGCCGCTTTGCAAAAGCAGGGGTAAAGTGCTTTAGTTGACAGTTTAGTGGTAGGTTCAAGTTCAGCGCTTCGATTGAATCCCGAAGTTTCGGGATGCTGAAAATCTGCCACAACACAAAGCCGAAGAACGTTATGGGTATGATAGCCATTTTGTTCGACAGGTGTTCGATAAATTGGAGGCAAATACCGGTATTTTTCGGCATTTGCCAAAACTGTATGGAACATGTCTCGAAGCAGGTTGGTAGTTGTTATTGGTTGTAAAGGATGCAATTATAGCATATAAATAGAAGATGTACTGATTATCAGCAATCAGTACATAAAGTAGCATAGCCCAATGCCAAGAAGTAATTAAAGCCAATCAATTTATTTAATAAGACTACTTAAGCAATAACCACCAACAGTTAAGTGGAGAAGCCCGACTACATGCTTAATATATAAATAAAAAAAGCAATGCCAATACGTAGAAATACGTTTTTTTAAATAAAAAATAAATACTAATTTAGTTTTTACATATTGCATCATTAACAATTGCTTTGCGAATGGGAAAACAACTTGGGAGTGAGGACAGCGAAGCCATAACCGCTTTGCAACAGATCGATAGTAAAATGGCAGTAGGTAAAAAAAAGCAGTAAAACAGCAAAGAAAACATGGTAAAGTACTTACCCATGCGCAGTATAGAGGAACCCATACATATGGATTCTGCTAGTAGGTATAGTATTTTTGATACATGTAAAATAGTTGGCTTTACGAAAGCGTATAAAAACGCATATGTATTTCGCAAAACTGTTATAACGCATTGATAATGAGCAAAAAAATATTTTTTAACACAAAGGCAACCATTTAGAGAAATTCGTATATTTATGAGTTAGCTGCTACACTATTAGACACATCTTACTAAACTTAAAGCATATTTTATGGACACTTTTGCATTTATGTACAGACAAGGGCATCAATTGATTTTTGATATTTATGAAAGCAATTCCAATATCAAGGGACTGCCCTCAATTATTATTTATACAGACAATAATTTTCATGTAAAGATTCCATATTTATTTCGTGAAATAATGTACACAAAAAGCTCTTCAGAATTGAAGTTCGACACTGACTTTATGTTTGTAATGAGACACGACTTGTATGATAAACCCGAACGAGACAGAAATCTTCAAATAATATGCAATGATTTAAACAGATTCAATTATATTGATTTAACACCAAAGACAAACATTTAATCATGAAAAAAAATCTATTCATCATATTATTACTTTTTGTTTTTTTTCTTTCATGCCATAATATACCAAAAGAAAAACTCACAGTCATTGACAACTTTGTTTTAGGGCAACCAGCAAATAATATTTCAAAGCAAATGGATAGCTTATCAATTCCTCATCAAAGATTTTGCACAAAAATGGTTTTTGGAGAATTCAATGATATGCTTGATGACAATAATTTTATAAACATGTATTACACGAATACATTTAATCTTAGCAATTATAGAAGTAAGTTCAATGATAATTTGGGATTACTTTATCCTATGACTTTAACAGGAACTCAAAGTGTCATTGGATTGATTGTAATTTTAGGGCATACAACAACTCCTTTATTTTTTGGCGATTCAAAAAATTTTGAAAAGACTTTTACTGAAAAGGTTTTTAACCAAGACATAAATGCTAACCTTATTGACGATATTAAGAACCTATATATTTCAAAATATGGACAACCGACTGATACTTTTTCCATGGCATCTCACAAAGTTTATATTATAAGAGGAAATCAAATAGCGCTAAATGGAGACCCTGATAGAAAAGGATTAGACATAAAATGGGAAACCGAATATTATACAGTTACTTTTTTTACCGGATTGGAAAGTTATGAGAGCTATTATGACCCTAACGGTTATGCAGATGTTACTATGAGTACTGGAACACTTGGACCAATTCCTGTGGACCCTTTAAAAAATGAAGTTAAATGTCAATCGTATTGTTATATAGAATATCAGCTAAATAATAAAGCAATTAAAGAGCTTAAGCTTGATAAAAAAAATTTGTAATCAAATATACTTTTGTTACTTGTGGACATGAATTATTCAGGAGAAATAGCATCTTTGGAAGATTTACAAAAAATCTCAAAATCTGTGCAAACCAATAATATTAAACTATCAGGTGCGTTTCAATATTACAGGGGGCATGGATGTTGTTCTTATAAATTACTTTCTTATATTTCAAGATTTTTCATAGACGTAAAAAAATTACAAAGTGTTGAAGAAAACTTAATTGACAATTTAAAAGAAAAAATAAAGCAATCTAATAACCAAGAATATTTTTATATTCCTCCAAACTCAAATGGTTTTGACCAAAATTGGTATTGGCTAACACAAGCGCAACACTTAGGTATTCCAACACGGCTTTTAGATTGGACACTTTCCAGTGAAATTGCTTTGTATTTTGCTGTTTCAGACAATACATGCAAAAATCAAGATGGAGACTTTTGGATTTTCTTTGTACCTGATAAATTCAATATTCATAATCAGCCTGAAATCATCTCCTCAATAAAACCCCTTCAAAATGACAAAGATTTATTTATAAGTATTCCTGTTCATTGGAATAAGAACTATGAAAAAAATGAGCCACAAAGAAACATGCTCAGTCAACAAGGGAAATTTTTTATAAGAAGTCTTTTACAATCGTTAATACCATTAGAAGATGAAACATTTTTTCAAAAATATTTATTGCGTTATAAAATTCCAGCGGCAAACAAAAACAAAATACTTGAAGAACTAACTCAACTAAATTATTCTAATCACACTATTTACAAAACTGTTAACAAGACAATGAATGACATAAAGGAAAAGCTAATATTGGCTTACAACTTAAAGACAAAGTGAAGCAGCTAACAAAAGGTTTGGCAATAGGCTGGCTGAAGGAATAACAATCAGCTGTAGTTCGCTATCAGCAGCAGTTCCAGCAGACGAACAAATATCGGCTTTTTGTATTTACCTTCGGCTTTAGTTTTTCAATCGGCTGACGTTCGGGCGGAAAGTTCATTGAATACCAGCCCATCGCCAAGCCTTAAACGTTGCCTGCCATAATTTGGCGACACCTCAAGCCCTGAAACAGACATACCATAATGACGAAAACAATTGACTATATTTCAATCAATGATGTTTTTTGGGTTCAATTCAAATCGCATTTAGTTTCATTTGGTTTTAAAGGACTACCTGACAATATTCATTTCACCATTGGGTTTGACGACAGAAGCCCAGATATAAATATTCATATAACCAAAAACGTAACTGACCAGACAAACAAACCTAAAATTAGAATTGCTTGCATAGACAAAATACTTTTAGAAGAAATAGTGCCGTCATTATCTATTGCAATGTTGAACAAGTTTTTACAGCCAATTGACTTTGACGAACTCAAACGAAAATATGATTACGATTTAGGTTTTATTTCCTTTGACAGTTTTGAGCATTCAGACACATATTCCTTAACCGAACAAAAACTCATTGACAGTTTCAAAGACATTTCGAAGTTCAAAAGGAAAACAAGATTAAAGATTGAAGGCGACATTGAAAAACGACTTGAATCATTTTCAACTTCAGAAGATTTGCAGGCATCCATTTTTGACAATATAGTTGAACTCACAACAGAATTTCAAAAACCTGTTGACGGAGGAATGATAATTTCAGAAGACAGCACATTACAAGTAATTAGGCTTAACGACAAATGGTTCACTTTAAGAACAGATTTAAAACCTTTTGACTTGCTGACAACATTTATAAATTCAAATTTAGCAAGTCATTTAATTTGGAAAACTAAAAGAGCATTAGTAAACATAAAAAACGCTGAAACGTATGCTGACACAAAATCTTTTGACAAACCAGTTCGCCTTATTAAACAAAAAAGCAGAACTGCAAGAGAATATTACGGCAGCTAACATGAACTGTGTAAAAAACCAAACAAAAAGCTACTTTTTTTACGGCTTAGCAGAACAATAATTTGGTTGATACAAACTGTTGTGTTTTACCACTGCAAATACCTGTTTTAATAGTTTGTTGCACACCGCTATCAATGCCTGTTTTCCCGTTTTTCCATTGGCCCGTAAACGATCATATAATGCCTTGCAGGCTGTATTGGTTTTCATTGCATTGGTAAGCTCCCCTAAAAATATTACCTTTGTAAGGTGGAAAAAATTGGCTTCATAGAGATAAGAATAACAGGTTCAAAGGGAAACCTTGACCTATCACCCGACAATTACGACATTCGGGAGATTATTGCTATTCTCGAAAATGCCGAAAACTTGCTTTATCCGGGCGACAAGAGAGACAGACCGAACATCAGCTACAAAATTGAAGAAGGCTCTGTAAAACATATACTTAAAACTTCAATTCAATATATAATCGGTTTTAACGCAATAATCGGACAGGTTAGCCAAGTTCAAAACATTGACTTTCTTGACTTAGGGACAGCAAAAGCATTTGAAAACATTCAGGACATAGCTACAAAACGGAATTATGTTTTTAGCATCAAGACATCACTCGACAACACAAACGAAGTGAGAGTTGATAAAACAACAAGATATTACAGAACCGAAGCTATTTGGGCTGACGCTGAATTTTACTTTTACGGCAAGGTTACAAATGCAGGTGGTAAGGACAAAGCTAATATCCACGTTTTCACTGAAGAACTCGGAACTGTAAGAATACAGACACCAATTAGTTTTCTTGAGCAATATGACGAAAACTTGCTCTACAAGACGTTTGGTATTAGAGCGACAGGTAAACAACATTCTGAAACAGGAGAAATTGACACATCAACATTAAAGTTTATAGAGTTGGTTGACTACCAACCAAAATATGACGAGATATATTTAAAAGCACTTCGGGACAAAGCAAAAAAATCTTGGCTTGGCGGCATAGACCCCGATAAATGGTTAAAAGAAATAAGGGGTGGATATGACGCATAAAGCAGTTTTACTTGACACCAGTTTCTTTATTCGCTTTCTAAATGAGAGTGACCCGTTATTTAAAAATGCTGACGGATATTTTCGATACTTTTTACAGAAAGAAATTACGATGATGATTTCTACAATCAGCATTGCGGAATATTGTGTCGGTGGTGATGTTCACGAGCTGCCTTTGAGAAACTTACAAATAGTTCCATTCAATTTAGACCATTCAAAACGAACAGGAGAATTTGCCAAAATTGCATTCAACGCAAAGAGAAATGGGAAAATAGATGTTTCAAATAGGAATATCATTCCGAACGACACAAAACTATTTGCACAAGCCGACTGTGAAAAATCCATAGAATTTTACCTTTCATCTGACAGTGAAAGTTTGAAAATTTACAACATAATTAGACAAGAAACTGCACCGAAATTTCAATTCATTGACTTGAACACACCATACAATGAAACATTCGGACTGCTTGACCTGTGACGAAGAAAGAAGAACGACCGATAACAGCAGTTTGGCGAAATGGCGGGTGACGTGCTTCTATGACAGTTTAGTGCTTAACCAAAGTGCAGTTCTTCGATTGAATCCCGAAGTTTCGGGATGCTAAAAATCCGCCACTTCGCCAAGCTGCAAAACGTTGGCGGAAAGGCTTGTAAAACGCTGCACAACAATAATTTCGACAGTTAAAGGAGGATATTTTCCACTCGACAAATTGATTTCCAACCCGAAAAATTATATCTTTGCAACATGGTTTACAACCTGACATATTCGACAAGTATTTTGGAATCTCTTGGAGTTCTTTCAAGTTTCAATATTGCTGAAACTATTTGGGAGAAATACGAGAAATTCGCTATTCCTAAAATCAAGGAATCAACTGTTAAGTTGAGAGGTTCGTTGTATTACCTAAAGGACTTGACACCAAGTCAAGCGGCTAAAGAGGCAAATTCAATTAGTTCACTAATTCCGGTTTTGGCTAAACTCAGGACTGTAATCGAACCTATTGACGACAGAGAGTTTAAAGAGTTCAAAAATGCTGCATTGGACTTTTTTGACACGGTTGACTTTCTATACTCTAATCTTCAAGACATAGCAGACATTCATAGCTCTTACGAACTCTCTAAGCCAGTTTTAGCATCTGACTGGGACAGCAGCGAAGACGAACATTGGAATAATTACTAAGAGATATGAAATATAAACAAGGCGACATCATTCTGCTTCCATATCCATATACCGACTTATCAAACACTAAGCAACGCCCTGCTGTAATTATCTCGAAAGACTCGGTAAACAAACAGAATTACATTGTAGCTAAGATTACATCAGTGATAAGAGGAGATAAATTTTCATTTCCAATCGCTTCAACAGACATTGATAGAGAACTTAAATACGAGAGTGAAGTTCGCACAAACGAAGTATTTACAGTTAGTCCCACTATCATAATCAAGAAGTTTGCTTCCTTCAAAAAAGAACCACTAAAACGGTTGACCGAGAATATAAAGGACAACATTTCTGTAGAGTGACAGACAATAGCCCATCCGCCAACATCGGTTTGCCGCAAGCGGGGGTGCAGTGCTTCTATGACAGTTTAGTGCTTAACCAAAGTGCAGTGCTTCGATTGAATCCCGAAGTTTCGGGATGCTGAAAATCCGCCACAACGCAAAGCCGAAAACCGTTGGATGCAAAGCTAACCCACCACCGTGCTAACATCAACCGACAGATAAAACGAGCAACCAAACCCGCCCACCACATAACAACATATTCTTCATTTCGGTTACAACAACAGTCATTCCGGTTACATCTGTTGTATGACTTCGTTGCAATTTTGCATTACCAAAAAACAAATTACAATGAATAAAACAATGAAAAAAATGCCTTTAATAGCATTAGGCACTTGGTCTTGGGGACCAGGTGAAGGTGGTGGCGACCAAGTTTATGGCAGTCATCTTACCACAGAAAATTTGAAAGCTGTATTTGATGCAGCCATACAATCAGGGTTAAATTTTTTTGACACCGCATTGGTGTATGGTATGGGCTCGTCAGAAAAAATTTTGGGCGAGTTGGTAAAGCAATATGCACGTGAAGATTTTATTTTGTCAACAAAATTCACACCGCAACTTGCCAAACAAGTAGCCAATCCTATGGAAGAAATGCTGAACCAAAGTCTTGTAAACTTACAGACCGATTACATTGATATTTATTGGATACACAACCCTGCCGATGCACCCAAATGGGTATCGGGGTTAATTCCATTACTTAAAAGTGGCAAAGTAAAAAATGTAGGCGTTTCCAACCATAACTTGGCGCAAATAAAAGAGGCAAATGCCATTTTAGAGAAAGACGGTTTTAAGATTTCAGCCGTTCAAAATCATTACAGCTTGCTGTATCGTTACTCAGAAGAAGCAGGAATTATTGATTTCTGCAAAGCAAACGACATTGTTTTCCTCCCATATATGGTATTGGAACAAGGTGCATTGACGGGTAAATACAATGCCCAAAGCCCACTTCCGGAAAGTAGCGGAAGGGGTAAATCGTACAACCCAATGTTTTCAAAATTAGAAATATTGATGGAGACAATGGAAAAAATTGGCAATAGTAGAAACGCTACCGTTGCACAAATTGCTATTGCGTGGGCTATTGCAAAAAATACATTGCCATTAATAGGCGTAACAAAAGTAAAACAAGTGGAAGAAGGCGTAAATGCTTCCAAAATTATTTTGACTTTACAAGAAATAGAAGAAATGGAAGAACTTGCAGCCAAAACAGGCGTTGATACACGTGGTTGGTGGGAAAAACGATAATACAAAACAAATAAAAATGGACCATCAAAATACAAAACCAATTAGGATAAAAACAATAGTGGAATTTCACCAATTGCTGGGTTTACCAAAACCTAAACATCCCTTAATTGGTGTTGTAGATTATTCGCAAGTGAAACATTTACCGAATGAAAGTGCCATGATATTTGATTTCTATTCGGTGTCCATAAAACGAGGTGTGAGTAAAATGATTTACGGACAGCAGCAATACGATTTTGATGAGGGCATCATGTATTTCATAGCACCTAATCAAACTTTCAAAGTTGAAATAGATGAATCGTATAAGCCGAAAGGGTGGATGTTGCTTATTCACCCTGATTTTATTTGGAACACGCCTCTTGCAAAAAAGATCAGGCAATACGAATATTTTAATTATTCGGTGAATGAAGCCTTGTGGCTTTCAGAAAAAGAAGAAGCCATAATCAGCGGAATCATGGCAAACATTCAAGAAGAATATCATTCCAATATTGATAAGTTTAGCAAAAACATTATCATCTCACATATTGAAAATTTGCTGAGTTATTCCGAAAGGTTCTACAACCGCCAATTCATTACAAGAGAAAAAGCCAATCATCAAATTTTAGAACGGTTGGAAAAATCACTCAACGATTATTTTAATAGTGATAGTTTGATTTCAAAAGGTTTGCCGACAGTTCAAAATATTGCCCACAATCTCAACGTTTCGTCGAGCTATTTAAGCAGTTTACTTAGAGTTGTTACGGGAAAAAACACACAACAACACATTCACGAAAAACTAATAGAAAAAGCCAAAGAAAAATTATCTACAACCGAGCTTTCTATAAGTGAAATTGCTTACGGATTAGGCTTTGAACATTCGCAGGCTTTCAGCAGACTTTTCAAAAGCAAAACCAATCAATCGCCATCAGAATTTAGGCAATCGTTTAACTGAAAGCAAATCCCAGCACCCAATAGCAGTAGCTGCTGTACAAGCACCATTGTTCAAAAACAATGTACAAAAACATGCCATTTAGCCGCTTTTAACGCCATTTAAGAGCGGCTTTTTTGCTACAATTCAACATCGTACATGCTTGATGGCTTAAAAACGAGTTTTCAAGTTACAGATGATGCTTTTTACAAAAGTTGGACGCTTCCTAACTTTTAGGGATGCGACTTGGGCTAAACCATTGGGCTTTTTGAGGATGAAGCGCAAATATTTCTTCAAGTTGTAGGTTAAACTTGCCATTAATACCTGTTTGTTTGCGTTTTGGATGCCTGATGCATGCACTCGTTTCATATTGGTGCAGTTGACTAAGGTGCCTATTACGGGTGCTACCGTTTTACTGCGTATTCTTAACATCTTCTTGGCCTATTTCTGATGCTGTATGCGCTTTTGATGCATGCCATCATCCTATTTTCTTTATGGATGCTGTCGTCCGGCTTTTTACCTATTGTGCAACAGGCACTACTGCCTACCGCAATGGCGCCTTCTTAGAAGGAGGAGGCACTACGGTAAAGCAAGGGAGCGTTACCCATTAGAAAGGGAGTTATACCTTGATGTATATTTTTTTCTTATCCATGCTATACACAATCAGCCAATAAAATGCAATTAAAATAAGTGCATATACCAATGAGCCAATGCGTTGATCGGTACTAATGGGTTTACAAATATATTCATACAGCCAACCAAAGGGCGAAAGATATACCGGCAAGCCTTCCTCGTTGGTGCCATGGGGAATACGAATTAAGCCCAATACCCTGGGCAAAAATCCGCTGAGTACAAAAATGAACAAGGGATTTTTGCCAAATACATCAAAAAACCGACTCCAGGCGCCGCGTTTTTCTTTGAATTCAATGGCATAAATCAATATCCCCAGGGTAGCCATGGCCAATCCGCTGGTATAGACCACATAACTGCTGCTCCATATTTTTTTATTGATGGGGAATTGCATATCCCATATATATCCCACGGCCATTAGTACCAGGGCCATTACCAATAGGTTGGCCAGCATTTCAAAAGTTTTTCCTTTTTGTTGAATGTATTGTCCGGTTAAATACCCAATAATCACCTGCACAATGGCACCGGGTGTACTGGATAATCCTTCCGGATCAAAAGGTACCCCTTCCCCTTTATACACATGGTTAATACCAAACAAATGAATATCAAATGAAGTGCCCCAAAAGCCCTGCAAACTATACGGATCGCCGGGTGCACCGGCCAATAAGGTAAGTACCCAATACAGTAATAAAATAATACAGCCTATAACAAAAGCACCGCGTGGTTTGGCATAATATATAATGAGGGCAGCCAAGAAATAGCTGAGGGCAATGCGTTGTAAAACACCCATGATACGCACCTGCTGAAAATTTTTTACTATTAAATATCCATCGTGCCATTGCACAAAGGGTGTCCAGTTTAAGAATAGACCGATGAGAAAAATAAGGATGGCCCTTTTGCCTATTTTTTGGAGGAAGAATGCACTACCCTTTTGTTCAAATCGGGGCATCACAAAAGAAAAAGCATTGCCCACAGCAAAAAGGAAGAAGGGAAATACCAGGTCGGTGGGGGTACAGCCATGCCAAGGGGCATGTTCTAATGGGGTATAGATATGCTCCCAAGAGCCGGGATTATTCACTAAGATCATAAGCGCCACGGTAGCTCCGCGAAATACATCGAGTGAGTAATAGCGTTGTTGCATAAGGGTAGTATTTGGCAAGGCGTTAAATTAAGTAAAAGAAATGAGAATGCAGGATTTGTTGACGCTATTTTACTGCTTATAGCTATGGGCTACCCCGGACACACCAGGCCCACCTTTACTTGGATGGCGGATTGTTTTGCACCGGTTGGAAAAACAGGATGCCGTGTACCCACTAACGGAATAGTACTGACGGAATAAGGTAAGACCGGCAGGAATGGTAGGATGATAGCAGGATTGAGCAGCGGTAAAAAATGGGTTGAATAGCCAGGTTGTTGAAGGTGGTATTGTACCATTGGTATTGTGGCCATACCCAACTATATTAGCAACGGCAATGCCATGGTATACCCGGGCACAGGGGCTACAAATTGGGTATGCCACCCGGCGGGTACAGAGGAACTTTCCTATAAAAACGGCTATCTGAAGATAGCCGTTTTTATAGGAATTAGAATTTAATTTCTTCTTCATTCTCATCGAAGAAATGGTATTCGATGAAACTGTAATTATTATTCGGAATAACCTTTAAAGCAATCTTGAATTTCTTTTTCCATTTCTTCACAATATTGGTGAACCAACCCTTGGTTAAGTAAGCATACACAATGGGATGCACATATAAAGCAATTTGACGATGGCCATGTGTAACCAAATAATGCAATCTTTTTTCCATTTCATCTTCTAACAAGATAGAAGGGGTTACCATGCCGGTGCCGCCACAGGCCGGACAAATTTCGGAGGTATTAATATTTACTTCCGGACGCATTCTTTGGCGGGTAATTTGCATAAGCCCAAATTTAGAAATGGGCAATACGGCATGTTTAGCCCGATCGGTTTGCATATAGCCTTCCATGGCATCCTGCAATTTGCGTTTGTTATCGGGCAGTTTCATATCAATAAAATCAATCACAATTATGCCGCCAATATCGCGCAAGCGCAACTGTCGGGCAACTTCTTCGGCGGCTTCTAAATTGGTTTGCAGGGCATTTTCTTCCTGGTTATTACTTACGCTTTTATACCCACTGTTTACATCAATCACGTGCAGGGCCTCGGTATGCTCAATAATTAAATAAGCACCGCTGGGCAGGTTTACGGTTTTTCCAAAAGAGCCTTTTACTTGTTTGGTAATGCCATACTGGTCGAATATCGGCAATGGACCATTGTAATAGGTTACAATATCGGCTTTATCGGGTGCAATTTTTTGAATATAGGCTTTGGTATCGTTAAAGATATTTTTATCATTAATAACCACTCGGTTAAAATCAACCGTTAATAAATCGCGGAGCATGCTGGTGGTTTTATCCTGCTCGCTTAAAATTTTAGCGGGTGCTACCGCACCTTTTAGATTGTGTTGAATTTGTTGCCAGGTATTGGTAAGGGACATTAAATCCTGGTGCAGTTCTGCGGTGCTTTTACCTTCTGCTGCCGTACGCACAATAATGCCAAAATTTTTGGGGCGGATGGCTTCTACAATTTTATGGAGCCGTTTTCTTTCTTCTGCAGAATGAATTTTTTTAGATACGGCTACTATTTCATTAAATGGGGTTATTACTACAAAGCGGCCGGGCAAACTTATTTCGCAGCTAAGGCGAGGGCCTTTGGCCGCAATGGGCTCTTTTAAAATTTGCACCAATACATTGGGTTTGCCATTTAGCACTTCATTGATTTTGCCTGTTTTTACAATTTCGGGCTCAATAGTAAAAGTGCTGAAATCAAATGGTTTTTCGCCTTTGTGGTGGATAGCCATTTGGGTAAATTTAAGCAGCGAGCGGGCATAAGGCGATAAATCAGTATAATGTAAAAATGCATCTTTTTCAAAGCCCACATCAATAAATGCGGCATTTAAGCCGGGTATTAATTTTTTTACTTTTCCCAAATACAAATCGCCCACGGCAAAATTGGCATCTGCTTTTTCATGATGCAGTTCTACCAGTTTTTTATCTTCTAATAAAGCAATCTCGACCCCACCGGGGGAGACGTTAATGATTAATTCTTTGTTCACAAATTTTGCAACTTTTATATACGTAATAGTGCTGCCCACTTAATAGCAAGAGCAGATAGCGAACACTTCATGTATTTACCTGAAAAGGAAGGAAAAGGTAAAGTTGCAGCAGAAAGGAAGGCGGCAAATACATGTTGTGAAACTAAGGGAAGGTCTCCGGTATAAAGTATACCGGAGACCTTTTGGTAACAAATTAAGAAACTATTTATTCTTTTTCTTATGACGGTTCTTTCTTAAACGTTTTTTACGTTTGTGAGTAGCAATTTTATGACGTTTTCTTTTCTTACCACAAGGCATACGCTGTAGGATTTTTTTTAGTTAATTAATTTATTTTAGTTCATTGATACGCTTATCTATTTCTTTTTCGATAGCCGGATTGTTAATCATATTTTTAGCAGTTTCGTACCATTGAATGGCATGGGTTTTATCGCCCTGCATATCATAGGTTTCGGCTAATTGAAAAATAGCTTCCAGGTTATGCGGGTCTTTGCGCACAATGAACTGAAAACGTTCAATAGCCT
>Ga0207433_10007887_pt1 | contig 17575 bp, 17 predicted proteins | sample YelNatPaOPGAMG01_FD_187559 | JGI IMG/M metagenome (GOLD analysis project Ga0207433, IMG submission 187559) | Hot spring thermophilic microbial communities from Obsidian Pool, Yellowstone National Park, USA - OP-RAMG-01 (SPAdes) (version 3) | ecosystem: Environmental > Aquatic > Thermal springs... | reverse complement strand
TACTACAAGAGGGTGAGGCGACAATACTAACAGAAAAAGAAGTTTATAAACTTTAAATTTAGGGAAGCTAAAAAGGTAGCCTATTCCATACCCCCCTGACTAAAAGATGAAAGCTTTGATAAGAAACTGGTTAGAGGTTGATCCACCCATATAGGCAGGTGAGTGAAAAAGAGGAAGATTTCAGCAATTATAGGTTTTCTCTGACTTTTTTTTGTTAAAGGGCTTTTCATGGCTCTTATAAAAAACCCGCTAAAAAAAAGATTATGTTACTGTTACGCATTTTGCAAGGTTTCTTGGATGGTCGGGGTCTTCGCCTCTCATTACACTGATATGATAGGCTAGAAGTTGTAGTGGTATGATGTAGAGTATTGGTGATATTTCTTCTCTTATATCTGGGTTGAATGCTATGTAGTCATCTGCATTCTTTTTGAATTCTTTATCGTTTTCTGCTCCGAGGCCTATGACTTCCGCGCCTCTTGATTTAACTTCCTCGACATTGCTTAGGGTTAGGGTGTGTGAGTTGCGGAATTTTTCCTCATCTTTCATGTTTTTTGCCGTTTTTAGTGGGAGTGGTGGGGGTGCTATGGCGACTACTGGGATGCCCGGTTCTATTAGTGCTATGGGGCCGTGTTTTAGTTCTCCTGACGCGTAGGCTTCGGCGTGTATGTATGTGATTTCCTTGAGTTTTAGGGCTCCTTCGAGTGCTGTTGGGTATGAGAACCCGCGTCCGATGAATAGGAAATCTTTTTCGTCTTTGTAAATTCTCGCCATCTCTTTTATCTGTTCTTCTTTTTTTAGTATTTTCTCCATTTCTTTTGGGATTTTTTTCAGGTTTTCTATGATCCAAGTTTTTTGGCTCATGGCGGCTGCTAACATGTATATGCAGGCTAGTTGGCTTATGTAGGTTTTTGTTGCTGCGACGCCGATTTCTGGGCCTGCTCTGGTGTATATTACATGGTCTGCTTCTCTTGTGGCTGTGCTTCCTAGGACGTTTACTATTGCGAGGGTTTTTGATTTTTTGTTAGCGACTCTTAGGGCGTTGAGTGTGTCTGCGGTTTCGCCTGATTGTGTTATGAATATTATGAGGGTTTCCTCGTCGAGTGCGTTGGCTGTGTATTGGAATTCGCTTGCTATTATGGCGTCTGTGGGTATGTGTAGGATGCTTTCGAATAGGTATTTGCCGACTAGGGCTGCGTGGTATGATGTTCCGCAGGCTACGAAGCATATCCTTTTCACTTCCCCTATCTCCTCCGCGACTTTTTTCACTTCGTTGATTTCTCTGAGGGTGTCTTTTAAAACTTGTGGCTGTTCGTGTATCTCTTTTATCATGAAGTGGTCGTATCCACCTTTCTCGGCCATTTCAAGGGTCCATTCGATGTATTCGAATTTTTTCTTTTTTGTGTTGCCTTCTAGGTCTTTTATTTGGTGTTCTTTGCTGTTTATGATGGCCATTTCGTTGTCGTCTAGGAATATGACATTTTTTGCATGTTCTAGTACAGCTGGGATGTCTGATGCTAGGAAGTATCCTGCTTCACCCTTTGCTAATATGAGGGGACTTTCTTTCCTGGCGCCTATGATCTTATCCGCTTCGTCTGATGAGATCACTGCTATCGCATATGATCCTTTTAAACGTTTAAGCGTCTTTCTAACCGCTTCTTCGAGGTTGTTCCCTTCTTTTTTGTATTTTTCTATCAGGTGTGCTATGACTTCTGTGTCTGTTTCTGATTTGAAAGTGTGCCCTTCCCTTTTAAGTTCCTTTTTCAGTTCCATGTAGTTTTCGATTATCCCATTGTGGACCACTGCTATCTTCCCTTCACAGTCTAGGTGTGGGTGTGCATTTTCTTTTGTTGGGGGGCCGTGAGTTGCCCAGCGCACATGCCCGACGCCTATATTACCATGGAATTTGGAAAGATCTAGACTCTTTTCAAAGTCTTTTATCTTACCTTCATCTTTTTCGAGTATTATCTTTGAGTCGAGTGTTGCGATGCCAACAGAATCGTAACCTCTATATTCTAATCTTTTAACACACCCTAGTAATATTGGGGCGGCCTCGTCATTGTTTAGTATGCAAGCGGCTATACCACACATTATCTTTCAACTCCCAGGGAATCAGATTTCAATCTCCCATCAAACTGTGGGGTGGATAGTCATGTATAAATTTTGTTGATGATATAATCACTAATAATACTTCTAACATCTATATAAGTTCTCCCCTCTAAAAAAAGGAAATGTGATAATCATGATTGGAAAGCTTCTCTATGCTGGGAAGGCAAAAAACGTATATGAGACAGACCATCCAGAAAAGGTTATCATAGAATTCAGGGATGATATAACCGCTGGAGACGGTGAAAAACGTGACAGGATCCCAATGAAGGGGTACTATAATTCTATAATATCTGCCAAATTCTTCAAGGTTCTTGAATCCGCCAATATAAAAACCCATTATATAAAGTTGATAAAACCAGGATACATACTCGCAAAGAAACTTGAAATAATACCCATAGAGGTTATAGCAAGGAACATAGCAACAGGAAGCCTTACAAGAAGATACCCATTCCAGGAAGGCCAAGAATTCAAGGATCCTATAATCCAAATGGATTATAAAAGCGATGAATATGGAGACCCAATGCTCAATGATAGCATAGCCATGGCCCTAGGCATCGCAACTAAAAGAGAGCTGGAAGAGATGAGAAAAATAACATTAAAGGTTAACATGACCTTAAAGGAATTCCTCAAAGGGAAGGGTCTGCTACTACCAGATTTTAAATTAGAATTTGGGCGAAATTCCACTGGAAGATTACTTGTGGGTGATGAGATAAGCCCAGACACTTGCAGATTATGGGACCTTCAAACCAGGGAAACATTGGATAAGGATCTTTTCAGACGCGGTGAAGGGAACATCATAGAAGCTTATAGGAGAGTCGCGTCCCTAATACTCGAAGAAGAAGACAAAAAAAGATGGGAACTAGAGGATGATCAATTATGAGATTCAATATAGAAGTCAAGATAAGATTAAAAAAGGGCATGTTAAACCCGGAAGCAGCTACGATACAAAGGGCCTTAGCATTACTCGGATACGAGGTCGAAGACACTAACACCATAGATATTATAACCTTCAAAATGGAAGAAGATAACATTAGAAAAGTTAAAGAGGAGGTTGAGGATATGTGCCGGCGCCTCCTCTGCAACCCTGTGATACACGACTATGAGATTAAAATAAAACCCGAGGATTAAAATATGAAGGTTGGAGTTATAAGATTCCCAGGTTCCAACTGCGACAGAGACGTTTATCACGCCCTAAAACTTGTAGGGGCCAGACCAGAATACATATGGTGGAACCAAGAGGATCTAAGCCACCTTGACGCGGTCATAATCCCGGGCGGGTTCTCATATGGCGACTATCTCAGGGCCGGGGCCATAGCAGCCATAACACCAGTAATGGGAGCTGTTAAATCGATGGTAGAGGATGAGAAGCCAATACTTGGCATATGTAATGGCGCCCAGATACTCGCAGAAGTCGGCCTAGTACCAGGAGTCTTCACAGTTAACCAATACCCAAAATTCAATTGCAAATGGACAAAACTAAAGGTCAAAACTAGGAGAACACCATTCACTTCACTCTATAAGGAAGATGAGGTTATTAGGATGCCCATCGCCCATGCCGAAGGAAGATACTACACCGACAACCTCCAAAAACTTTGGGACAATGACCAGGTGGTATTACAATTCCATTCAGAAAACCCAAACGGATCCCTAGATGGAATAACTGGAGTGTGTGACGAGTCAGGACTCGTATGCGCAGTCATGCCCCACCCAGAAAGAGCATCCGAGACCATACTAGGATCAGCAGATGGAATAAAATTCTTCAAGGGCATAATAGAGTACATTAGTAGGTGTTAAAAGATGGTAGTATATCTTGTTGGAGCCGGGCCAGGAGACCCGGAACTCATCACACTAAAGGCAATAAAGGCTTTGAAAAAAGCCGACGTCATAATATATGATCGTCTAATCAACAAAAAAATCCTAGAACATGCCCGGGAAGATGCAAAACTCATCTACGTGGGTAAAAAAGCAGGAAAACACTCCAAAAGCCAAGAAGAAATAAACAGTATATTAGTCGAGGAAGCGAAGAAAAACAAGACAGTGGTCAGATTAAAAGGAGGAGACCCATTCGTATTTGGCAGGGGAGGGGAAGAATTACTAGCATTAAAATCCCATGGAATAAAAACAAGGATAATACCAGGTATAACATCTGCCATAGGCGTGCCCACAGCAGCAGGCCTACCCATCACCCACCGCGGCCTGGCAACATCATTCACCATAGTAACAGGCCACGAAGACCCTACAAAGGAGAAAAGACAAGTACACTGGGATTACAAGGCAGACACCATCATCATACTAATGGGAGTGGGCAATCTCCAAAAGAACACAAGGGAACTGATGAAGTATCGTCCAGCAGACACACCAGTCTGCGCCATAGAAAATGGCACAACAGAAAAAGAAAGGATAACATTCGCAACACTAGAAGACATATCAACAAAGGACATAAAACCACCCGCAATCATCATCATAGGACACATAGTAAACCTATACAAAAAGCTAATAAAAGAGGACCCATAATGGACCTGAAGGGGAAAGTAATAGCCGTCACAAGACCAGAAGAAAGATGCGAAGAGGCCGTAAAACTCATAGAAGAAGCGGGTGGAAGACCATTCATCGCACCCACACTCCAGATCCAAACCCCAAAAACAAAAACCCTTAAAAGGTTATGCGAAAACCTCAAAAAATTCGATTGGATAATATTCACATCACCAGCAGCCATAAAATCCATAAAAAAACACTGCGAGAAGATAAAATTAAAACCAGACTGTAAAATCGCGGTAATAGGCCCGAAAACCCGAGAAGCTCTTGAAAAGATAGGGTTAAAAGCTGATGTCATACCATCAGACTACACCGCAGAGGGCCTGCTCGAAACCTTATCATCCTATGATATGAGAAACAAGAATGTTGCCATACCAAGGACGCTCGCAGCCAGAAAAGTGCTACCAGAAGGCCTGAAAAAAATAGGGGCCAAAGTTTATATAGCAGAAGCCTACAAATCCGCCAAACCAAAGGATGATAGGATAAAAAGGCTCATAGAAAAAATACTAAAAGAGGAGATAGACGCGATAACATTCACAAGTCCATTGACAGTGGAAAACCTCCTCACAACAGCAAAGGAAAAAAAAGATGATATAATAAAAAAACTATCCAATGGGAAGATAACAGTAGCCGCCATCGGCCCCATAACCGCGGCAAAGCTCAAAGAATATGATATAAAAGCTATAACACCCGAAAATTACACCATAAAAGACATGCTAATAAAACTATTCTATGAAATCTCAGAGGATTGAAAAACATGGAGACAATAATATGGCCCGCTTACCTAGACGCTAAAAAAACAAAAAAAGAAGGAAGAAAAATCCCACGAAAACATGCAATAGAATCCCCAACTTTAGCCGAGATCAAAGAGGCGGCTGAAAGATTAAAATTAAAAGCAAAAATAGAAGCAGACAAAGCATATCCCCCTTCATGGTGGGAGCGCAGCGGAAGAGTCATAATAGAACATGAAAAACTGAAAAAAAGGGAACTTTTACTCAAGATTAGTAAAATGATAAAAGCCTCCCTGAGAAAATAGAGATGATAAAATGAAAACACCCCCAGGACTCGATAAAGGCCTCCTAAAAGCAAAAAGGCTCATAGAATCCTCAGAAGACATTAAAGTTTACAGTCACCGCGACTGTGATGGTATAACAGCAGGGGCCATCATCTCCATACTCCTCGAGAGACTTGGAAAAGAACATGAAATTGAATTCATAAACCTCAACCAAGTCGAAGAAATCAAAATAGAAAACGAACTCACAATCTTCACAGACATGGGCTCAGGCCAACACATAGAAGAAATCTCAACATCAAACTCAAAGATCATAATCCTAGACCATCACCCCCCACTACCAAGAAAAAACATGAAAGGAGAACTACTGGAATTAAACCCAATGAAACATGGAATAGACGGGTCAACCCATATTTCAGGGGGTGGCATGACATACCTACTCTCAAAAAAATTCAACTACCATGACCTAAGCTGGATGGGAGTACTATCAGCCATAGGAGACCTTCAAAATTCACTAACCGGAAAACTAGTAGGACTCAACAGCCAAATACTAGAAGACAGCGTATCAATAGGACAAATCGACATCCTAGAAGACCTGTCAATCTATGGCAGGCAAACAAGACCACTATTCATAGCCCTATCATATTTCAGCGACGTTAACCTACCAATAACCAATAACAAGACAGAATGCATCCTCCTATTAAAAAAATTAGGCATACCCTACAAAGAAGATGAAAGATACAGGCGACTCTGCGACCTAAACATGGAAGAAAAAAGAAAACTCTTCTCAGAACTCGTTAAAATGCTCTCAAGGCAAGTACCCCCAAAATATGTTAAATACATACCACAACTAGTATTCGCAGAAGCCTACGACCTCAGAAGAGAAGAAAAATACACACCACTCCGCGACCTGACAGAATTCTCCACAGCCATAAACGCCTGCAGCCGAAACAACGACATCAAACTAGCCCTCAGAATACTGAAAGGAGAAAGAGGCCCCGTCCTAGACGAACTAGAAAGCGTATCAAGAGCACATAGAAGATACCTAGCAGAAAAAGTGGAACTAATAGAAACCCACAACCTCCTAAAACAAAAAAGAAACCTACAATACTTCAAAACCGCCGAAATAAAAGATAATGTGATAGGCACCATAGCAGGGATGATACTCGGCTACGGTGACTGGAGAAAACCCATAATAGGCCTCGGAATCAAAGAACATGGCACAAAAGTCTCACTGCGCTGTTCAAGACTCTTAGCATTAGATGGGATACACTTCGGATCCATAATAAGTAAAATAGCAGAAAAAGTCGGAGGCAGCGGAGGCGGCCACGCGATGGCCTGCGGAGCCTACATACCACACGGAACCGAAGAAAAATTCCTAGAATTATTAGACAATTCACTCAAAGGCAAAATAGGGTGAATATCATGAAGACCTTCAAAAAGAAAGGGGAACTCACAAGATTTCAGATACTCGCAGAGATAGCGGAAAACCAACCACACATAAGACAAAGAGACATCGCAGAAAAACTAGGCATAACAGTACAAGCAGTCTCCGAGAACATAAAAACACTCACAGACCAAGGCTACATAGAACCAGGAGATGGAAGATCATACTATAAACTAACAAAAAGGGGACTGGAAAAACTAAAAAGGGAAGCCATAACACTCAGAAAATATGCTGATAGCGTACTAGAGACAATGAGCACCTACAAATCAACATGGCCGGCCATAGCAAAAGAAAACCTCAAAAAAGGCGACGAAGTCGAACTATTCATGGAAGATGGAGTATTATACGCGAAAAAGAGAAAAAACGGCCAAGCACATGGAAAGGTCTTGCAAGATGCCGAAAAAGGAGAGGACGTGGCATTAACGGAGCTCAGCGGACTAATAAACCTTAAAAAAGGCAGAGTAACCATACTAGTACTCCCAAGGATAAACGAGGGAGGATCCAGAGCCGCCAACCTCCAAAAGATAAAAAAGATCTACAATCAAGGCTATGACAAGGTTGGTGTAATGGGGACGGTAGCAAGGGCAGCGGCCAACAAACTAAACCTAAGAGTCGATTTTGAATTCGCAACACCAGAAGCAACCCTAGCCGCGGCCAAAAGAGGCTTAGACGTCCTAGTATTAGCGGTGGGTAGGATGAGTAAAAGTATAGCAAGAAAACTTGAAGAAGAAAACATAGAATACAAGATAGAAAATGTAGCCAGAGAATCACCAACCTAATTCAATAGGAATTCTGCTCATTTTATAAGCCTAGCTATGCAAAATGTGAATTAGTGAACAAGCGGGGTTTATTTGGATGATCTCAAGGTTAAAATTGATTCTCTCAGATAAAGATTATCGCCGCATACTAGATAATATCATGTCCCTTACCGGAATACAACTTGTACAGTATCTTCTCCCACTTGTAACCTTCCCATATCTTACAAGGGTTTTGGGCCCGGCCAATTTTGGAAGGGTTGCATTCGCCATCGCATTCATTGGCTATTTTCAAATTTTAACTGATTATGGTTTTAATTTGTCTGCGACGAGGGAGATCTCGATAAACCGTGATGATCTAAGTCAAGTTTCAAAGATTTATAGTTCAGTGATGGTGACAAAAACCCTCCTAATGCTTTTAACATTCATATTAATGCTTATTATCATCTCATCCTTTGGGAGGTTTCAAGGCGATCCTCTGCTTTATATTTTCACATTTGGCCTGGTTTTAGGTTCTGTTCTTTTTCCGGTCTGGTTTTTTCAAGGTGTTGAAAGGATGAGATATATTAGCATGCTCCGGATTTTAAGTTCGATCATTTACACGGCACTCATATTCCTTATTGTGAGGGGTCCCAAGGACTATCTTTATGTGCCCCTTATAAATTCTATAGGTTTTATACTTGTTGGAGTCTACAGTCAACATATAGTAAGAAAAGAATTTAAAGTTAAATTCCTAAAACCCACACTCCAGGATATTAAAAGGCAACTTGTTGAGGGATGGCACCTCTTCATATCAACCCTTGCAATAAGCCTCTACACAACATCAAACAGGTTCATACTAGGCCTACTTGTTGATAACGCAACATTAGGATATTATGCAGTGGCAGAAGACATAACAAGAGCCCTACAAGGTCTAGTGTCTCCTATTGGCCAGGCTATATACCCTTATTTTTCGAGGATACAAGCTGAGGATCGTGAACGTGCAAAATCCGAGCTTAAAAAGATGCTCATTATAATAGGCATAGTAACGTTCATATTCTCTATTCTATTGGTGTTTGCCGCGCCATTCATAGTAAGGATACTTGCCGGGCCATTGTATATGGAGAGTATTCATCTGCTCCAAGTCCTGGTATTCATAATTTTTGCTATAGGAGTGAATAATATTCTTGGTATTCAAGGTCTTGTGTCTTTTGGTTATAAAGAAAAGTTCACGAGGATAGTTCTTTTTGCAGGAATATTGCATCTTGGGTTACTTATAGGTCTTGTGCTTGTTATGGGTTCTTTGGGTGCGGCTATTGCAGTTGTTGCAACGGAAATATTTATCGGGATCATAGAATATATCCTACTTAAAAGGATGGGAGTGTTATGAAGGGATTCTTGATAAATCTTTTAGGGAAAATCCCATTTTCACCCTATATCAAAGCATATTATACCATCTACCATAAGAACAAGGGATCATTTCTCCAAACTGCGTTTAGAACCAAGTTCATAAATTCTCGGAAAGAGAACATGATAGAAAGAAGGGTGGAACAGCTTGAAAAAGTATGTGAGGGTGCCAGAATTTATTTCACTCCTGGTGAAAGGTTTTTTTATAGTATAGATACGCGTTTACATGTCATTGAATATCCAGGTTATAGGAGACTCGGAAACCTTACAGTCGATTATTCAATGCTCCTAGAAAAAGGACTCGATGGGATAGAGAAGATAATAGATCAAAAATTAAAGAATAAAGATGATCATTACCTTAAATGTCTTAAAAGGAGCATTGAGGCCTTGAAATTTTATAGGGGTAGGTGTATCAAAGAATCAGGAGAACTTTCAAGGATCCTTGAAAGGGTCCCCCTTAAACCTGCAAGTTCCCTTGAAGAAGCCCTACAATCAATACTATTCATAAACTCCCTCCTCTGGATGTATGGACACCACCTCATAGGCCTCGGTAGACTTGATAAGATACTAGAACCATACTATGAAAATTATGATAAATCAAAAGAGCTTATAAAAGAATTCATACGTTCATTATCCAAATATTACAGATTCAAGAGCAATGTCCTCCCAGGCGACACTGGACAGGTTATAGTCCTTGGTGGCGAATATAATGAACTTACACGCATCTTCCTCGAAGCCATGATGGAGTTGGGAGTCCCAGACCCCAAAATTGTATTGCGAGTAAACAAGAAAACACCAGATGACATATGGGAACTTAGTTACAAATGCCTCAGGAAAGGTCTCGGATACCCTTTACTTTCTAATGATGAGGTCATCATAGAAAGTCTACAAGAGTATTATGATAAAACAGACGCGCGGGATTATTCAACATCAGCTTGCTGGGAACCACTAATACCTGGAAAATCCGCCGACCAGAACAATCTAGCGAATATAAACTTACTAAAACCCCTAGAAGATGCTCTCAGGGGTTTCAATGGCGATTTTGAAGAACTCCTTGAAGCGTACCAAGAATCGCTCAATAATCACATCAATGAAACCATAGACACAATAGAATCATTAAAGGTCGAACCATCCCCACTCTTATCACTATTTTTCCCCGACTGCCTAAAAAACGCCAAAGACATAGCACATGGCGGTACACGCTATAATATCAACGGTATACTCACCGTAGGCATGGGCAACCTCATCAATTCACTCCTCAACATAAAAAGAGTATGCTATGACCAAAAAAGGATAAAACCCCAAGAGATAACTAATATACTCGAAGATAATTTCCGATCCCATAAAAGCCTCAAATTCGAACTTGAAAATAAAGGCCTCAAGTATGGAATGGACGAACCAGAGGTTATAAAACTCACAAATAGGATAATATCAATGTTACATGAAAAATTAAGGGGAAAATACAAGTTTGGTTTAAGCTCGCCAAGTTACCTTACAGAAGGCGAATCCACAGGAGCATCATTCGACGGCAGACCCGCAGGAGAACCCCTAGGAGTCAACATATCACCAGTAAAATTCACAGCAAACATGTCCTATACAGAAATATTCAACTTCGCCTCAGAACTTGACTACTCCAAAGCATACAACGGTGGAGTGGTAGATATCATGATAGAAAAATCATTAATGGATCACATACCCCGAGAATTCACGGGCCTTATTAAAACAGCCATCATGAAAGGCGTTATGCAAATCCAGGTTAACGTCCTCAACCCCAAAATACTCCTCAAGGCCCTTAAAAACCCTGAGCTTTTCCCAGACCTCATAGTCCGTGTCTGGGGTTTCAGCACATACTTTAAAGACTTGCCAAAAGAATACCGGGAAATCATAGTCAAAAGAGCCCTTGAATATTCCAAATATGGTGATTAAAATTGGACGAACTTCTAGTCACGAAAATTCAAAGATTTAGCATACATGACGGCCCAGGGATAAGAACAACAGTATTCCTGAAAGGTTGCAATTTAAAGTGTCCATGGTGCTGCAACCCAGAGAACATAAAAACGCAAAAGGAAATCTACTTCAAAAAAAGGGACTGTATCGAATGCTTTGAATGCGTGAAAAGGTGCGAATTCCTTGAAAAACCAGAAGACATATTTAGATTCCCCGAACATTTCGAATGCGCCGAATCGTGTCCTACAGGCGCCCTAGGCGTCTATGGCGAAAAAATAAAAACAGAAAAACTAGTTAAAATTCTCACCAAAGACACTGACTATTATAATAACACCGATGGTGGTATCACATTTTCAGGTGGCGAACCACTACTCCAATCCAAAGCAATAAAAAAAGTAATCAAAAAAATAAAACCAATACACATAGCAATTGAAACATCACTTTTCGCACCCGAAGAAAATCTAAAAGATCTTCTGGACCATACAAACCTATTCCTTGTGGACGTTAAAATACTAGACCATAACATGGCGCAGAAGACGCTCCAAGGAGACCTTAAAACATTCCATAAAAACTTTCAAATAATTAAAAAAAAGAAAATTGAGACTATAATACGCTTTCCAGCAGTCAAACCCTACACATTCAACAAAGAAAACATAAAAAAACTAATCAATTTCCTCCAAGAAAATAACATACACCAAATCCAAATCCTCGAGCCACATAAACTCGGACTCGAAAAATACAAAAGCCTAAACCTCAAAATGAAAAATTTCAAGAAACCCGCCAAAGATGAAATAAAAACTCTAAAAAAGAGATTAGACGAAATATCCATAAAAATGGATTACCTAAAAATTTAGAAAAGGTGCTGCCAAGTGTTCAATTATATTATTGTGGGAGCTGGCCTTGCAGGTGCCGTGATGGCGGAAAGAATAGCTAACATACTAGATGAGAAGGTTTTGGTCATTGAGCGCCGAAATCATATCGGGGGCAACTGTTATGATGAGATGGACAAAACTGGAATAATCATACACAAGTATGGTCCGCACATCTTCCACACAAATTACCCAGAGGTCTTCAAGTACCTTTCAATGTTCACTAGATGGAGAGAATACCAACATCACGTGCTAGGATTCATTGATGGAAAACTTGTACCATTACCATTCAACCTTAACACACTCCACGAGCTGCTGCCAGAAACCCTCGCCAAGCCACTCGAAAAAAAACTACTCAAAAAATACGATTATGGGGAACGCATACCTATACTCAGACTCTTAGAAGAAGATGAGCAAAACCTTAAATTCTTGGCCAAGTACATCTACCAGAAAGTATTCTTAAACTACACCATGAAACAGTGGAACCTAAAACCAGAAGAGATAGATGAAAATGTTACAGGGCGCGTGCCCATATTACTTTCAAAGGACAACAGATACTTCCAGGACCGTTACCAGGCAGTTCCACAAGAAGGATACACCAAGATGATACAAAATATCCTAGACCATGAAAACATAAAAATAATGTTAAATACAAGCCACCAGGAAATACTCAAAATAAAAAATGGTAAGATACTATTCATGGGCAGAGAATACAAGGGCAAACTAATATTCACGGGTAAAATCGACGAACTATTCAATTACCAGTATGGCAGATTACCATACCGCTCACTAAACTTCGAATTTGAAACACTAAACCAGGAATGGCACCAACCCACCGCAACCATAAACTACCCGAACGATTATGACTTCACGAGAATCACGGAATTTAAGCATATACACCCCACCAAGACAGAGAAGACAATCATACTCAGAGAATACCCCGAGGAGCACATAGAAGGAAAAAATGAACCATGCTATCCCATACCCACCAAAAAAAACCAAGAAACCTACAAGAAATATAAGAAGCTTGCAAGAGAACACGAAAACCTCATACTCATCGGGAGACTCGCCGAATACCATTACTACAACATGGACGAAGTCGTGAAAAAAGCCCTGAAAACGTTCAAAAAGGAGATAAGATGAAGATAGCCGCGGTAGTCGTGACATACAACCGCAAAAAGTTGTTAATTGAATGTTTGGAGGCTTTAAGGAGGCAGACAAGGCCTCTCGACGCTATTTATATTATTGATAATGCGTCGACTGATGGAACACCACAGCTGCTGCAAGAGCAAGGTTACATAAAAACCCAAGAAAGTGAGATGACAAAAATAGAAAACCTTCATGATGGTAGGTTAATAAAAGTGGTTTATGTGCGCATGAAGGAAAACGTTGGAGGAGCGGGCGGTTTTCATGAGGGCGTGAAAAGAGCTTACAATGATGGCCACGACTGGATATGGCTTATGGACGACGATGTAGAACCAGAAGATGATGCCCTTAAGATACTCCTTAAAGTGGGTGAAGAAATAAAAGAGGAGAAGTCAGCCCTTGTGCCGGCTAGGTACTTTAATGGGTCTTTTTTTAATTTGGAGACAAAAAAGTTTGACTTTAAAAACCCATTCAAATATTTTACATATGATATCGTGACAGAAGATGATCTTAAAGAGAAATACTTTCAAGTCTCTGGCATCTCCTTTGAAGGTCCTCTTATTAAAAGAGATGCTATTGAAAAGATAGGCTTCCCTGATAAAGACTTTTTTATTATCGCGGACGATACAGATTATGCTATCCGTTTACAAAAATATGGACCATTATACATGGTTTCGAATGCTCATATGATAAAAAAGATAGTTACAAGTGAAAAGATTAACTGGAAAACATATTATCATATCCGGAACATAATTTATTTGGATAGAAAATATGGTGAAAACATTCTCGTAAAATTTTTGAGACCGTTCATCACATTTTTCAAATATGCCGCTTACATTTCCGTAAAGAATCCTAAAAGTTTAAAATATATTTTAAAGGCCTTTAAGGATGGGTATAATCTAAGAAGGGGGATAACTATACTCCCCAATGAATTTTAATGTTAGAAGGGGGCCAAAGGAAAAGTATGAATAAGGATAATAATATAAAATTAAAAGCAGATATGAATATCATTTATTCCAAGGAAAATACTTAAACTTCCAGTTACTATACGAGGGTTAAAAAATGGATATTCTGGTAATACCACATGTACCGCGCACGATCTCAGGTGTGCCCGGCAGGTTTGATTTTCTTGTTGAAAATTTGAAAAATAAGAATCATGTCCATATTTTGTCATGGGACATGCCATATCCATTCCAGAATATAAAGAATATTAAAGAAATAAGAGAAAGATTCACAAAGGAAATAGAAAGAAATGTAACCTTCCATCATATAGCAAGGCCCTTGATTTTCCCACCCTTCAATAGGAATGCTGTCAGTTCTCAGATAATCGAGATTATAAAAGAGTATGATATTGATATTATATTCTCAGAATCATTTATATGGGATGTTGTACCCCCTGTTAATTATGTTCCTATAATTTATGATTTAGTTGATGATCATGTAGCCTCTTTTAAAAATGTTCCTTTATCAAAGAAATTTATGAGTAAATTTCTTAGGATAGAGAGGGCGATTGTCCACCAAATAGAAAATTCGGATCACACATTTTTTGTTTCTTCTGTGTTGAAGGACAAATATGGAAGAATATCAAAAAGTTCATCTGTTCTACCAAATGGTGTTGACTTAGATAGGTTCAAAAATGCAAATCCAGATGAATATATTCAGAAATTAAGTTTGGAAAATTATGATTGCATACTTGGATATGTGGGCTATTTTGGTGAATGGTCAAATCTTTATAAAACTGTAGTTAATCTCTATGGATTCTTGGAAAAGAACAATGGGGCGATCATTATAGTAGGAAGTGGACCTGAAGTTGAATATTGTAAAAAGAAATTGAGAAATAAGAAGAGGTTAATCTTCATGGGAATGGTGGAATATCAAGAGATACCAGCGTTGATGAAGACATTTGACATAGGACTTTTACCGTTCAAAAAGTGTCCATTTACAGATGCCGCAAGTCCTATAAAATACTTTGAATATTCTGCAGCTGGTTTAAAGATAGTTTCATCTCCACTTGAAGAGTTAAAAAGGATAAATTTTAATAATACGATTTTTTTCGATGATATTAAAAATATTGGAAATGCAGCAGAAAAGGCCATGAATATGGATTTCGATAAGTCTAGATTGAGAAGATCTATAAAAGAATATGATTGGAGCACTTTGTCAAGAAAGGTTGAAAGTATTTTAAAGTAGAAGAATCCTTCAAAGAATGAAAACACTTGACCCCCCTTCAAAAGTTAATACGATCTTTGGTGATTATGAATCCCTTTTTTCCTGGTTAACTTATTCATGCTTTTATATGTTTTAATGATCTCATCTATGATCTTGTCCCAGTTGAATTTTTCTTCGACTATTTTTCTCCCTTTTTCTCCCATCTGTTGTTGTAGTTTTTCATCTAAGAGTAGTGTTTTTATTTTTTCTTTTAAGGATTTTATGTTTAGGGGTTCGATGAGGAATCCGTTCTCACCATCTTTTATAACCTCTATAACCCCTCCAGTTTTATAGGCTATAACTGGCCGTTTACATGCGTTGGCTTCAGCGAGAACCATCCCGAACCCTTCTCTTGTTGATGGGAGGACCAGTATAGAAGACTCTTTCATATGATATATAACATCAGCATATTTAAGTTTCGTGTAAAATGACACTCTATCTTCTATATTATAATCTTTCACAAGTTTTAGAAGTCTATTTTTCTCTACTCCGTCGCCTATGATCTTCAATCTTATATCTGGGATCTCATCTTTTAATTCTTTCACTATTTTTAGGAGGTGGTCAACATGTTTGTGAGGCGCGAGCCTCCCTACAAAAATCAGAGTATCAGGAGTTCTTGATGCTTTTATCGAATCTACTAGGGGTAAGTCAACACCATTATAGACGACCTGGATCCTCTCAGGTTTTATTCCATAATCTTTGATTAGTGCTCTTTTTGTTGCATTACTTACGGTGATTATCCTATCATATGGTAATCTTAGGAGTGTTTTCTCGGCTAATTTAGCAGTTTTTGATGATTGTATCCACTGATCGGGAAAAGTGGAGCTTACATCATGGATTGTTGCAACCATTGGCGTTCTTTTAATCCTTGAGGCTATAAAAGCTGGTAATAGTGGGGCATATGTCTGGGCATCGATAACATCATAATCATGGGATAGGATCCAGAATATAACAGCCAACATGAAATGCAAAAAATCCAAAAAACTCCTCTTTGGAGGATCCCTTATCACAGGGCCGATATGATGGACTTTTAAACCTTTTATATCCTCCTTTTCCTTAACGCCTTTAATTTTCATAGATATTACTTCGACTCGCCAGCCCCTTTCAATTAGTCTTTTTCCTATTTCAAAATATCGCCTTTCCCCACCACCAGGATAATGGGGCACGAAGAAATCGGAAACTATCAATACCCTCATAGAGGATCCTAAATAGGACTATACATATAACCTTTTTGGGAGGGTTTTGGAAATTCCTACGGCTTCTGGTGTCAGAAAATAGGACTATACATATAACCTTTTTGGGGAGTTTCCAATTGAAATATTTTTTTAGAAGGGTGAGAAGACTCCGATAAATACTAGCCAGGCGAGTATTGTTTTGGCTGTGAGACTGAGGATAACTCTTTCACCATATAGGTAATCTTTCCATTTGCCAATGCCCTTGTATTGTAGTAGCATGTTCACAGAGAATGTGTTGAACACTATAAAGTAAATTAGCAGCGCAAGGTAGACGAATGCTGGTGGATTAGTCTCTGTTGATCCTAGGGCCGCGACAAAATAGGCTGCTATAACAATCCATGGTGTGAAGCCTGCTATGCACCCGCATATATATGGTGACCAGTCAATCTTTTCAGTGTATTGGTTCAGTTTCTCCATCAGATAACCGAATATTATCCATCGAAGCATTTAACCTTACCGCCGGGAAGTCCCCTCCCAAAAGGGAGGGGATGAGAGGCAGAACACATATATACTTGGTGAGAAAAACATACAACCATAAGATACGAACTCGACAGGGGCGCCCACTCAGTATATGCACTTCAGCACCATCCTGGTTCAAGTAGTGAAGTACCAAAAGAAAATGCTTGAAGACGGAGGGTGGTTGGGGAGATAAGCGAGAGTTTCAGGGGTTGGAAGTTCTGAATTTGGAGTGCGACAACTTCCACCATGATATTTTCAAGGCGAAGCCCGACTCTCGATACATCAACGCCATACAGAGGAACTTTCCAGAGGAAAGAAAGCTTTGGGGCGGAGTTTTCTGGTCTCCCGTCATATTTCCTCGCCACAACAGAGACAGGTAAAACTCTCGGATGTGCTGAAAAAAATGCGTGGAGGGGGCAGAGTCATGCTTAGTTACAAATTCCGTCTGTATCCATCGAAGACAGCCGAGC
>Ga0207433_10007878_pt1 | contig 17589 bp, 16 predicted proteins | sample YelNatPaOPGAMG01_FD_187559 | JGI IMG/M metagenome (GOLD analysis project Ga0207433, IMG submission 187559) | Hot spring thermophilic microbial communities from Obsidian Pool, Yellowstone National Park, USA - OP-RAMG-01 (SPAdes) (version 3) | ecosystem: Environmental > Aquatic > Thermal springs... | reverse complement strand
GAGCCTTATTCGAGCCTTTGGACATCCAAGCCACATCTAACGAGTTGATGGAAGATTGAGAAATATGAATCCTGCGGCGATTCATCCCACGGTTAAAACCGTAGGCTTTCTCGCCGAAAGATGGTAAGCCTCGCAATGGTGGTTGTCGGCGCGATTTTGTTCCTCCCGTACCTGTTTGGACGCGACTTCGGCGTGTGGACGCCGATAGGCGCACTGTTGTTTATGTTCGGCTTGGTATGCGCCGGCTTAGCCATCGCTGTGCTCAGCGGCATGCGCCTGATCGTCGTGTGGAGGGTTTAAGGCAGGCGTCGCGCCAGAAGCTCCGCAGTCCTCTGCGAATGCGCAGATGCGCGAAAAACTCGAACAAAAATACGCAGCTGCGCAAAAAATTTTCATGCGCTCAAAAAGCTCCTTTCGGCGAAACAGGCTTTTTTCAGCCTCTAAATTTTCGCCCAGCAATGTTTAAATAAAGAATTTCGCGTAAATATACCTCGACGCAACATGAATGTGTATGTAAACGCGTTGGATAAGCCTTTAACCGAATGCCTGCGGGCTTACGATGGCTTCGGACGCTTAGACGTGTCCACAGGCGTTCAAAGTGCCCGCGCTGCTCCGGAGGAGGCAGCCGGAGCGTTAGAAAACGTTTTGAGGTGCGGCGAAGGGTAGCGCCTTTTCCGGATTTTAAGCAGAAAGGCGGCAAAATCTTCCATCAGAGCTTTTTAGAAGGTGGTTTAATGGGCAAGTTGGGGAAGGGGGTTGCGGCTCTATGCCTGTCATTTGCGGCTGCATACATCCTTGTGCCCCGCGAATTCTTGACGTGGCTTAGCGTCTTGGCCACTCCGCTGATCCCGAAGCCTTCAAGCTTGACCAGCGTGTTGCCATGGTTTGCACTTTGGTGTTTCGCTTTCTGGGCATCCGTTAAGGCGAAGCGGGAGAACATCCAGCTTTTGCTGTTGCTAGTCCTCCCAATGGTTCTAAACGTAGACCTCATATTGCATGGATTGCACTCCGTGAGGGTTGGAGGCGCTTTCAGCCAGTTCGGCGAAGTTGGGTTCTGGAGGTTTCTCTTAGCCCTCTCAGTAATGGCAGCATATCTTGCTGGAAGTCAAGATGTGTGCTCCTATGAGATAGGGGAGCCGGTCCGCGTCAGCGGATTTAAGCTGTGGTCATACAGCCTACTAGCGCTTTTAGGAATAATATCCCTTTACGGCTTCGTCTGGGCCGTTCTGCTGTTCTTCAAGCCGGAAATTGGCAACATATCTTGGACGGTGGGTCGATGTGCAGGACTCGCATGCGCCTATACACTCTCCTCACTTGCTGATGCCTTCTTCCCCTTCATATCCGTCGTCGGTGCGGAGCCTATCGCGGCGCCGGTGCCATTAGCATATTTCGCAGCATTGACGTTCGCAGCCTGCACCATTGGGGGTGTAGCGAGGTGGCTGCGTCCGGCGTTGGACACGCACGTCTACGTTTGCGGTTTAGAGCTGAGAGGTTTAAGGCTTTCCCGGCTTATGAGGCTCAAAGCCTCAAGGGTTAAGCACGTTAAGGGGAAAATTAGCAAACATAGGAAGGCATTGAACACAACGCATGCCGCGGGTGTGCCTAGCGTTGAGAGGATGGGCGTTGCATCAAACCACATTAAAGGGGAGAATAAGGGTAAACGCGTACCGGACTACTGGCTCGGGCAAGAAGTTGGGAGTGCCGAGGAATATCTGAGGAAGGTGAAGGAGAGGCTGCCAAAAAAGGGCGTTAAGAGGTGGCTTTTCATGCTTCAACATGACCTTAACGTGGCAAGGAAATATGGTGATTTGGAGAGAGCGCTAGCTCTTGAGCAGGCCATTAACGCGCTGAAAGCGGAGGTTGAGGCAGAGCGGTCAGGTGAGATGGAGGGACATACAGTGGTGAGAAGCGAGGCGTTAAGCAAGCCCAGCGAATCGGAAAAGCTTGATGTGGAGGAAAGGCCGGAGCAGAGACCCCCACCTCTTAACTTCTTCTCCTCTGACGACTGGGAGCTCGTTCGCGAGGCGGCCAATAGAAGAGGGCTTGTCGCCCTTTACTATGGAAGTTCAAAGTGGAACACCGACGGCGGCAAATACGAGTTCTTCACAATAACCGAGGACCTAGCAGCTAGGTTGCTCAAAGGAGGAATTGTCACGGCTGAGGAGAAGCGCATGATTGCTAGGTTGATTCAAAGCGGCGAAGTTGAGGTTTCTGAGGGGGGAGTGATCTACGCGAAGGTGAAAAGTGAAGACCTCGCATCGGAAATTGAGTGGCAACTGAAACGTATAGAGGCCATCAGGAACGAGGAGTATTGGAGGATAGCTTCAAGGAAGCCGGATTATTTGTGCTGATCGGTTTTTAAGGACTGGCGATGCTTAAAAGATCTGGCAATCACATGTTCACGATGTGATATGAGCAGTGGGTACAGAGGCGTCGGGGTTTACGACTCAAACCTCGCAGCTGACGCTGAAAATTTGCTGAAGGCGATCCGCCCAGGCGCCTATCTTTTGTCTAACGGCGGCTCAATCGCAATGCAGTATTTCAAAATGGACAAGAACTCATGGCTGTCCAAGTTCACCCACGATTGCACGGTAGCCGTGTTGCGAAAGGATAGAAGCGCTGACGAAGCGCTTAAGACCGCGTACAGCAAGCTGGCCGAAGCTTTCGACTGGGAGGAGAGGAACATGCCGGAGAGCATCAAGGGAAACCTCAAGTCATTCGCGGAAAAATCCGTTGATGTCCTCTTCAACCTCTATAAGGAAAAGCTTAAGGTGGAGGGGTGGAGACAGAGGGAGGAAACCCTGAATCAGGCGAAGCGCATTTTACTCACCGAGCCGAGCGACACAGGCGACCTGTTTAGGATGGAGTATGGAAGGATGCTGGCTTTAGCAAAGGCCCTGCGCGACTTCGCAGCGGACGTTAGAATGAAGGACAGGGTGGCTTTTTGGATGAGCGAAATGGTCGAGGAGAAGGTCCTTCGGGAACTTTACGGAGACGCGGCATACGAGCACCTCACCTACCTAGACGACGTCCTCGAAGGCGTGATATCAGGTCAGGCGGTTGATGACCGCGAGGACGCGTCAACGTGGTGGGCTTGCCTCGCGTTAAGAAGCGTTGAAGAGCACGTTGCAGAGGGAGTTGTTGGAAGAACTGAGGCTGAGGACTACATACTTATGGCGTCGATGGCGCTTGAGGGGTTTGAGGCTAACCCGGATCCCAAGGTTTTGGAGGCGTACTTGACGGGCATGGTGGAGAGGTTGAAGCTCAGAACCGTTAAAAGCGCTCCTGACCTGCTGAGGCTTTACTACCGCGCCAAACGCGGGCCGATGGGCAGGGAGGACGTTGTGGCGCGGAGCCTCTTCAAGGAATGGGAAGACATGGACGAAAGGGAGAGGCGGTGTCGCGTCGCCCAGATGACTGCGGGGATGGCTTTCGTCAGAGGCATAATCACGGTGATGCAGTTTCTAAGGGAGAAGTACGGCTACAGCGCCTCGAGACAGCTCGATAAAATTTCGGAGAGGATGTCTAAACTCGCCATAGAAGTTCAGCGAAAATACGGAAAGCGCTAGAGCCTACTCCTCCTTTTTCTTCCGAACCTTTTTAAGGGATCTGCGGAACAGCTCGTTGACTTTCTCCCTCTCCACAGGGTTGTTGAGATCGTATACTTCCCTTCTCGGCTTAACCTTTATTGCCTTTTCAACCGTTAAGGTCGAGGAGGGAGTAATATGGGCTTTTGGAGGCAACGTGGGCTTTGATGGAGACTGAGGCTTACTTGGCTGTGCTTCACCTCCCTTCAAACCTTCCCAGAAGTTGTTGAAGCGTTCTGCATCGTAGTCGAAAACCTGTCTCTGCCCGCCAGCCGTCTCCCAGAACTTTCTGAAACGGGCCCCGTCGCCAAGGGCTTCTTTCGGCTTTTCAGGCGGAATCCTTCCATGAAGCCCAACGACTTGCCAGAAGTCGCTGAAGTCTGTGCCGCTTTCAACCGTTGCATGTTCTTTAACCCATTCTGTGTTCTCCTTTAACGTTTTCAAGTCCGCTTCGGGACTCACGCCTGCGAAGCCCTGTGAGCTTTCAAGGTTTGCCCGCATGTTGTCGAGGAGACGCGGGTTGTGCCTTAAACTGGTTTCTATCAGGTCCTTGTACTCGTGTCCAAGCTCCTTAAGCTGTTTATCTGGAACGTGGACGCCTAAGTTGTCCCTAACCCACCTTCCAACATCCTCGTCAGACCTGCGCTTTCCATTCTTGTCAAAGACTATGCTCTTATAGAACTCGTAACCCCTTGCAGGGCTAAGCCTTTCAGGGTCGTAGTCCTTCCGCATCAGCGCGAGGGTTCTCGCCTTCGCCACATTCCCAGCCATGCCTAGACTGTTATGGTTGAGTATTTTATCGTAGTAGCTGGCGTCTTTGTCAAGCGCTTCAAGTGCTGGGTCGTAGAAGGGTTTCCCAAGGTCGCGCTCCATGGCTTTTCTGTTGGCAAACCAGTTGTCGTCTGCGTCCTTTATCACTTCAAACCTCTTCTCTTTAGGCAGTGCCGAGAAGCTCTCTAGGTTCCGCCTAACCCTGTCCAGCAGCCTCGGGTTCGCCTTCAGGCTCTCAAGCATCCTTTTAATCTCCCTCCCTCCCTTCTCAGGGTCGAAGGAGAGCCCCATCTTAGCCGCGAAAAGCTCGCCGACTTGCCTATCAGACTTTCCAGCTATGTTGGTGTCGTACCATTCCAACCCAAGACTCTGGCTTTCCGCGCCCGAAGGCTCTGCTCCGAACTTGTAAAGCAGATTTTCAGCAACCGTTCCAGCCCTATTATTTATAGCATCCTGTGCAGAGCGCACAGCGCTTGGCATGGCGCCAGTAGCATGTTGCAACACGTGCCCAGGCCCTCTGCCTGTGATCGCGCTTGGCAAAACCTGCGCAACTGTTGTGGCTAAACCTGCCCCGGCTCCAGCGGCAAACGCCCTGAGGCCAGGCTTAGTGAATGCAGCTTTGAGCGCCGCAAACCTGCCGGCTCCTGGAGCAAGGCCAGACGTAACGGCCTGCTTCACGCCGGCCGCGCCTCCAGCAACCGTTCCAGCGCCCATCGCCGCGCCTCCCAACATCAGGCCGGTTGCCATTGAAGAGGCCTGGGAGGCCATTCCACCCATCGTCACGAAGAGCCCTCCGAGCCTTCCAGCGAACATCGTCGACATGTAAGCTGTTCCTGCGAATGTGGCTAAGGCTATCACAAGCTTAGTTATGCCACCTATGCTTGTCTGAGCCACGAGTATGTAGCCGAAATGGATGAGTATGGCGGCGATGACGCTGGCGAACATTATGCCTATAACCGTTTCTATAAGCGAGTCTGCAAGGTGCTTGACTGGCGGTATCAGCCTGAGCATGATCAGAAGAGGGAGTGCTGCTGCTAGACAGCCGATCAGCAGTAGCCTGACGGCGCCCATCATGACCGCGAGCATGATGAGGGAAGTGCAGATTATGAATATGACGACTGAGCCGAAGAACCTGACTGCCACATCCCAACCGGTCAGCACGCCGCCGCCCATCGCGTTTATAAGCGTGTCAATCTCGTGGCCGCCGCTTATTATCAGGCCTGTCCCGCCGACGTCACGCCAGCCTGTGAAAGCGTTTATGGCTGCTGCGACGCCGTTGTAAATGTATGGGATCGCGAAGATCATTATGAGCGAGAAGGCGGAGTTCATGATTATGTTCATGGCTGTGCCTTCGTTCATAACCCTGAAGGTCTCCAGCAGGTAGCACATTGCAGCGATAATTAGAACTACTGAAAGCAGGCCTAAAGCAACGGGCTGAAGTATATTATACATGCTATGAGCCGCATACCCAACCCATTTGGCTGGAGAAGCTCCAGAAGAGGGAGGCGTTGGTGTTTGTCGGGAGGGATCCCACGTTGGAAGCTCCATCAGCAACGCGTAGGCGCCGTTTGACCCGCCCATAAGCGCGCCGGCGAACCACTGGAGTATCTGCGGCCCGAACGTGGCTAGCGCGATCATCATTCCGAGTATGAAGCCTATCATGATGGCGGCGTCTACGCCGAAGGCTGCCCTGCGCTTGAACTTTCCACTGAACTTCTTCCAGGAAAACTTCATGGTTCCTCAAAAGGAGAGGCAACTGTGCGCTTTAAAGCGGAGCTTATGGTGGCTTCGCGTCGGCTACGGCATTTTCCCCTTCAGAAGCCTGACGACGAGAGATATTATGCACGCGGCTACCGCTAAGCCCACCAAAACGAGTGCTACCTGCTCGAAGACTATTTCCCAGAACGTTTTGCCCCATGGCTGGACGGCTACGACCGCGTGGAACGTCGTTCCCCAGACGTTCTCCGCCTCTATCAGAAGCAATGTTGAGTTGTAGCCTGGTAGCGCCTTGAACTCGGCATCCTTGATTATTGAGAGTGAGAAGTTTCCCTCGAAGCCAAGCGTTGAACCGGCGTAGGTCGGCGCGTAGCCTTGGTAGTACCATGCTGAGTCGACGGCGGCCTGCTCAGCTGTGAGGTTCCTTGCCAGTATCAGCTTCAGCTGCAGCTTTTCAATCGGCAGGTTGCCGAGGCTGTAGCCTGTGGGAGCGTACGTGACGAGGTAAACCTTGACGTTTTGGAGGCCGCCGAGCTGAGGAGGCGCTGAAACGGTCAGGCCGCAGCTCTTAACGTCGTCCCTGGTCACGTTTACACTTAGCGGCGATGCGGGGTCGAGGTTGATGTAGAGAACATATGGTTGGCCGGTTGCAAAGTCGACGTACACTGTTCTTTCGAGAGACCTGCCGGCCGACCACTTCCAAACAACCGCTCGGGTGAAATAGAGCCTGTCAACCCAGAAAGCGCCTGAGGGCGCTGAAAGCTCGCAGTATATGCCGATTTTCGATACTGTTCCAACAGCCCCAACAGTTACAGTTGACCAAGACCCTGTCCGAACCTTCGTTGAGAAGCTTTGCTGTTGACCTACCGATTCAAACATTATGACTGTTAGGTTGCCGTTGCAGCCTTCGCCGAGGTAGATGCTGAACGTGAGGTCGCCGACAGGGACGACTGGCTTAACGAGGTTCAGCACGGCGGACAGGTTCGCCGCGTCTGAGCCTTCAACCTTAATGCTTGCTGAACCGGCGATTTTCACATTTTGGTCGGCGGAAACCTTGCATGTGGGCGAGGTCCAAACTGCCCTATACGTTCTGACGTTTTCAGTCCAAGAGTCGAAGCCGACTGGTTCAGGCGCAAAGCCGTAGTAGCCCAAGCCTGCCGTTATGTTCAAATTGTAGTAGTAGGGGCTTGTCCTGTTCATGACGCCTTCAGCCGCGCCGAAGCCTCCGAAGTACTGCGGTAAGCATTCGGCAACATCTTCAAGCGCCATCTTCAACGCCGCTTCGTCGGCTGCCTCGCCGCTGATGTACGTTTTGAACCAGTCAGCATCAGTGAAGTTGAAGGCCGTGTCAAAGAAAGCTTCAACCCTCACGTTCTGGTCCGCAACCCACCTTTTGCCGGCTGGATCCCACTTTACAGCCGTTACGTCAACAGGCTTCTGATAATATTCAAGCTGGCATGTGAAGTTTGCCTTGAAGACGTTCGCGGTGAAGATGTTGCTCAGGAAGCTTACCTCGTAGAAGATGGAGCTGTTGTAGGCTTGGCTGATGGCCTCTGCGGCGACCCTGTCGTCCAAGTCGAACACGAACTTTGCATAGCGGTTTTCACCGTCGAAGAAAATTGGGAAAGTTGGCTCAAGGCACCTCAAAACGTTGTTTTGGACGCCCGCGTCGCTCGCTATGCTCTTCAGAAGCCTGTTGTGCGAGTAGACGCCTGTCACACGGTTGCCGAATCCGGTCGCATTTACCTTCCCTGATGGGGAGTAAAGCTTCGCTGAGAAGCCTTCAGCGAGCTGTTGAAGCTGCTCCTGCGTGGCGTTCGCCCCGACCTTAAGCTCAGGAATCATGACGAGCGCGTATTCGAAGCTGAACCATTGGTCTTCCGCCTGCTCGTAACGGCCTGCTCCCCACCTTGGGTTTTCAACCCAAACGTAGACCGGCATCCGCGTCGTCCACTCGTACGTGTGGGTTGTGTTTTCAGGCCAGCTGTACGTTTTTGGAAGCTTGTCAACCGTGAGGCTTTCGCCGTCAACCTTCAGGATTACGCCTTCAGTCTTCCCGTCTATTCCTGAAACTGTAAACTGAACCCCACGGGTTAAGTTGAACAGTTGCATGAGAAGCTGCATGTTGCCAAGCAGGTCTTGAACGTTCGATATTTCGGTGAGCCCCGTTGCCTGTTGTATGGCTGAAATCCTCGATGCGTATCCATACCAGTCCCAGTCCTCTATGACTGCCCTCTGGTTGAGGTTTTTCTCCAGGCCGTTTCCGTCGTAGCGCACTATTATGGCGAAGGCCTTCTCGTAGCTGTTGACTCCAGCCGACCCTGGAACCGTGTAGGCGAGGGCGACGGTGAAGCGGGGGTCGTATTTGACAACCCCAACCTTTACTGTTCCGCGGCTCACGTAGCGCTCCGTCACCTGAACCCTTTCAAGCACGTACCTCTTGCCGTCGATTGTTGAGCCTATCTGGCCTGACCAACTGTAAGAGTGTTCGGTGTTCGTGTACCAGCCTGCGGTGTAGGGCAGCTGCGAAGCGTAGACTGGCGTAGAGCCGTCTAGGGTTGCTGCGACGCCTGAAGCGTCCGCCTCAAGCCCGTATGCTCTAAACGTGACAGCTGAAGGCTCATGGGGAAGCTCTGTTATCTCAAGGCTAAACCACTTTGAGTTCTCCACTTTCCCGCTTGAGACGGTTACAATGAACTCGTAGCTTCCAGGCTGAGCCGTGGATTGTGCCTTAAGGAGCATGATGCCTTGAAAATAGCCTATGCCTTCGACGCTTCCAGACGGCGGATCAAACGTGACTGTGCAGTTCACCGGCACCCCTGTCGCTGAAAACGTTATGGGAACTGCTGTGTAGCGACCACTGAGGAAAACTTTAACCCCAACGACGGCGCTTTTCCCCTGAGGCACGGAGGCTGTTTCTGGGTCGAGGTTCAGAGAAAGCCTCCAAGAAGGAATATACCCAGCCTTTTCAGCCCACGCCCTAACGCCAAGGAACTGTTCAGCAAGCGGGTTGCAGGCGTCCTCCGCTACAAAGTAGCCTGCGGAGTTCGTCCTAACGGTTTTGGCTGAAACCCAAGTTGCGCCCGTCCAGAAGTTCCTTTTCCTGAACTCAACTGTGACGTAGCTGTAGGGTATTGCGTGGCCGTTTGAGTCGTAAAGGTAGCCCGTCGCCTGGCAAACTATGCCTCTAAACAGGTCGAACCATGTTGTCCACTTCAAATCCTTAATGACCAGCTTGGGCTCAGCTGGGGATTTCGCTTCCGCCGAGAGAACGCGTGATCCTGCCGCGCGTGATTCCGCCTGCTCCGCGAAGATTGCGGTTAAAGTGTGGCTTTTATCCATTGTGACGGTTATTGGATTGCTTGACCCGGCGTTTTGTCCGTCTAGCAGCCAGTGGTCCAAAACGTGGTTTGAGTCGGCTATCGCTGCGACTGAAACCGCTGTTCCTTTAGTGTACCAGTAGCTTCCAGAAGCCGGGTTCGTCGTCCCGCCTGAAGTGGAGTTTATAGCGAGCATGCACTCCGCCCTATAGTAGGAGTCGACATCCACGCCGCCGTAGGTCACCCACACGGTCCCGCTCGCCTGAGCTTGATAGGTTTTGCTTGCTTTGGCGCTGACCGTGAAAGTGTAGTTGCCGGGCTTAGCCTCAGGTTTAACCTTGAAAAGTGCTAAACCCGACGTTGAACCCCAATCCGCGTCCCGCACTTTCTCGAAGGCGTCCTTATCATAATTTATTTCTACGCCCTCGAAGTCCACGTCGCTGGCAACGTAGACGTTATACCTTATCCAGAACTGGTCGTTGGGGTAGAACGTTCCGTCAGGGTTAACCGACAGCCTTCCATACTTGTCCGTGCCAGGATGGCTCTGTACAGCGACGCATATTTTGTCCGTGTCGCCTGTTATTGAAACCTCCTGCGCTTCAACGTTCAAAAGCGGAGCTGTAGGAGCGGTTAGAAGGAGGAGCGAAACTGCGGTTATGACAAGCCACTTTAGCCTCATGTGAACTCAATGGAATACAGTGTATAGGCTTAAAAGGCAAAGCTGTGGAGCTTTAAACATGGAAGCCGCTGGAGACAGGGAGAAGAAGTTCGAAACTGCTTAACCCCGCCTCCAGCGGAGGATGTCCCGCCTCGGTTGTTGAATGTTCCGCTGAACTTTAAAGTTCACGTCATGGTGGAGGTGCATTTTAAAGCTTTCAAGGGTTTAATGCTCGGAGTTCAGCGTGGCCAAGAAGGGAAGGAAAGCGGTTCTTAAAGGCGAGTACGAGCGCTTAACTGCGGCGTTCAAAGCCTTAGGGGAGGATCCGCCCTCCCTCCGCGACTATGAGAGGACGCCTCCAAGGGTTAGGGAGGCGTTGAAGAGGCTGTTGCAGGTTCATGGCAACCCATCAGGCGTGAAGCTTCCCTCAAGGTTCACTGTGACAGGCGAGTGGGTGGCGTGTGTAGTCCACCCTGACGGAAAAAGCGTCTCGATCAGCGGTGAAAACCTGAGAGTTGAGGAAGGAGGAGGAGTTTGCGTTTGACAACGCCGATCCTTAAGACTGGAGTGAGGATTCTGAGGCCCTGCAAGTATGAGGCGCTCAGGCAGGAAGCGAGGAAGCTTGAAAACCAGGTGAGGCTCGACGCGCTCCTCCTGACCGGCTTGAGGTACGTTGAAGCTCAGAGGCTTCAGAAAAACCCCGAGTGGTTCGACGGCAGGTTCATACACCTTCCAGAGTATGCGCAGCGCAAGTGGAAGAGGAAGCAGAGGGAGCGGTGGGTGAGGCTTAACCCCCAGGCTCAGTCGATCCTGCTGTTTTTCTTCAAGGCCAAGCCGCTTCCCTCTTGGAAGGCTTGGACGCTCTCCCTAAGAAGGTGGGCTGTGAGAGGCGGACTTGACCCAGTCGGGCTCGGCTCCAAGACGACGCGTAAAACTTGGGAGAGCTGGCTTGTAACGACCTACCCTGAGCGCTTAACGGAGATTTTCCTAAGCCAAGGCCACACTGAAATGACGAGCCTGAAACACTACATCAACCCTCGCCACATGCAACACCGAAAAGAGAAGGCTTGAGAGCTTTTAAATGCCAGTTAGATTATGTTGAGCGCTGAAAACACGCAACTACGCTTTCCCATTTTCCCCTCGTACAAAAGAAGCCTATACACAAATCTTTGCACAAGCACGCTTGACATTACCTAATTCAGCTGGCTTGGGCAACCGCAAAGTTAGATTATGTTAAACGACATCCACCGCGCGTTCCTCCAACATAATCTAACTCGCATCGGCAACATAATCTAACTAACATAATCTAACTAAGCGGGGCGTGTAGTACGATTGTGTTGGTTAGATTTGGTAATCGGGTCAGATTATGTTAGACAATTTAGTTGTATTATGTTGAGGTTGCCAGTTAGATTATGTTTGAAGTCAGCACACTTCTATAAGGACATATGTGCAATTAGTTCATAGAACTGGCCAAAGACGCATGGAAAAGTTGAGTTGAATTAGTGTGTCTCTCTCGTTTTAACTGAAAACACACCACCCTCGTCTGCATGCCGCCGCGCATATCCTAATCGTTATGAAGGAGGAAACCCTTGCCAGACGTTCGAGTTGTGATTCACACATCCTTTTTCCTTCCATATACATTCTGAGAAGCTCAGACATATTACATATTTTCTGTGACTTACTGCTTCATTTGCTACTTTCCATACATTGCATATTTGTGGAAAGCCTAGCCTCACAGCTAACCAAAGCGTTTATCAAACTCAATAGGTTGCAACCTCTAGACTTAAGAATGTTGCTCGTGGTTCGCTGTTGTTGCCTTTTCCAAACTTCGTTCCCTATTAAGCATCGCGCCTTAGTTAGGGAGGTTGTTGGCCTGTATGTGCGGCTCTCAACACGGTAGTCCCTGCTCTTTCAGTTAAAACGAGAGAGACACACAGTTTGGGCTGAAGCGTTTTTCAATTAAAATGAGGCACTCCATGGTTTTTATTTAAAAGGACAGGAACGCAAGTTTTTAGGTGTTCATGTGTCCTCCATTCCAGCCGTGTTGAGTGAGGAGTGGCTTCCTGACAAACTCCTCGTTAGAAGCGATAAGTTGGAGCTTTTGAAGAAGTTGGTTGAAAAATCTAGATGTGTTTACGTTTTCGGCCCGAGGGGTGTGGGTAAGAGCTTGACGTGTAAATTTTTGGTCATGTCCTACCCCTTTGACCGCGCGTTGTATGTTCGGTGTATGGGCGGGCTAGGCCAATCGATCAGGCACGCTCTCCTCGAAAAGCTCGAAGTCGGTAGAAGGCCGCTCTTTGAGGTTATCGCAAATAACTTCTCTCTGATAGTGATCGACGACTTGAACAACCTCTATAACTACAGGAAGGCCCTCTACTTCCTCCAAAGCCTGTACAACTTCAACGTGGATAGGCACCTTGCAGTGGTCCTCGTGAGCACGTGGAGCTTTGAGCAGTTCCAAAGGGACATTTGCCCGCCAGAGGTTTTCAGCCGGTACTACTTTGCACCTGTGGGCTTCGGCGTGTACTCTGTTGATGAGCTCGTAACCATTCTAAAACAGAGGGTTGAAAAGGCCTTCGAATCGTACGAGGAAGGCGCCTTGAAATTCATAGCTGCCAAAACCCTTCGTTTAGGCGGGGACGTGCGGTTGGCGTTGAGGATCCTGCAGAACTCATGGGTGGCGTTGAAGCAGCTAAAATTGGACGTGGCGGAAAAAGCTTGGTATTTAGAGAAGAAGCGGTATTGGCGCGATGAGGTCTTGCTCTCGCTTGACGGGCATACAGCTCTACTCCTTTGGCTGATAGCGCGCTACGCCAACGGTCAGGGTAAGGTTTTGACCAACGCGTTGTATCGAAGGTATGAGGAAGTCTGCAAGGAGCTTGGGGTCGCGCCGCTCTACGAGGAAAGGCTGCATTACTGCCTCAGCAAGCTTGAAAGGCTAGGCTATATAGCCAGGTCCGTCCTCAGCCTCGGCAGGCAAGGCGGCCGCCAAAGCGAAATAACCCTCCTCTTCGACGAACCCTCTATAATCGTCGAGGCAGGTGAGGATTTAAAATGGTCGAATGTTTTGTTCTGACGCCCGTTAAGCCCATGGCTGGGCGGCAACTTTCAACTACCTTCGGGACTTGGAGCATGAACGCTTCATCAACCTAACTGTCGAGTTCACGGTAAACTCGCAAAAATACGCAGGGTCGTGCGACCACTTTCTCCTTGAACTTCTCCACCCTTTCAGCAGCTTTCTCTTCAGCCATAGACTTCAACTGCTTGAACGCTTGAGCTATCAGCTTGTTTGCTTCGGCTAGCCTATGCGCAACCTCGGTGACGTTTCCCTCTCTGAGCAGCTGCTCAGCCTCCGTGGCGTTGAGCAGCGCTGCAGCCTGGCTTAGGAGCGCTTTCACGTCAGACGCGCCTTCAGGCAAGACCGCCTGTATCCGCTTTATCCTATCAAGCGCCCTGTCTATGGCGACGAGCAACCCTTAAGCCCGTATTTCAGGCTTTTCCGCTTCCTCCAAGCCCGCCTTCTCCAGAATTTCGTGGACGTTCTTGAAGGCGTCCCTGCAGACATTCATGGCTTCCATCGATTTCTCCACGGCGTCCGTGTAGTTTCCAGCCTCGAGGTCGGCTTTAGCCTCCGCTATAAGGGCTTTCGCCTGGTCGAGAAGCGAGGCGTTGCCGCGGAACTCATCCATCAACCCTAAACCTTCCAGCTTGCCAGTCACGTTCGCGTTCTGCAATGTCGAGTTGACGAAGGACTCAACCTTGAAAAGCGCCATTTCAGCCACTTTAACCATCTGCTCAGCTCTCTGCACATCTTCTGCTGGAGCAAAGGAGTACGCTTGCATGACGGCTGAGAGCGCCAGCACAACCACGAGGAGCGCTGAAACCGCTAAACTTTTGCTCCTCATCCCTTTTTCACCTGCCTAGTTGAATGTTTAAGCCTTTAAATAAGGGACGCTGTGAAACGCCGCGTTCCAAACCGTTCCAATCAGGCTTTGAGGTAGCTTTAAAAAGGCGCCGGAGAAATAAAAAGTGAGGGGTGCTCGTGAAGTCTGCGATGAAGCAGACTTCAACCTTTACCGTTGGGTTTATCCCTTGAAGCTTTCCGCAAGCTGACTCAACCTTTCGCTTGCCCACGTCTCCATGCCAGTGTAAAAGTTGGCGGTTCAGGATGCTCAGCTCAACGCTTTCGCAGTCCACTATCTTGACCGTTCCTACGCCCGCTGCAACCAAATAGGCTGATGTTGGAAACCCTAGACCTCCTGCGCCTGCAACGAGAACCCTCGCGCCTTTCAGCCTCTTCTGCCCCTCCTCACCGAAGCCGCTTATCCGGATCTGCCTGTCGTACCTCTCAAGGTCATACTTCGTCAAATAAGCCAAAAGCCGACCCCCTCTAAACGGGCTCCTCCCAGTCTGTTTGACACCCGTCCTCAGGGATCAATATATGCCCAGACTGTGGAAACCGCTAAACTTTGGATGCTTCACAAGTGCTAAAGGCGCACGCTTAAACGACCGGTGAAACAGCAAGCAACACGGCGAGGAAAGCCGTTCCAAACTAGAGGCCTTTCTCCGAAGCCTGAAAGGCGAGTCCCACCGGGTTCCGACCCAACAGGAGCTTAGAAAAATTTTCATGTGCGGAGATTTGAGGGCTAGATGCGCATGCGCTCTACTTGCTCACAGTGGCTTAAGAATTGAAACTTTGGGCAATTATGAAGGAACAGATGGTCTAAGAATAAAGGATTTTCCAGAAATGAAAATTGAAAATGGCGAAGTTATCTATGAAAAAGTGCCAACAATGATTGTCGTGCGAAGGGAGCTAAGCAAAGGCGGACACCAATACTTCACTTTTCTAAGCGAAGAAGGATGCGAATACCTCAAAGACTATTTGGAAAGCAGACTAAAAGAGGGCGAGAAACTTACGCCAAACTCGCCAATACTGACGCCCAAAGTTACGCCTAAGCCGTTCATAAGATCCACAAACATAGGCGATATGATAAGAGCTGCCATACGAAAGGCAGGTTTTAAATGGAGACCATACGTTTTGAGGGCTTACTTTGACACGCAACTGATGCTGGCGGAGTCTAAGGGAATGGTGCTGCGCGATTATAGACAGTTTTGGATGGGACATAAAGGTGATATAGAAAACCGCTACACAACAAACAAGTGTAGGCTTCCCGAAGGCGTAATTGAAGACATGAGAGAGGCGTACAAGAGAAGCCAAGAATATTTACAGACGAGGGTTTAGGAAACAAGCGAAGAAAAGCTTAGACAAGCCTTCATAAAACAACTGCTTTTGATTGCTGGCTTCAAGCAGAAAGAAATCGATGCAATGGATTTGGCCACAATGAGCGATGAAGAACTTCAAGAAATTATAAGAAAGAAACTGTTAGGTCAGGAAGCAAACGATTGTATAAAACAAAAAGCCGTATCCATAGAAGAGCTAAATAAATATTTAGCCCAGGGATGGCAATACGTGGCTACTTTACCCAACGGGAAAGTAATAATTGAGTTAAGGACGTAATCTTTAACCTTGCAAGAGTTTTCTGCTGTGGTCTGCTATATCATAAAACATGTGAATTCAAAATGGTGTCTCGTAGAGAGGCTAGCAGCGAAATGGCGGTTCTTCATCAGTTATATATGCAGTCTCATGTCTTTTATCATATATGAGCGCATACTTGTTAAGAATGTCTCTTCCGAGGATGCTTGGGATTCGCATGATGCGTTCGTCCGCAATAGGATGTTTTAAGACGTATATTTTTTCCATGTTTTCTACATGGCTTTTCCCGTTTTCTCTTTTAAAGGTTAATTTGACGTTTTTCATGATATAGGTTTCAACTAGTCCACCAATTCCAAGCATGCCCTCGCTTAGCCGTTCCAATTTGCTGTAATCCATTCCCAACCTTAAAGCATCTTTGTCACATATGGTTGTCCTAGAAGCGCCAGTATCAACCAAAAACTCGATGGTCTCGTTTACTCCAAGAGCTTTAGATTCAACCATGGCAACCACGTAGGCTGCCTCAAAAATTCCAGGTTTAAAGAAACACGGGATCCGCAAGAAATCACTTCTCAAAGGATGAGCTCTATTTCCTTTGAAGTCACATATTCTATAGCAATTTCACTGTAATTTTCGGGATAGTTCGTACGTAGCCTCTTAACAAGCTTGTATAAGTTTCGGTCATGATCAACTACCTTTTCGTTCAAAACTGCAACCCACTCGTCTACATATTTCTTCTTTAACTCTTCATAATGCCTACTAACCCACTTTGCGTTTTCTTCATACTTCGAAAGAACAGCAACAAATGAACTCATCCGCTAAACCGCCAGTCAAAAATAACATGTTCAAGATAACTTAAATCATTTTCGAATAACGTTAACCTATAGAGAACATTCGTCCTTGCTCTTCTAGAATTCCTTCTCCAACTGCTCAAGTGTTTCCATAAACTTCTTTATGGAACTTTTCATTTCAACAAAATATTCTGATCTTCTGGTTTCGTCAAACTTTATGGCTGCCCTTAAACATTCATCAACATGATACCTAAGCTTGTGCCTATATTCCGCAGTCAACCTTGCAACAATACGTTTTGCCTTTTCAATACTGCTCATCTATTATCAATCATATAATTGTTAATGACAAACAAATACTTTTTCAAAGCTTTTTACAATCGTTAATTCTTAAACATCCTTGGCAATTTAAATTGTGCATCATGTATCGGGGTTCTCCACCGCCCGTAAGCGTTGTCTGGCTCGGTGCGGTTCCTTTCATAACGATTGTTGCTGCGAGCGTTGAAACATATAAAAAGGAGTGCTGTGGGCTTCTTCTCGGATACCGTTCATGGAGCCATTGGGATAAAACTCGTCGTGCCCTTGTGGAACAAGCCTATCAGTTTCAAACTTCTAAGCGTTCACGTTATTCTGTTACCGTTCCTCGTGAAGATCACGATGTAAAGAAATGATCTATAAATTATCTATGTTTGAACCGCTGGGATATTTTCATTCCCGTCCAGAATCTGAACCGACGCCTACAAAAGAAGATATTAAAAGCATGAAGGTAAACGACGTAGAGCTTATTGTAGCTATTTCAAAGAAAGGTAGGCAAGTTCCTTGGAGATATGATACTGCGAAAAAGTTGTTGTCTGGTGTTCTAGGCGATTTTCGCTTTGAAATGGCAGCTTATATACGGACGAAATGCGAACAACCCTCCGTTAAAAGACTTGAGCTGCTCTGCCCATTTGCACTTGGAATAGGTTCAAAATACTTCGACAGATGGTTCCTAACAGTCTGTCCACAAACGCCCAAAAGCTTGGCTGAACCTTCCACATACCCGTTGTTGACACAAGCCAAAAGAAAAACCCTCACAACACTCCCGCCGCACCTAACGCCCTTAAACTCGAAAAGCCTATCAGCCCACTCCCCAAAATATAAGTAAGCCTTTGCCCTATCACTGCCTCGAGGGATGAGTCCGTAGCTGAAAATTTTTTCCTGCTTCATAATTTTAAACTACGAGCTCATCCCTCAAAAATTTTGATCTACTGTTTAGCCG
>Ga0207433_10007877_pt1 | contig 17592 bp, 21 predicted proteins | sample YelNatPaOPGAMG01_FD_187559 | JGI IMG/M metagenome (GOLD analysis project Ga0207433, IMG submission 187559) | Hot spring thermophilic microbial communities from Obsidian Pool, Yellowstone National Park, USA - OP-RAMG-01 (SPAdes) (version 3) | ecosystem: Environmental > Aquatic > Thermal springs... | reverse complement strand
TAGCCGCATTAATAATGAGCTTTTTGTCCTTTAGGGTGAGGTTCGATCCAATCTTGCCGAGGATGGTTCTTTTCTCCGAAAGTGAGCCATTTTTGAAACGTTCCATGGCTTCGTGAGCGAAGACCACCGCATCTATCGTCTCCCGGTTCACCTCATCCACTCTTTCTCCATCATTTTTAATGGCTTCTTCAAGGGCTATCTTCTCGTCGATGAGCTTCTTCTTCTCTTTGATGTATTCCTCATCGGAAATAAGGTCACGGAGTCTCATTTGATTGAGGTTCTCCAGCTTCCGCACACAACCCTTCAGCGAGTTGGTGATTGATTGCCTGATTTCCCAGGCTTCCTTCATCTCTGCATTGGTAGACTTTTCAATATACTCAACCCATAGGTCAAGAATCGCTTTGGGAACATAGATCCTCTCAAGATATTCAGAAACCTGTTTTTCCAAATCTTCGAGGCGAATAGGCTTCTCCTCGCATCTCCGGTTGGGAGTCTTCTTCGTGCAGTGATAATAGGTGTACTCGTGGACATTGCCATTTTTCTGCCTCTTGATCTTATTCTCTGCGGTGATTAACCCACCGCAGCTGCCACATCTAATGAGCCCAGTGAAGGCAAAGTTATGCTTTTGGGGCCTTGGCTTTCCTTTCCTCCCTAATATTTTCTGTGCTCTCCAGTATTCTTCCTCCGTGATCATTGGAAGGTGTTTGCCCTGATACACGCCCTCCTTCCTTTGAATGAGACCATAATAGAAGGGGTTCGTGAACATCTTGTAGATACTGCTTATGCTCAGGGTTCCTTCACTTTTCCCTTTATATATCCTTCTCCTCAACCCCCATTCGTCTCTCGCAATCTTATAGATTTGGATAGGGGGTGTGCCATGGAGGAGCATCTCCCACATGAGCCTCACGAGGTCGTATGTCTGCGGATCGGGCACGATAGTCCGCTCATTGGGTTCGTTCAAGTATCCCAAGGGAGGGAGTCCGGGGAGCCACCCTTTTTCAAGCTTCGCCCGGTTCCCCCGCCGGATGTTATCGGAGAGGTCATCGACATATTTCTTCGCCATCCCGAACTCAAGCTGCATGAGGAATTTATCGTTGCTGTTATTGCGAAGGATGTTATAAGGGGTAACGATCTCTTGGATCTTTCCCTGGTCTAGGGACCAGACCAGAGCTGCACCATCAATGGGGTTGCGGGCTAACCGATCTAACTTCCAGCTTACGATGCCCTTTACCTCTCCTTTACTGACTTTCTTGAGGAGGGAATTAAAGACGGGTCTCCCCGGATACTTGGCGGATTGCGATTCGGTAAGAAGCTCGGAGACGGGGAGCTTGAGCCTCTCGGTAAGGTCCTTGAGTTCCTTGATTTGGGATTCAATCGAAAGCACCTGTCTCTCCTCGGATTCGGATGATTTGCGGCAATATATGATATATCGCTGATCCATGGTGCAGAGACTATTATTGATTTACGGGGCCTAGAATATCACCACCCTTGGTCCTGTCAAGCTTTACTTTAAAGGCAACTCTCAGGACACTATCCAGCCTGTCGAATTTCTCGTATGCCTCGTCATCTGTGAGTTCTTCATTGAATTCCTGGAGCATCAGCTTCTTGAACTTGTCGATAACTTCCTTGGAGGGTTTCATGTTCCCTTTCTATCAAGGATAGGGGAACATGTGATCAGTTTTAAGACAGGCGTCACTCTCCGATTAGGCATTTTTGCCACGGGTATGGTGCAAACGCAATCGGCTATGGATCGATAGAAAGGGGAAATACCATTTGAGGAGGGTATTAAATTACGCGATGTATCATGGCTGGTGGTAGAGAAATAAGGAGGAGATGACGGAAAGATAAGATTTCCAGCACTACACATCATGCTAATTGTAGCTTTCGCGCAATGCTATTTTCCCAATTCTTCCCAGTATCGGTTGAATTTGTTTTGCAAGTTCGAACGCCTCGGTCTTTGTTGGAGAATTGCATTCTCCGGTAAGGGCGAAGCCGATGGGCGTAAGCGACTCCGATCCGAACTTAACACTAACAAAGCCCCCTTAGTCCTTAATTGAGATGCCGTAATCTTTTTTCAACTGTGATGTCAGCCGTCCCAGTTTTATCATATTTCATCATCGCATCTTCTATCAGCATTATCAGAATTTCGGAAGGTTGGAAATCTTGGGAAATGATGGAATTTCTATTCATTTTCTTAAATCTATTACACACCCTTGTATCATGTCCTGGAACGTACCCTTTGTGATTGCGGTCGGGAAATAACCAGTCTTAGTTTAGTACAGGCGAGCTTTTACGGCTTGTCAATACTTACGCTTGCTTTTTAAAATAGAACCATGTATCATACATTTATGATGCATGAAATACAGAAGAAGCTGTTCAAGCTGGCTCAGGAAAAGAACCTGGCCCAGTACACTCTCCGCGAGATAGCCGGGATGGTGGGGGAGACGTCTCCACAGAAGATCAAGCACCATCTGCAGCAATTGGAGAAGCGTGGGCTTATCCGCATAGACAAGGTCAAGGGTGTCATCCAGAAGACGGGTACATCATGGGTTGGTGATCCGCATACGAAGACCCGTCTCGTTGCTATTCCGATCCTCGGCGCCGCAAACGCTGGACCAGCAAGGGCCATAGCCGAACAGAATATTGAAGGATTCCTAAGGATATCGGATTCGTTGCTCAAGCACCGCGGATCACGGCACCTTTTCGCGTTGAAGGTTGACGGGCCGTCCATGAACCGGGTGGAAATCGATGGCAAGCGGATTGAGGATGGTGATTATGTGATTATCGACTATGAATATCGGAATCCCAATGATGGAGATATAATTCTCTCCGTCATTGATGGTGCGGCTAACATAAAGAAGTTTTACCGGGACGAAGACGGAAATGTGGTTTTGGCCTCTGACTCGACTCGGGACTTCCCGCCGATTTACATCCACAGAAATGATGATTACATGATAAATGGAAAGGTCGTGCAGATAATAAAGAAACCCAAGTCGAAAAATTAAACAAAGGATAATAACATGGCTAACCAACACAATAATGAAGAGCATAAGGAGCAGTGGGTGGAAGTGGCGGTAGTCACGAGTGTTGGAACTTATCCCGCCAATGGTTACAGTAAAGTGCCAGCACACCAGAAGGTTGAAGATGATTTAAAAAATGCTGCGCGTGAACTAAAGATTACCAATACAGAGGATTGGATTGCGCGAGTCGGCGAGAAACAGATTGATGTTGACCAAACGTACATCGAGAATAAATTAGTTGGACAGGTTTTCATCAACTGGGGCCCGCGGGGATTTACAATCTTCGTTAATAATAATCCCTTCATCACCTATGAACACAAATTGACAGGCGCTCAGATTAAGACGCTGGCGGGAGTGCCGGCTGATTACGAGCTTTTTGAGGTCAAGGGCGATCAAACGGTACCAGTCGGGAACGATCAGGAAGTACATATTCACGAAGGCATGCACTTTCGAGCAATTCCAGCTGGAACTTTCGGTAAAGATGGCATTGCCTCCTAGGCTTGAAAAAGAGGTGGAGGAACTCCGCCGCATATACCAAGTCACCATCATAGAAGATAGTGAGTGGATTAATATTGTTTTGCCTGCATTCCCGCTTGGAGATGGTTTTACAGTTTTCTCGTCTGACCTATTATTGCGGGTCCCACGTTCTTATCCGGATGCCGGACCTGATATGTTTTGGCTAGAGGTAGCTGTTACACTTCCAAGCGGCCAACCTCCTCAAGCCGCCGAGGTCATTGAACAACATGTAGGGCGTAGTTGGCGGCGATTCTCGTGGCATCGTCGGTCATGGAAACCCTCCGTTGACAATCTGGATGGATATTTGGAATTTGTTCATCGCCGATTGCTGGAGAAAAAATGAAGGGTACAAAAGACACCTCAATAGTCATTGCCGAAGAGGACTGGCTAGTACTCCAGAGTGCATTGTTTACACCCGACGGTATGGAGAATGCTGGTGTCCTTTTTTGTGGCACGTCAGAGACCGACTTTCAACGTCAACTTCTCGTTAGGAAGTTTCTGGCGGTTCCTAAAAATTTGTACAAAGCAAGGGAAGCATGTCATCTTGAAGTGTCTCCATCTTTTTATAATCAAGTTGTAAGTGAATCGCTGCGCGATCATGTTACCCCCGTCATAGTCCATTCTCATCCGCATCATGGGAATGCGTGGTATTCGCCATCAGATGATTATGGCGAAACTCGGTTGCTAGGGACGTTGAATTCGTTGCTGCCAGGTCAACGGCCCGCGAGCCTTGTGGTAACAAGGACATCAGTGACTGGAAGAGAGTTTGTAAACAATTCCTTCACTAGAATCAGCGGTGTTAAGATTCTCGGAAACCCTATATCCAAGCTTGCATCCACGGTAGGTGGCAAAGGAGCATCTATATCAATTGAACAATATGACCGCCAGATTCGAGCTTTTGGAGAAAAAGGTCAGCAGATTCTGCAAGCACTCAAAGTTGGAATAGTCGGTGTAGGCGGTATTGGATCACTTGTGGCTGAACAGTTGGCAAGAGCCGGTGTAAGAGATTTCTTACTGATTGACCATGATCATGTCGAAGAAAGTAATGTGACACGATTATTTGGTGCCACCGGTCGAGATGTTGGCGCACTCAAGGTATCTGTAATCGCAAAGTGGCTCAAGAAACTTGGAAAGGTAAAAGTAAGAACCATTGGCAAGTCAGTAATAAGCCAGGCCGTGCTTATGTCACTCAGGGACTGCGATGTAATTTTTTCTTGCGTAGATAACGACCGCACAAGGGCTATCTTAAATCGGTTTGCCTATCAGTATCTCATTCCAGTAATAGATCATGGGACTAGACTCGATGGTCGCCAAGGCAGAATAAGCGCCAGTGCCGGTCGCGTAAGCGTGGTAGGCCAAGGATATTCATGCTTGCGTTGTTCCCATCACATCGACTCGGAAAGGATAAGAGCGGAGTCAATGTCGAAATCAGAACGTGTTGAGTTAGAGCGCGAGGGTTACATAATCGGCATTGACGAACCTGCACCGGCTATTGTTTCTATTAACACTGTTGTTTCTGGGCTTGGCGCCACAGCAGGCCTGAACTTATTCGTGTCGTTGACCGGGAAACCGCAAGCGGTTGACCAAATTTACGACGCGAGTCGTGGCGAGATGTTTTCAGTTGCTGCGATCCATGAGCCCGGATGTGATGTGTGCGATGAAAACTCAGGGCTGAAAGCTTTGGGAGATTCGCAAATTGTTTCAGCCTATGAATGAAACGAAATCTACCATACCTTCTAAGCCGAGTGGTCCCGACGTCATAATTGACACCCCATTGCCCAATGGGGTAAATGTCGATTATCTTAAGGAAACGTTTGTGCCAATCGGGGTTACCAACAAGACGAACTGCGATATAGTTGTGGAGGGTATTACGGAAAAATTCAGCACTTCTCCGGAGAGTGATAAAAAGGACGATGGAATAATCCGCTATGAATGTCCAGCTAAGATTTTGAAACCAAGGCGCTCCGATTATTGGAATATTAAAATCGTGCCGAACTTGTTCTTCCAAGCTAACACAAACTCATATAGGGTCACAGTAACTTATCGAAAGGATGAGGGTGGTAGACGAAGTTCGCCAATAGCAATGCATAACCTATTGGTCTTGCTAGTTATCTCATCAATGGAACGTCTCCTCTAACATTCGGCAAGATATTTATAAGCTATAAAGACGATGAAGATTTCGGACCGGCTCAGTTATTGAAAAAGCTGTCACAGAGAGCGGGATTCGATGTGTGTATTGCCCCGCCAGATCAGAAACCCGGGACAGATATGTGGAAAGAGAAATTAGACTCTGGCGGAAATTTAAAGTCGAGGAAGTGCTCCTTCTTTCGAGAGAAGTCAGTATCCCAGCACTTTACGAGTCCCGCAGGCGAAAGGAGAAAGAGTATATGCGGTTTGATGAGAGTACCCCCGCTCCAGATTTTGCTGAAACCATTGTTGCGAGAAGAAAAATGATCGAAGGATAAGCTCTTCTATGAAAAGAAGAGACGCTGACAGTCGTTTGGCTTCTTCCGAGAAAGTAACTAAGACAGTTTTTCAAGGGGAGGTCAGCAATCGAAATTCAGAGTTCAGCCGATTCTTGGATAAAGTGAAAACGAAATGACTATTCAAGAGCTTGTAGAAAAATACCACCAGAACAGGGCACAGTATCTTCGCTCGACATATAACGAGACGGAGGTTCGGAACGAGTTCCTGGATCCACTGTTTGAACTGCTGGGCTGGAATATCAGGAATAGTGCGGGCAAGTCCACGAATGAACGTGAGGTTCTCTTGGAAGAATCATTGAAAGAGGGAGCTGATTCGAACTCCAAGAAACCGGATTATACCTTTCGTCTTTTCTCCGGAAGGAAATTTTTTTGTTGAAGCGAAGAAGCCGAGTGCCTCTGTTGATGTAAACCCGGATTTTGCAAAACAAGTCAGGAGATATGGTTTCACCGCCCGGCTAAAGATTTCCGTTCTATCGAATTTTGAACACCTTCTTATATATGACTGCTCTGTCCCGGTTGAGGAGGCCGATAACCATCACAGAGCCCTTATCAAACAGTACCACTATACCGAATATGTCGAGAAGTTTAACGAGATTAAGACATTGCTTGGGAAAGAGTCAGTCTATTCGAGCAAGTTCGATGAGAAGTGGAAACATATCGAGGACCAGCTGAAATTATTCAGCGTAGACCAGTTGTTCCTGAAACAGATAAACGAATGGCGGCTGATGCTCGGTTCGGAGATTCTCGAATACGATCCATCGGTAGACGATGCCCAGCTCAACGATATTGTTCAGAGCTATCTTAACCGGATTATCTTTTTGAGAGTTTGCGAGGACAGGAATTTGGAGCAGTACCGGACACTCCTCCTGTTTGCCAATAAGGAAGACTTTCAGGCCCTCATTAAGAAATTCGAGGAGGCGGACAAGAAATATAATTCTGGACTCTTCAACCAACGTCTTTCCAACGAAATCATCAAAGATATCAGCTCGGTATTCTGGGTGATCATTCGGAAGCTCTATTTCCCCGAGAGTCCATATTCGTCTGCCGTTTTTGCATCAGACATACTAGGGAACATATATGAGATATTTCTTTCCGAGAAACTCGAAAGAGGAGATGGAAAATTATTGCTTGCTAAGAAGCCGGACAACGTAGACAAGGACATTATTAGAACCCCGATATTCATTATAAATGATATACTGAGACAAACCGTGTTGTCTATCTGCTCTGGAAAAACAGCCGAGTAGATTCTTACTCTCAGCATTTGTGATATATCCTGCGGCTCAGGGACTTTCCTTTTGGAAACGTTCCAGATGCTTAGCGACATCCTCATTGACTACTATTCGCAGCATGACCCAGGGAAGCTCATTCATACCTCCATTGATACCTAATAAGCTGCCTTTTAAGATCAAGAAAAAACTGCTGGTGCAGTGCATTCATGGCATTGACAAGGACTATAACGCAGTCGAAGCGACTCAGTTCGGATTGTTATTTAACGATTCCGAATTCTCTTTCAGCTATTCCCAATCCTACCCGCTGATAAGAAAGCGGATACTTGCTACAATTGCCAAAGTTCGTAAAAGACTATTCTCCGCTCCTTTGTAACAGCGACCTCCACATAAAACGAATCCATTTGGATCCTTCTTGTGAGGCCAACAATTCGCGTAATCCACTGCCTGCATTCATCAGTTATGAAGCCTCTCTCTTCATCACGGCTAGATAAAAGTCTGCTTGGAAAAAAGATCGTGAAGTCAGCGTACCCTTTGCCCTTAGAGATCGATTCTTGCGAGGAATAATTTCCTTCGATAATATATTTCATATCTTCATAAGCGATGTTCATGGATATATAGAATTCCCAAGACTCATATACGACATAAAATTCATCACTCCTTAACTGGCTGAATCTTTTAAGCAACGTGGCTTTTGCCTCGCTTGCAGAAAGATAGTTCTTGTTAAAAAGGCTGAATTCATTCAACCCATCGTGGCGGCATGTTCTAATCGTCCAGCCAAAAGGAACATCATGCAATGCCAAGTTCTGTATGTCCGCCACTGAACGAACTTTTCGGAATCGAGGAGCTGGAAGACCAAAAATTTCAAGGAGCTCAAAACCCCTACATCTATTTGTCTTCATCTTTAACGGAAAACCTCTAATCTTGAGACGAAGGTCTGATCTTATCTTTGTTTCTTTGATAATAAGTTTTCATAGCTAAAGCTCCCTCTTCTTGACTATTAAACGTTTCTGAAATTATCGTGCAAGATATATTTGCTTCACTGATGCTTTCGATAATAGGTTCATATCTTGGGAGATAGTAATCATCTGCCTTTTTATTTAACAAAGACATTTGCATACGGGCGGGATATTTATCGGTTAGCGCTTTGTGACCAATTTCTCCGCGTGGTCCATAGTTTATTGGTGTGTAATGGAAATGAACCCGACGTGTTGCATCGCTCATCAAGTATCTTTTGACATCAGCGATTATGTTGTCTATTGCTGATCGGTCTCTTAGTTGGCCTTGCGAGCGGGCGTGAATATGACCAAAGTCAATACATGGGTGGCATCTATCTACTTTGGTACAAACGTCGAGAATTTCATCAACAGAACCGAATTGCCCTAACTTGCCAGCAGTTTCCAAAAAGAGTCCGATGTTTTTCGACTTCGTCTGAGCAAAGAAGGAGTTCAATGATTCGATTAGAATTTTCTTGGCCACTTCAGAATGATTTCCATAGTATGATCCCGGGTGTAACACCACACTGTCAGCCCCTAATACTTCAGCCAACTGAAAGGTGCGTTCCAATGTCTCAATAGATCGTGCGATTTTCTCTGGATCAGGAGAGGTTAGCACAATGTAGTAAGAGGCATGAATTGATATTTTAATTCCAAGATCGTTTGCCAAGTTTCGATATGCTGCGCACGTTTCAGGTTTAGTCCGAGGACCGTATGTCATCTGAATTTCAAAGGCATCCAATCCCAGATCAGAGAGCCAGTTCAGTATCCTGATCCGATCTTTGCGATAAATCGATTTATCGAACGCCGGTGGATATCCAGCTACTCCAAAACGGACCATAATTCCTTTGTAGATTTCGAACCTTTAGCAGCTAGTCTGGACATTGCCCAAGCAACTCCGGACGTCATTGCCTGAACAAATCCTCTGGAAATGCCCGCAGCATCACCGATGATAAACAGGTTTTTCTCCTGAGTTTCACAGTTCATCCCAATTCTCGGAGCAGGCCAGTACCTATCTATTGCAGGTCCATAAACCCTAATAATGTTCGGGGCATCCTTTTTGTACTTGATGAGCGAATCGTTATTTGCTGTAACATTATGGATCATGCGCTTAATAATCATTTCATGACTCTTAGTTGGCCATTCAGGAACGAGTTTCATGATCTCATCCGGTATGTTTTGATTAATATTTTGCTCCAATTTTACTTCACCCAATAGTAATCCGTTGCGTGAACTGATGTTCACCAAGGCACACCACGTTTCAACCTCAATTTGACTTAAAGGCTTTGTTGAACGAGCCATTATTGCAATATTATTCCACTCGCGAAAGCTATCGTCAAAGGCACCTTCTGCGTAGTATGATTGACCATATTTTACTGGCACAACAGAACCACCGTTGCAGGCACAAAACGTTCGACCTGAACCATATTCCCCAAAGTCATATTTCAATTTAGGATCGGCCTGATAGTAATACTGCGCTGTGAAATTCCTAGAGGATGCCTCGATTCTTAAACCAATATCTTGTTGGTTCTCATCAAGGGCAATTCCAAGACTCTGAGATACGCTTCGCAATAAGTGGTGACCACTTCTGCCTGTTCCAATAACAACCTGCTCGGCACTAATGACGTGTCCTCCCTCACATTCAATCTCAAATAGACCGTGCACCCTTCGAATATCTGAAACTTCCATGTCGGCAAACAAAGTCCTCTCACCGTTGAGTCTCTCCGTCATTTTTGAAACCATGGATATAAATTGATAGCGTGGTATCACATCAGAAGTATAGTGCTTTTTCGATGTTTCTTCTTTCGTACCTAAGCGTTCATTGTTAAGCACTGATTGGTAAAATGGAACAAGTAAACTATCAAGGTATTTTTGGCTTTCAGATACAAGGTGTCTATCGAAGTATTCAAGTATTTTGTCGCTGGCAGGAAAATAGCACAGCTTGTTCCCGTAAATAGCGCTTGATCCTCCAACTCCTTCTATTGTATGACAAAGGGCGCTCTTACAGAAAATACAACCACCTTTTTTTTCTCCTGGGCAGTGCCGTCTGTTCAGTGCCCTACCTTTTTCAACCAAAAGGAAATCCTTAAACCCGCTATCGAGCAAGTAGTTCGCTGCTGCAAGATTGGCTGGCCCGGCACCTATAAACAAGACTGGAACTATCCTCATTTTCTTCCCCCCTGCAGAGCCATCTCAACCAAGATATCAGTGATCTGCCTGTCAATTGCCGCCGCTTTCTCGGAATAATCGGCACCTTGACTCGTTATGGAATCTCTTTGTGCTTGTAGTATTCTCAATTTACTTCGCAGCAAATTCCATTTAAGAGAATCACTAGTATTTTCGTACCTCAGTTGACTTATCGCCTCGGCAGTAACCAATGGATAATAGTCTTTATCATAAAGCATTTTACTGACCCACCAAGGGCCACCAACACTTATCAGCAGAGCAATAATAAAGAAGGCGCCACCTGTCAACCAAAGTAATTTCTTAGTGCTAAGTTCTTTCGCCTCAGAATGAAGTTTTTCCATTTCATCTCTGAAATACTCGAGACTTCCTCTAACGCTGTCATCCGAAACAAAATCTATCAAGCGGGGATTCTTCTTCTTATCTGGAGGAACGATAGTCTCTTCGGAAGTATAGTGAAATTCAACAGTGAAAAGTCTAGTGTCATAGTGGCGGTACTTTAAGAGTATTTCCCTATCGGAAACATTATGTAACAGGGCGAACAACTTACCCTCATAGCCAGGCTCGATCTGGGTTCCCATCTGGACCATCAGCCCAGTTAGGGCGTGGTTTATTCTTAAATCAAATCTTCCTGCGACGTTTGCCGGAAGTTTGACAGATTCATAAGTTTCGACAATCACGCTACTGAAAGGAGGAACTCGGAGAATTTGTGTCTTTGCGCAATTCTGAATTGTACATCTATTTTGTTGACCATGACTTGCGGGGAGGAAGTATTCCGCTCCTAGCCTTAGATCATAGCTAGCGTGCTTATAACATCTATAATCAGCCATAGTAATGAGATTCAACTCAATGATTTCCCTTTTAGTCAAAATACCGTAGGGCGCAAGTTGAATTTTACTTTTAGACTTACCCACATGTCCTCCGATTCAATTACGCGACGGTCCTCTCAACATTGTAGCCACCGGCTTTTTCTAGCCATCAAAAATTAATATGTTTCTTGTTCCAAAACAAATAAACGTTCTAATGTACCATATTTGTCGTACTGGGTTGCAAGCCGATACTTAAAACGACTCAAATTAACCATCATGAAAGGTAATGTCGATGTTGTCCCAGTGTACGGTGAACATCAAGGGGTGACGGTCGCGAGGGCTTCGGCGACCTTTTCACGCGGCGTCTTGCCATTAGATAGAGAGATGGATGCGTTCGGTATTGCAATACTCGAGCCATTCCTCGGGTGTCTTCCACTGCCGTAGTGGGTTCAAATAATATTCTTCATCCATTGTGCGGTGGATCCGCCCCACCTTCCCGTTCCACCAGGGCGACTTCTTGGGGATAAAGTAGTGCGGAAGATTCTTTGCGTCGCAATACACATGGAATTCTCCGCGGAATTCAGATCCGTTATCCGACTGGACCGAAAGGATCCCGAATCCGAAATACGATTCTGCGGCAACCAATGCAGCGACCGCATTCTTGCTTTCTTTTGTCGGGAAGACGAGGAAGAAGTAGAGCTCGGTATATATGGGTCAAAGACCGAGAACTGGTAATGCCGCTGCCCATCGCGCCATACGTATTTCACGTCGATTTGGACGCCCTCTCCGGCCTTCGTGATGAGGAGTTTCTCCTTCAATGGTTCATACCACGGGTTGTGTTTCTGTGGTTTTCGGATCAACTTCTTTCTAAGATAGGGCCGGTAGATGATGGTTGAGGAGACGGTAAGAGCGAATACCCGTTTCACCTCAATCGCCATCTTCTCTGGTCCATAGTTCGTCTTCCGCTTTCGTTCCGCGATCCAGCTTTGCAGATCGCGGGTGAGCTTCGTCGCCGGATGCTCCTTCTTCGGCATATAGTCGTTCAAGCCATAACCGTGATCGTAGCGATACCACTTGTAATACGTCTTCTTCGGTATACCAAACGTCCAGCATACCTCTTTGAGCGTCCGCTTCTCACGCTCGGCGAGCGCGTACCATTTGAGCCGAAGCTCTTTTTGATAGGGAGTGATATTTTTCATACAGGTAGTGAACAACCGTCACCCCTCGTCGGTCAAATCGTCACCCCGCAATGTTAACTGTACACCCCAGATTCCGTTGAAATTTAGATATAATAAAAAAGCCCACGGCGAAGTAAATTCTGAGAACGATAAACTCTGACATTCATTAACCTCAGAAAGGTACAAGCGCCATGGGCAAGAGGAAGGTAGCACGGCAGCAGGATGAAATCAAACCGTCGATTAATGGGATGTTGGACGGAGAGTTCAACATCGAAGGACTGATGAACTCACTTAGGGTGGAGATCCGATCGCTGGCGGTGAGTGCAGGCACGGTGATGATGGAAGCGATCATGGACTCGGAGTCTGAACAGCTAGCAGGGAAGCGGTATTCACGGGAGATGGAGGTGGACCGGTGGGGTACGGAATCGGGATATGTAATATTGGGAGGGCGGAAAGTACGTGTGAGACGGCCACGATTGCGTAACAAGCAGAAGCAGGAAGTGAGCCTGACAAGCTATGAGCAGTTCCAGAATGAAGGTCCGAGGAGAGAGTCGATATTCAACCGGCTGGTGTCTGGGGTAAGCAGCCGGAACTACTCGAGGACCGTAGAATAGTTTGGAGAGGGGTATGGTATCTCGAAGTCAGTGATCAGCAGAAAAGTAGTGGAGGCAACGGCAGGAAAGCTGAAGGAGTTATGTGAGAGAGACTTGTCGGGGCTGGATGTATGTGTTCTCATTCTGGACAGAATACATGTGGAGAAAACGGTTCAAATCGTAGCGTTAGGCGTAGAAACGAGCGGAAAGAAGCACATCCTGGGGATGTGTCAAGGATCGACGGAGAACAGCGTAGTGTGTAAAGAACTCCTGGAAGATATCCAGGCAAGAGGCTTACAGACAGGTCGTCCGATGTTGGTCATGCTGGATGGGGCGAAAGCACTACGGTCGGCAGTGGAGGAGACGTTCGGAGCTCGTGGGATAGTGCAGCGGTGTCAGCTCCATAAGCGTCGCAACGTGCTGCAGCATATCGAAGCGTTATCAAGCGGAGTACGACAGGAAGATATCGACAGCCTACGGAATGAGATCGCATGATGATGCCAGGAAAGAACTCGACTCGATCATTCTGGAGTTGCACCGTCTCAACGAGTCTGCTGCCAACAGTCCGAGAGAAGGATTGGAAGAAACTCTGACCGTACACCAACTGAAGTTGCCGGATACACTACGTAAGCACTTCTTTTCGACCAATCTCATCGAATCTGCATTCTCACAGGGAGTCTCTGTAATGAATAACGTGAAGCGATGGAGGAACAGCAGTCAAATCCAGAGGTGGACGGCTACGGCGTTGTTGGAAGCCGAGAAAAAGTTCAGAAAAATAACAGGATATGAATCGATAAGTGTACTGGTCGCTGCGCTCGACGAAGAATACAGACGAAGAACACTTGACACCAAACAATCAGCAGCATAGATTTATGCCTCGGATAAACTTCGCCTTGGGAATTTCAACGGAGAAAGGGGCATCATCCCTTGTGTGGTTGGCCTTGAACGAACCGCCGAAAACGCACTTTTCCCCTCTCAAAAAGTTGGCCGCGCACCCGAAAACGTTCTTTCGTCTTGTAACCATAAGGATATTTTAGTTCCTCGTGGTTACGAAACACACTAATTATCTAATTTATAAATCAGAGACTAACTTTTTTCTTGATTATAGCTACTAGATTAGATGGTTCAACTAAAAATTTGTTAAATTTATTAATATTTTTTTCCGTTACGCCTATTTGATATTCAATCCCCCCTCTATGTTGATGGCTTCTTATTGGGTGTTCTTTAACTTCTTTGTTCGTTAAAACCCAATAAAGAATTTTATCTACCCAAACACCAACGAAAATAAAAACGTCCGCTATATCTAATTTAATCTGTTGAAAATTCATCCAATATGGCTCATTTGATTCAAAACTCAATGCTTTGGTTTCCAATCCACCACGAACTTTTGTATTTATTGCTCGGCAAGCTTTCACTTCGACTTTTATTATGTTATTTCCGTTTTCAAGATACAGATCGTAGTCGCCAGAATATTTTTTATCAATCTCTTTTGATGGTTTCTTAAATCTTCGATCAATATCGATTAAATGTTGTTGTGCCCAAATTTCGCCAAACACACGCGGCGAAATATTATAAAGATTCAAGTATGGGTTGGCATTTATATAAGCGCTCCTTAAGTTCTCATATTCTTGGAAGGTGATAATTTTCCTATCGAGTAAATACATTAAACGATACTCATACTCATTAAACGGGTATATTGATTTTAAGCTGCTTAAGCGTGCCAGCAAAGATTTTTTATCTTCTTGCGGCAGTTCTTTAATCCACTCGTCAAGTTTTTTGTCTAAATTCTTTTTATCCATATTGTTTAAATTAAATCTAACAAAGTTGGCGTACCCAACAATTTTTCATCATTTACTAAAATTTTTCCATCTTTTAAAATTTTGGTTCTGCCCCAACCAGTTTCTCCGGTGCGTCTAAAATGAAGCAATCGGGCGGCCATTATTTTACAATAATTTGGGTTTATGTCCATTGTATAACATTTTCTTTTGCTTAATTCCGCTTGTAGCAAAGTAGAACCAGAATGCCCAAAAAAATCTACAACTAGATCTCCCTTATTACTACTTGCTTCAATAATTCTTTTTGCAGATTTAAGCGGCTTTTGGGCAAAACAACCCTCTACATTTTCGTGCATTAAATAGAAAACTTGTTGTATGTCGTGCCAAACATTTCCCGCTCTAATTGTTAGAGATTTACTTCGCTCAAAATTTTCCGTAACTTTACCATTGACTTCTTTGTAATATCCTTTGGTCTTTTTTGGAATATCGGTATATTCAGCTTGAACATTAAAAATTGGTTCGCCCTTAATGTAATAAAGCAATTCTTGCCGGATGGCCATCCAGTTTTTTTGTGTTCCGTATCCTCGTTGATTTCTCATTGTAATAAAGTTTCTAATTTTAACAGGTTTATTTCTCATCATAATTATAAAATCAGGAAGTGGTTGTAAATCGTTTCTAATATCTGCACCGAGCCAAATATAAAGTGAAGAATTTTTATCAAGAATATTTATTGTGTTATCAATCCACTTTTCACTCCAACTAATATATTGGTCTAACGGCAAATTGCCAAACTCGTCATTTATATCAACATTGTAGGGTGGATCTTGAATAGCAAGAATTGCTTTTTGCCCTTGCATCAATTTTTCTACATCTTCTTTTTTTGATACATCGAGACAACCAATTTTATGACCACTAATTGGGTCTTCCCAAATAACACCATATTCAAAATCCGGTATTTTTTTAACCATTATTTTGGTATTTGTTTTCTTGTTTTGAACAACTGGCATAATTTTATTTTTTTAACAATTCATCAATTGAAACTTCAAATGCTTTCGCAATTTTTTCTAATGTTTCAATTGTGGGATTAGGATTATTACCGGCTTCTATATTAACAATCGAATTTAACGATAAATCGGCGAGTTTAGACAATCGGTCTTGTGAAACGCCCCTTTCTTGTCTTAATTTCCTTATATTTTTGGCTATGTTTGATTTCGAGATATTGTTTGACATACTTTTTACTCTTTGATATACTATTAAAATGTATAGGTTATATTGTATTCTTTCTATCTTGTCTATTATAATGATAAATCAAAAAGAAAATAAATGCAAGCAAATGCGCTGGTTCATATGATACTATCCACCCAAGGCATTGAAAAAAAGAATGACAGGCAAATATGCTGGTAGGTATATGACGATATACGGATATATCCTGCCGGGAGAGCAGTTTCCATCGCCCGTTCAGCATTTCTCGCAGGCAACAAGGCGATGTTTCTCCTTTATTATGAGCAGTGATGCAAGTCAGAATCCTAAAGGGGCAGAATATTTGGAATACCATCAGGCCTCATGAGGCGTTAAACTATCTGACTCCGGAAGCCTATTATCATAAATGGCAAACTGGTCGATTGCCGACAAAAGACGTTATTATCCTACAAACCTAGGTGGTCAATATCTATCTGAACCTGGACACTTGAAAGACCGAGTGCGACAGCTCGGTCTTACTGCAGTGCACTCTTGTCCCGTGACCGCACTAGGACATCATTGGAAGCTATTCCCAAGGCGACAGCGTCGAACATGTTGAAGTGAAATCTCTCCTTCCATCTTTTATCAGACGACAGATATGGCAGCAGTTCCGGATATCGTCTGGTCATTTCCCTTGCCACATCCTCTTTGGTGGCTTTGCCGTCCCTGCATATGATCTTCCTAACGGTATTTGCCGCGATGGATTGGACCAGCAGTTTTCGTCTTCTACCGATTACGGCGATTTCTCCTGCAAAGACGTTGAGCAGTGCGCTGTTCCTGTTATTTGCGAAGAACGTCTTCTCTACCACTAGCGTAGCAGGGTCGAAATCGTCGATAAGGTCTCTGATTACCTTCCGGCCCTCCGTCAGAATGTCATGCGGTGATTTCTGCCATGACAAGGTTTTGACGCCGTAGTATACCAACTTAGTGCCATCAAGGACAGCCAAACCGATATAGTGCGTACCGGGATCGATGGCCAGGATCCGATTATTTTTCTTCATCTGTATTTGCGATTAGCTTCCGACCTTTCATGCTTTCCATTTCGCCGAGGCATCTCATGCCGAGGGCGACCGCTTCGAACATACGAAGCAAGTATGCGTTCCGATTTTGTCGTTCTCCTTCGAGTTCGGGGAAGAGGAAAGGATAGGTGCTGGCGACCCCTTCCATAAGAAGATGTTTGTTGAGCCTCCCGGATGGCAGGAGGAAGGCCTCGACTTCCTTGATGGTGTATTCGTAAATCAAATGATTTTTCTCCCTAGCCCATTCTTTCAGTGATGTGGTGAGTTGGCATAAATTATCCGAACTTCTCGCCGGATGAAGGGCCTTCATGGCGAGACAGTTGATACCATGAGTTTCAACCAGTTCTGATAGGATGGATTTCAAGTGGTCAAATTTTTCATTTTGCGATTTCTCGCGAATTGACCTCACGCCCCAATCAAGAAGTTCCAACCCGTGGAAGACAGCGATGCCGACGTACCTTGATCCGGGGTTTACGGCCAAAACTCTAATTTCTTTTTCCTGCATAGTGGTACAAAAGATATTTAAAGAGCGCCGCACGGCTTTTTCTAATC
>Ga0207433_10007875_pt1 | contig 17593 bp, 21 predicted proteins | sample YelNatPaOPGAMG01_FD_187559 | JGI IMG/M metagenome (GOLD analysis project Ga0207433, IMG submission 187559) | Hot spring thermophilic microbial communities from Obsidian Pool, Yellowstone National Park, USA - OP-RAMG-01 (SPAdes) (version 3) | ecosystem: Environmental > Aquatic > Thermal springs... | reverse complement strand
CTTCCGGAGAACTGCACATCCGCTTGGTTGGCGACGGTGCCTTGTACCGGCCTGTCTTTCTAATGCCCATCGACGCTGTCTTTGAGCTGCGCTTTGACACTGCCCTTCACCTGATCCGCCGTCTTCGAGGTCAGCGGATCAAACTGCTACCAGCGCCACTCCGCCTCACGCCGATGCAGAAGATGAAGCTGATCCAGTACCTGCATGCCTTCGACGTCCACGAGGCGGGCGGCGGACCGCGCGAGGTCGCACGCCTCGTGCTGAACTCGACACAGGCATCGCTCCCATCCGTGGAGTGGAAAGATTCGGCCGCGCGCCGCACGGCTTCGCGGCTCATCAAGGAATCCATCGCGCTCGTCAAAAACAAATATCTGCGGCTGCTTCGCGGCGGCTGAGCCTTCTTCCCCTCCCGGCTTCTCCCCGTTTCTACGTTCCGCTGCGCGGGATCCATCCGCAGCAACGCGCATGTGCGCTTGTGCACGCATCGGGGTGGACACATCCCCCCAAAAATCTTTGTCCACCCCCAACGCTCGATTTTTCCGCCAGCGTGTCCCGGACATGCCGCGCTTTGGCAGCGGCACTTTGGAACAAGACGGAGAAAACCTATGCCGGACAGGACCGCGCCAGTCGCAACACGCTACGTTCCAACGCATGAGGCCGCGAGCCTACTCGGTATTTCACCGCGGACGTTGGAGAAGTATCGCTGCCATGGCAGCGGGCCGACCTTCCGCAAGTTGGGTGGCAGGGTAGTTTATTCCATCGACGACCTTGAAGTCTGGGCCGATCAGGCCGCCTGCCGATCGACCTCCGATCCCAATTACGAGGAAGCCCGTGCGGCCGGTCGCACGGACCAGGGCAGCCGCGACTCGCTTGCCACGCGTCCACATCGGTGAGAGCGGCAAGCGTGCGTCTCATTTCCAATGAACGGCAACAGCTCGACCTGTTCCGCGCGCTCCCCGGACGGATGGCGCCGCGTGACGCCCAGGATCTGATGTCGTGGCCGTTTTTCAGTCTCGCCAAATCACGGCGCATACAGCCGATCGACTTCCGGATGGGCGAAGTATCGATCCGGGTCGAAGCAACGCCAGAACACGGCATGGCCACCATCTGGGACGCGGACATCCTCATCTGGGCCGCCAGCCAGATCGTCGAGGCCCGCGATCACGGCCTCATGACCTCCCGCCTGATGACGGCGACGCCCTACGAGATTTTGACATTCATCGGCCGCGGCGATTCGTTGCGCGATTACGAGCGGCTGAAGGCGTCTTTCGACCGCCTCCAGGCCACCACCGTCGCCACGTCGATCCGGCAACCGACGATCCGCCGCCGGCACCGCTTCTCCTGGATCAACGAATGGAAGGAACGGCTGGACGGCCAGGGCCGGCCGCGCGGCATCGAACTGATCCTGCCGGACTGGTTCTACAATGGCGTCATCAACGAGGCGTTCGTCCTCACCATCGATCGTGCCTATTTCGATCTGACCGGCGGCCTGGAACGCTGGCTCTATCGCCTTGTGCGCAAGCATGGCGGCCGCCAGCGCAATGGCTGGAGCTTCGATCTCCCACATCTGCATCTGAAATCCGGCAGCCTGTCCTCGCTAAAGCGCTTCGCCTTCGAGCTGCGCCGGATCGTCGATCGCCAGCCTCTACCGGGTTATCGCCTTGGCCTGGAGATGGCCGCCGACGGGACACAGCGCCTGACCTTTGCGCCGCACGAGCCGCCGCCGATCCGGCGGCCGCGGCATCAAAAGTTATCCACAGAACCTGTGGATAATATGGGGGATAAGCTGTGAATTCTTCCGTGCTATCAGGAACCGGAATTCCCGTGCTATCGGGAACCCGACTCCCGTGCTATCAGGAACCGAAGGGGGCCATAACCCTTTGCTCTAAAAGGCGGATTCGCGCCCCTTCTAACTGTACTAACTTAGATTCCTTCGGAATCTTGCTAACGGTAGGGGCATTTCCAGCCTCGTGGATTGAACACCTTGTCTCTGCTCACACCGAGCAAGACATCACTGCCACATCGTCACTCTTTCACTACGACGATCTTTGCTGTGCCACGCCTTTTTGCGACTGGGTGGGTGCGTCATCGCTCTTCCGCTCCGTTGCAGGGAGGGTGGCATGATCGTCGCGCTCCTGAACCAGAAGGGCGGCACGGGCAAGACCACAATCGCCTTGCATTTGGCGGGTGCATGGGCTCGGGAAGGAAGGCGCGTCACGCTGGTCGACGCTGACCCCCAGGGCTCGGCGTTGGACTGGTCTCTGCAGCGCGCACGGGAGAACGTGCCCCGTCTGTTCGGCGTGATCGGACTGGCGCGCGATACGCTGCACCGGGAAGCGCCCGACATGGCCCGTGACGCCGATCACGTCGTCATCGACGGGCCACCGCGTGTCGCAGGGCTGATGCGCTCGGCACTGCTTGCGGCCGACGTGGTGCTGATCCCTGTGCAGCCATCTCCCTTCGATGGCTGGGCGTCAGTGGAGATGCTTGCGCTGATCGGAGAGGCCCGCATCTACCGGCCACAGCTCGCCGCGCGTTTTGTTCTGAACCGCTGCGCCGCGCGTACCATCATCGCCCGCGAGACCGCCGCGACCTTGGCCAATCACGACCCGCCTGTGCTCTCCAGCACGATCGGCCAGCGTGTCGTCTTTGCTGATGCCGCGCAGACAGGCCGGCTCGTTTCCGAAATCGCCGAGGACGGAGCAGCGGCGCGGGAAATCGCCGCGCTCGCCGCCGAAGTCAGGAGGATCGTGCCATGACGATGCTCCCCGAAACCCTCCTGACCGGCGATTGCCGCCTGGTCATGCCCGCGCGCGGCCCCTTCGACATGATCATCGCCGATCCGCCTTATGGCGACACCTCGCTCGCCTGGGACAAGCGCGTCGACGGCTGGCTGCCGCTTGCCCACACCGCGCTGAGGCCCTCCGGCTCCATGTGGGTGTTCGGCTCGCTGCGCTGCTTCATGGCAACCAGCGCGGCCTTCCGCGAAGCGCAATGGAAATACGCGCAGGAGATCGTCTGGGAGAAGCAGAACGGTTCCAGCTTCCATGCCGATCGCTTTAAGCGCGTGCATGAGCTGGCCGTGCAATTCTATCGCGCCGATGTGGCATGGAGCGCGGTTTACAACGCGGTTCAGACGACGCCGGATGCGACGGCGCGGACCGTGCGGCGCAAGCGCCGCCCGCCCCATACCGGCCATATCGACGCGGGTCATTACACCAGCGAGGATGGTGGACCGCGCCTCATGCGCTCGGTCATCTACGCGCGCAATGCACACGGCCATGCCATCCATCCGACCGAGAAACCTGCCGCTCTGATCGAAATCCTGATCCGCACGAGCTGCCCGGAAGGGGGGATTGTCGGCGATTGGTTCGCCGGTTCGGGTGCGGCGGGAGAAGCCTGCCGGCTCACCGGGCGCCGCTATCTCGGCTGCGAGATCGACGCTGCGATGGCAGAACGGGCGCGTGCCCGCATCGCCGGCGTGCTGCCTTTTCGTGCGGAGGCCGGCGCATGACCGATCGTCACAACAAGCGCGGTTTTGCATCGCGGCCGGGAGATGCCGAGGGCTGGGTCAAAGCCAGTGAGACGCCGTCGCGCGGGACTGACGGCGGCACCGTCTTCACCGCACGCCTCACGATCGACGTTACGCCCGCGCTGCGCGGCCGCATCAAAGTTGCGGCCTTCCGGCGCGGCGTGACCGTCGCGGACATGCTGCGCGGCTTGCTGGAACGGGAGTTTCCGCCGGACGCCGGAGAGGCATCATGAGCGACAAACAGACGTCCGTGCTGCGCGCCACACCGCCGCTGCTTCGCCGCTCGGCGGCACTCACCCAGGTCGAGTTAATCTGGATCGAGAAGAAGATCGAGCATTGGATTCGCTTCGGCCGCCGCGCTGAAGAGAAAATTCTCGATCGCCGCCGCAGCATCTCCAGCTTCGCGCCTGGCAGCATTTTTGCCGCCGTCCGATGGTCGTCGAACGATTATGGCACGGTAGTTTCGCGCATCGACATCGTGCGCGTCGTCACGCCGGAGGCAGACTACCAGACGCTGCCTTTTGTGCGGCCGGGGGGCGAGATTTTGCTGCACATCAGCGGCTGGCCGAAGGTCGAGCAGGTGCTTCAGCGGATCGACGCGATCGAGCTGCTCGGCATCGACCCCGCTGACGCGGCGCCGGAATACTGGCGCCACGTGCACAACCGACTGACCGTCGGGCATGTGCCGCGTGCTTACACGCGCGAGCAGCATGATGCCTGGCTCAAGCGCCGGAGCATCGCACCATGACCCGTCACGCCATCCTCATGGTGGCCGCCATGGCTCTTGGGTTGTTCGGGATTTGCGCGCCCGCCGTCATCCCGCCCGTGCCGCGGCTGATCTGGAATGCCACAGCGAGCACACCCATCGGCCTCTATGCGTTGCGTCCCGCCGTGCGGTTGCGCGTGAGCGAACTGGTTGCGGTGCAGCCGCCCGCGCCGATCGCGCGCTATCTCGCGTCCGGCGGGTTCCTGCCCCTCGGGGTGCTGCTGTTGAAGCACATCGCGGCTCTGCCGGGGCAGACCGTGTGCCGGGTGAAAGACGCGATCACGGTCGACGATATCGCCCTCGGCGATGCGCATGACCGCGATCATCTTGGCCGCCTGCTGCCGCGCTGGAGCGGCTGTCGGACGCTGCTGCCCGGTCAGGTGTTCCTGATGAACGCCACCGTTCCGGACAGCCTGGATGGCCGGTATTTCGGCCCGTTCCCCGCCACGTCAATCGTCGCTCGCGCGGTCCCGATCTGGGCCGCCGAGGCCGATGGCGGCCGCCTCATCTGGCGTGTCGTCCCCCGCTGAACCTGTTTTTCAACCGCCAACAAGGGAGGTTCCCATGGCACAAATTGGTCAGTTCACCCGCAGCAAATCCGGCTATTCCGGGCATATCCGCACGCTGTCTTTCAACGCCGAGCTGGTGCTCGTGCCCGCCGACCACGGCGATTCTGAGAACGTGCCGGACTATCGCATCCATCTCGGCGATGCCGACGGACCGGAACTCGGCGTGGGTTGGAAGCGCACTGGCGAGAAGGCCGGCGATTACGTCTCGCTGCTCATCGACGACCCCGCGCTGATGCAACCGATCCACGCCAATCTGTTCCAATCTGGGGACGATAAATCAACTTGGGTTCTGAACTGGAACCGCCCGCCCAAGCGCAGCGAACGCGGCTAACGGCATGCGTCGTTCGTCGTTGCCACAGCAGGGGATGGCGCGTTGCAGCGTCATTCCCCTGCATGCGAAAACCCAGGCCGCGTTGATGCGGGATGGCATTCCCAATTCCACTTCGATGCGGCGTGGGCATCGGGCAAGCGGCCGCACAGTCCTCCTTCTCCTTACCGGCCTGCTTTCGGCGTGCGTTCCCGGCCATGCAGTTCAGGCACAAACAGAGTCCGCAATGAGGCCCGAAACCGGCAATTCCTACGCCGCCTTTGTCGCGGAAGCATCGCAGCGGTTCAGCGTGCCAGCGGCATGGATACGTGCTGTTATGCGCGTCGAAAGCAACGGGAATCAGCGCGCGGTCTCGTCGGCAGGCGCGATGGGGCTGATGCAGATCATGCCGGATACCTGGGCGGATCTGCGCGCCCGCTATGGGCTCGGCCACGATCCGTTCGACCCGCACGACAACATCCTGGCTGGCGCTGCGTTCCTGCACGAGATGCACGACCGCTACGGCTCCGCGGGCTTCTTGGCAGCGTATAATTGCGGACAGGCTTGCTATGACAATCACCTCGCGACGGGCCGCCCTTTGCCGCCGGAAACGGTCGCTTATGTCACCGCATTGCTGCCGCTGTTCGACAATCCTGCTGCCGCGATGGCGGCGCTCGGACCAGCGCCCAGCGTTGTTCCGTGGACGCAGGCGCCGCTCTTCGCGCGGCATTTCACGGGCGCTGTCAGTGTTCCTCAGACCCTCACGACCGCACCTTCGGACGGCGGCCAAACGCCCGTTCCAGTGCGCGAACTCGCTGCGATCGCGCTGCAATCGGGAGGGCTTTTCGTTGCACTTTCTGGTGCAGAAAGAGCGCCATGACGCAGCGGAATCTTTGCACGTCCATCGAGGGAAACACCACGCATTTGCATGTCGACTTCTACGTGCAGATCGCCAAAGTGGCGCTTTGTCGCCTCGCCTTTGCCATTTTCCAATGCTGCGTGGTCTGGCGTTCCCTGGCGGATTGGAGCGAAACCGGGAAGGGGAACAGGCGGATAGGCAGGAGAGCGACAGCGGGAGGGCTAGATAAAAGGCCGCAATGTGCGGCGCGGTCGGGGTGTTGTTTTGATTGGAGAATTTCGGCGATCCGGCAATGTGCGCTCCCGGAGCGCAATGTGCGCGTTCGCTATAAGCCTCGGCGTCGTCAGCGTTTTTTGAACATTCACGGTATCGGCCATGGCGCGTGACGACGATTTCCATATCCGCCCAGGGCATATCCGTTCGTCGCGCGCTCAGCGCGCCAAGCACTTCATCGCTCAGGCGCTTGCCGCCGCACAGCGGGCTGGTGGCGGCGTCTCCCGGCAAGGTCTGCCCAGGAGCGGCAAACGCTCCCACTTCGGCCGCGGCCGTGTCGCCAGCGTGCGGGCGAACCACCTGCTGACGGGCCGCTCGCGGCTGGTGACGGTCAAAGCGCGCGTGGTCCGGCATACAGCCCGCTCAACACCACTTGGCGCCCATCTCGGCTATCTCCGGCGGGAGGGCGTCACCCGTGATGGAGAGAAGGCAAGACTATTCGGACCCGGCACTGACGACGCCGACGCAAAAGCCTTCGCCGAACGCTGTCAGGATGACCGGCATCATTTCCGGTTCATCGTCTCGCCCGAGGACGCGCCGGAACTGACCGACCTGAAAGAGTTTGCGCGGGAACTGGTCGGTCAGATGGAAAAGGACCTAGGCACTCGGCTCGATTGGGTGGCGGCCGACCACTGGAACACGCAGCATCCGCACGTCCACGTCATCGTGCGCGGCGTAGCTGAAGACGGCCATGACCTCGTCATCTCGCGCGATTATATCAAGGAAGGATTGCGCGCCCGCGCCCAAGATCTGGTGACCCAGGAGCTGGGGCTTCGTACCGATCTCGATATCCAGCACTCACTCGAACGCCAAGTCGATGCCGAGCGCTGGACGCAGCTTGACCGCCAGCTTGTTCGCGATGCCGACCGGCACGGCATCATCGACCTCGCCCCAACATCAGATCGCCAGTCCGATCAGTTTCACATGCTCAAGATCGGACGGCTGCGACGGCTGGAAAGCCTGGGCCTCGCGCATGAGGTCGGGACTGGGCAATGGATGATGGACGAGTCCGCCGAAACGACGCTCCGCGAACTCGGCGAACGCGGCGACATCATCAAGCGCATCCACCGCAGCCTGACCGAGCGCGGCATCGAGCGAGGCGTGGCGAGCTACGTGCTCGCGGGTGAAAGTCTGGACGAGCGTGTTATCGGGCGGCTGGTCGATCGTGGTCTCGACGACGAACTGAAGGGCACTGCCTATGCCGTCGTCGACGGCGTGGATGGCCGCCCCCACCATATCAAGCTGCCCGACCTCGATGCTGCCGGTGACAGCGCGCCGGGCTCCATTGTCGAGCTGCGTAAGTTCGACGACGCACGGGGCCGGCGCCGTGTCGCGCTCGCCGTGCGCTCCGACCTTGCGATCGAAGATCAGGTCTTGGCCAGAGGTGCTACATGGCTCGACCGGCAAGCAATATCCCGTGATCCGATCGCCTTGAGCCAGGCTGGCTTCGGCGCGGAAGTCCGCGACGCTATGGAGCGGCGAGCCGAACAGCTTATCGAGCAGGGCCTCGCAGAGCGGCAGGGGCGGGGTCTGGTCTTCGCGCATAACCTGCTCAGTACGCTGCGCCGCCGGGAGGTCGAAGCCCTCGGCCAAGAACTTGCGGCCGAGACCGGCTTGCCGTTCAACCCCTCCGCCAGCGGTGAATATGTGGCGGGCACCTACCGCAAGCGCCTCATGCTCGCGTCGGGGCGCTTCGCGGTGATCGATGACGGGCTGGGGTTTCAGCTCGTCCCCTGGACACCCTCCCTCGACAAGCAGCTCGGCCGGCATGTCTCCGGCGTCGCCCGCGACGATGGCGGCATTGATTGGGATCACGGCCGCAATCGGGGGCTTGGCCTGTGATAATGGGGTAATGAGAGACGAGACTTGCAATTCGGGCGTCTGCCAGATAGTAGTGAATTTCACTACATATGAGTGTGTCATGGAAGAGGCCATTTCAGCAGCGGACGCCAATCGCAGGTTTTCCCTCCTCCTACGCGGAGTGAGGGAAGGCCATAGCTACGTTGTCACCAGCCACGGGAAACCCGTGGCGAGGCTTGTTCCCGCTGGGAAGCATGATGACGTGGCTGTCAGCGCCCGCTCAGCGCTCCTCGCACGCCTTGAGAAGCAGCCCGTCACCAATGCGGGCAGGTGGACGCGAGACGACCTTTATGAGGATGAACGGTGAGGGTCGCGCTCGATACAAACGTGCTCGCCTATGCGGAAGGCATCAATAGCGCTGACCGGCGTGACACTGCTTTGGCCCTCATCCGCCGATTGCCGCAAGATACGGCTGTGGTTCCCGTGCAGGTTCTGGGCGAACTGTTCAACGTACTTGTGCGCAAGGGGGGGAGATCACGGAACGAAGCGCGTGATGCGCTGTTGAGCTGGCGCGACACCTTCCCCACGGTCGAGACTTCCCTCGAGACCATGCTGATGGCGGCCGATCTCTCGACCGACCATCAGATGGGGATATGGGACGCGGTCATCCTCTCCGCCGCCGCGCAATCAGGATGCCGTCTGCTTCTGTCCGAAGATCTCCATGAAGGCTTTACGTGGGCTGGCGTAACTGTCGTCAACCCATTTTCCGGGTCCCGGCACGCTCTATTGCAAGCTCTCCTGGACGAGGACGCCGAATAACTGAAAACCGCATGACTATGACCACCATGACACCAAAATCTTATGGGTTTCCTCGGTATGACCGTGAGGAACTTCTTGCTGACCGGGCCGTGCATCTCATCGGCACTCCTCTGGCCCTGGGCGGTGTGGCCTGGCTGATCTCCCGCCTCCCACCAGACGCAAGTATTAAACTCACCGCGTCGATCTGGATTTATGGCCTCGGCCTGCTCTGCATGTTGTCGGCGTCAGCTCTCTACAACCTGGTAACTGCTGGGCGCACGAAGGCGAAACTGCGCCGGCTGGATCACGCCATGATTTTTGTGATGATCGCCGCCAGCTACACGCCTTTTGCATTGAATGCATTCCCGGAATTCTCGGGGCGCCTGCTTCTCGGAATCATCTGGTTCCTGGCGATTGCGGGTATCGTACTGAAATTTGCGTCCGTCCCACACTCGGGCTTTTTCTCAGTGGGCTTATATATCGGAATGGGCTGGGTTATCCTCGGATTTCTGCCGGTTCTGATTTCCTCTGTCGCCGAGTCTTCCCTGCTATTGCTGCTCTTCGGCGGCATCGTCTATTCGGCCGGTGCGCTCATTCATGCCTGGGGTGGCTTTCGCTTTCATAATGCGATCTGGCACGCCATGGTCCTTTCAGGTGCGGCTTTGCATTTCGCCGCGATAGCTCTGCTGGTGTAGGCAGCTCTCAGATTCAAACCAGAACTTGGGCTGTGACCGCAAGCCCATCGGTTCCCACTGCTTTCGATCTCCGCTTCGTCATCCTGGCGTCTACGCCTGCTCTAATCTTTTTTCGCCCGGCTTCTCCTCGTTTCGACATTTACGTTATTTGACTTGCAACTCTGGAATTTCTTTCGCGATCTCTTCGCCCTGAAAGGAAAAACCAGATGCCCGCAACTAAAATACTCTGGGGTCAGATCATCACGGTCTTCGCGATTGTCCTGGTGACGATGTGGGGCGCGTCCGAGTGGACCGCCTGGCGCCTTGGCTTCCAGCCGGAGCTGGGCCAGCCATGGTTCGAGGTTCTGCATTTCCCCTTCTACTTGCCGCCCAGCTTCTTCTGGTGGTGGTTCGCCTACGACGCCTATGCGCCCTCGATCTTCATCGAAGGGGCCTATATCGCGGCCCCGGGTGGCATCATCGCCGCCGCCGCCGCGATCGCCATGTCGGTCTGGCGGGCGCGCGAAGCAAAGAACGTGGAGACTTATGGTTCCGCGCGATGGGCAACACCCAAAGAGATCGAAAAGGCCGGGTTGCTCGGCCCCGATGGTGTCGTGCTCGGCCGCTACCGGCGCAGCTACCTCCGCCATGACGGGCCGGAGCATGTGCTGTGCTTTGCCCCCACCCGCTCGGGCAAGGGTGTGGGGCTGGTCATCCCCTCGCTGCTGACCTGGCCGGGTTCGGCGATCGTCCACGACATCAAAGGGGAGAATTGGCACCTCACCGCCGGCTTCCGGGCTAAGCATGGCCGCATCCTGCTGTTCGACCCGACCAATGCCAGATCGTCGGCCTACAACCCTCTGCTGGAGGTCCGCCGCGGCGAATGGGAGGTCCGCGACGTTCAGAATATCGCCGACATCCTGGTTGACCCGGAAGGCAGCCTGGAGAAACGCAGTCACTGGGAGAAGACCAGCCACGCGCTCCTGGTCGGCGCCATCCTGCATGTCCTCTATGCCGAGAAGGATAAAACGCTTGCCGGCGTCGCCTCCTTTCTCTCCGACCCAAAGCGGCCCATCGAATCGACCCTGCGCGCCATGATGACGACCGCCCATCTCGGTGAGGCCGGAGTGCATCCCGTCGTCGCATCCGCCGCACGGGAACTGCTTAACAAATCGGGCAATGAACGCTCCGGTGTGCTCTCGACGGCCATGTCGTTCCTTGGCCTCTATCGCGATCCCGTCGTGGCGGAGGTGACGCGGCGCTGCGACTGGCGAATTGCAGATATCGTGGGCGGAAGCCAGCCGGTGACGCTCTACCTCGTGGTGCCGCCCTCCGACATCAATCGCACCAAGCCACTGATTCGCCTGATCCTCAACCAGATCGGCCGCCGTCTCACCGAGGACCTGCAGGCGAAGGAGGGACGCCGGCGGCTCCTGCTGATGCTCGATGAATTCCCGGCCCTGGGCCGCCTCGATTTCTTCGAGTCCCAGCTCGCTTTCATGGCGGGCTATGGGATCAAGAGTTTTCTGATCGCGCAATCCCTGAACCAGATCGAGAAGGCGTATGGCGCGAACAATTCGATCCTCGACAATTGCCATGTCCGCGTCAGCTTCGCGACCAATGATGAACGCACCGCCAAGCGCGTTTCCGATGCGCTTGGCACCGCGACCGAGATGAAGGCCATGAAGAACTATGCGGGTAGCCGGCTGTCGCCCTGGCTCGGGCATCTCATGGTCTCGCGATCTGAGACCGCCCGTCCGCTCCTGACGCCCGGCGAGATGATGCAGCTCCCGCCCTCCGATGAGATCGTGATGATGTCAGGTCTCCAGCCCATACGGGCAAAGAAGGCGCGCTATTACGAGGACCAACGTTTCCAGGAACGCATCCTGCCACCACCGGCGCCTGCCAAATCCACACAGGCGCGGCCGGACGATTGGAGCACCCGTCCGCAGCCGCCGCAGCCGGAATTCCTGGATGTGGAAGATCACGAAACCGAAGATGACGATCCGAAAGCCGCGGAACGCCGGCGCCAGCCGGAGTTGAACCAGATGAAGCCGGTCGAGAGGAAGGAGCCGCTCGACAACGAATTCGCACCTGATATCGCCGACGAACTGGATGAACATACGCCCAGGCTGGGTCGGATGCGGGACATCATGCAAGGTATCGCGCGCCAGGCTTCGCTCGATCCAGGCGACGATCTCGGACTGTGACGCCCGGATGAGCGCTTCCAGGAAAAAGGCACCTTTGTCGGTCTACCTCGACCCGGACATCATGAAGTCGCTTTCGGGCTATGCGGCCCGGCGGGAGCAACCGATGTCGCTGATCGCGGAGGCAGCCATCGCCTCATTCCTGTCACCGGATGCGGATGAACGGCGGGAGGCCGCTGTCACGAAGCGGCTCGACCAGATCGACCGGAAGATCGCACGGCTCGAACGTGATATTGGTATTTCTGTCGAATCGTTCGCGGTGTTCGTCCGGTTCTGGCTCACCACGACGCCGCCTCTCCCGGAACCCTCGGCCCAAGCCGCCCGTGCCAAAGCAGGCGCACGCTATGACCAATTCGTCGCGGCCCTCGGCCGGCGGCTCAATCAGGGACCAAAGCTGCGACAGGAGATTCCTGACGATGTGGAGTCATCGGGAGATCACGAGTACCATCAACCGTGACTCCATCGCTTCACAGCCCTTAAAGCTTGACTTTATGTATCGATATAAGAACGACTAATCTACGCTCCAGCAAATATTTTTTCTCCGCTCTACGCTGTGCTGCTCCGACCATTAAATAGTTGTTGATGCAGTCCATTTCTTGCCTTTTCTAATCATCCCCGTTGCGGATCGCGGTATCGCGGCCCACCAAAATGGGGATCAATGTGACCGTTTCTATCGTGCATTCCGAAGCCTTTTCCCGTGGCGCGCGCATGCTGCGCACCGCGCTGGGGCCGGCGATCGCCGCCTTCCTCGCCGATGCTTCAATCGTCGAGGTGATGCTAAATCCCGATGGTCGGATCTGGATCGACCGGCTTTCAGGTGGTCTGGAAGATACCGGCCGGACGATGGTGCCGGCTGATGGCGAGCGCATCGTCCGCCTCGTCGCGCATCATGTCGGCACCGAGGTGCATGCGGGCCGTCCGCGTGTCTCGGCCGAGCTACCCGAGACAGGAGAGCGGTTCGAGGGCTTGCTGCCGCCAGTTGTCACGGCACCGGCCTTTGCGATCCGCAAGCCCGCCGTCGCCGTGTTCACGCTGGACGATTACGTGGCGGCTGGGATCATGACCCCGGCCCAAGCGACGCTGCTGCGCCAGGCTGTCGAAACCCACCAGAACATCCTGGTCGCGGGCGGCACCGCTACAGGGAAGACCACACTGACCAACGCGCTGCTGGCGGAAGTGGCCAAGAGCGATGACCGCGTGGTGCTGATCGAGGACACGCGCGAGCTTCAGTGCAGGACGCCGAACCTGGTGGCCATGCGCACCAAGGATGGTGTCGCCTCACTCTCTGATCTGGTGCGTTCCTCGTTGCGGCTGCGACCCGACCGCATCCCCATTGGCGAGGTGCGTGGCGCCGAGGCCCTCGATCTTCTCAAAGCCTGGGGCACCGGACATCCGGGCGGTGTCGGCACCATCCATGCGGGTACAGCGCTCGGTGCGCTGCGGCGGCTGGAGCAGCTCATCCAAGAGGCCGTCGTCGCCGTTCCTAAGGCGCTCATCGCCGAGACCATCGACTTTATCGCGGTGCTTTCCGGGCGCGGCAGTGAACGCCGCCTCTCCGAACTCGCCATCATCGCCGGCCTCGATCCCGCCACCGGCGATTACCGCGTCATCCCGGCCGTGGCGGGCGGCGAAGCCCATTCGCCAGGAGAACCCCAATGACAGCTCGCACACCCACGCTTCGCCAGCGGCTCCTTTCCACGACCGCGCTCACCCCAATCGGGATTGCCGCCTCGACGTTGTTCTATGCCCTGCCGGCTTACGCTTCCGGCTCGTCCATGCCTTGGGAGACGCCCCTCAACGAGATTCTAGAATCCGTCCAGGGGCCGGTGGCGAAAATCATCTCGGTCATCATCATCACGGTCACGGGCCTCACGCTCGCCTTCGGCGACACGAGCGGGGGCTTTCGCAGGCTGATTCAGATTGTCTTTGGCCTGTCCATCGCTTTCGCCGCGTCGAGCTTCTTCCTCAGCTTCTTCTCCTTCTCCGGCGGGGCGCTGATCTGATGGCCGCCACCGGCGATCCTGGCGTGCCGGGGTTTTTCGCGCCAGTGCATCGGGCACTCACCGATCCGATCCTGATGGCCGGTGCGCCCCGCACGGTGGCGATCGCCAATGGTACGCTGGCGGCGGCCATCGCGCTGGGGTTGCGCCTTTGGATTCCAGGCGCGCTGCTCTGGGTGGCGGGACACACGGCGGCGGTGTGGGCCGCCAAGCGCGATGCTCAGTTCGTGGACGTGGTGCGCCGCCATCTGCGTTACCCGACCTGGTTTGGCGTGTGAGGCACAGATGCTGAACCTCGCCGAATACCGCAATCGCCCCGCAGGTCTCGCTGATTTCCTGCCCTGGGCGGCGCTCGTCGGGAAAGGTGTCGTCCTCAACAAGGACGGGTCGTTTCAGCGGAGCGCGGCATTTCGCGGGCCGGACCTCGATAGCGCAACGCCGGCCGAGCTGGTCGGTGTCACCGCCCGGCTCAACAATGCGATCCGGCGCCTTGGATCGGGTTGGGCCATCTTCGTCGAGGCGCAGCGTATTGCCGCGCAGACCTACCCGCACAGTACCTTTCCCGATGCCGCCTCCGCGCTGGTCGATCTTGAACGGCAGGATGCTTTCGAGGAAGCCGGCGCGCATTTTGAGAGCCGGTACTTTCTGACCTTCACCTGGCTGCCGCCGGTCGAGGACGCCTCCCGCATCGAAGGGTGGCTCTACGAGGGCCGGTCGCAGTCGGGCGTCGATCCCTGGGAGCTGCTGCACGGCTTCGTCGATCGCACCGACCGGGTGCTCCAGCTTGTGGAAGGTTTCATGCCGGAGGTGGCCTGGCTCGATGATGCCGAGACACTGACCTACCTGCACTCGACCATCTCGACCCGGCAGCAGCGCGTCCGTGTGCCCGAGACACCGATGCACCTCGATGCGCTGCTCGCTGATGAGCCGCTGACTGGCGGGTTGGAGCCGCGCCTCGGTCATCACCATCTCCGCACGCTCACCGTGGTCGGGTTCCCGACCGTGACCTTCCCCGGAATCCTGGATGAGTTGAACCGGCTGCCGTTTCCGTATCGCTGGTCCACCCGCGCGATCCTGCTCGACAAGACCGAGGCGGTGAAGCTGCTGACCAAGATCCGCCGCCAGTGGTTCGCCAAGCGCAAGAGCATCGCCGCCATCGTCAAGGAAGTGATGACCAACGAGCAGTCGGTCCTGGTCGATTCCGACGCCGCCAACAAAGCCGCCGATGCCGACATGGCGTTGCAGGAGTTGGGCGCGGACGATGTCGGCCAAGCCTATGTCACAGCCACCGTCACGGTCTGGGATGAAGATGCCAATGTCGCTGCGGAAAAACTGCGCCTCGTCGAGAAGGTGATCCAGAGCCAGGATTTCACCTGCATACCCGAAGGCGTGAACGCGATCGAGGCATGGCTCGGGAGCCTGCCGGGACACGCCTATGCCAATGTACGCCAGCCGCCGATCTCGACCCTGAATCTTGCTCATATGATTCCGCTCTCGGCGGTATGGGCGGGGCCAGCGAGGGACGAGCATTTCCAGGCGCCACCGCTGCTGTTCGGCAAGACAGAGGGCAGCACGCCGTTCCGGTTCAGCCTGCATGTCGGCGATGTCGGCCATACACTGATCGTCGGCCCGACGGGTGCTGGCAAATCCGTGTTGCTGTCGCTGATGGCGATGCAGTTCCGGCGTTACCGGAACAGCCAGATTTTTGCCTTCGATTTCGGCGGCTCTATCCGCACGGCCGCACTCGCGATGGGTGGGGACTGGCATGATCTCGGCGGCAGTCTCTCCGCCGGGTCCGAGACATCCGTGTCGCTTCAGCCGCTGGCCGGGATCGACGACCAGGCCGAACGCGCCTGGGCGGCGGAATGGGTCACGGCCATTCTCGCCAAGGAGGGCATCCTGATCGATCCCTCCGTCAAGGAGCATATCTGGTCGGCCCTGATCTCGCTTGCCAGCTCGCCCGTGCAGGAGCGGACGATCACCGGCCTCGCCGTGCTGGTGCAATCCTCGGCGTTGAAGGAGGCGCTGCGCCCCTACTGTGTCGGCGGTGCCTCCGGGCGGCGGCTGGACGCCGAGGCCGAGCATCTCGGCTCGGCTGAAGTTCAGGCTTTCGAGACGGAGGGGCTGATCGGCGCCGGAGCGGCACCCGCCGTGTTGACTTATCTCTTTCATCGCATCGAGCGGCGGCTGGATGGACGTCCGACGCTGCTGATCATCGACGAAGGCTGGCTCGTTCTTGATGACCCGGCCTTCGCGCAGCAACTTCGCGAATGGCTGAAGACACTGCGCAAGAAGAACGCTTCCGTTGTCTTTGCCACGCAATCGTTGTCCGATATCGACAACAGCAACATCGCGCCCGCCATCGTCGAAAGCTGCCCGACGCGCATTTTCCTGCCGAACGAGCGTGCGATCGAACCGCAGATCACGGCGATCTATCGCCGTTTCGGGTTGAACGACCGGCAGATTGAGATCATCGAGCGGGCAACACCCAAACGCGACTATTATTGCCAAAGCCGCAAAGGCAACCGGCTGTTCGAACTGGGGCTCGGTCCGGTCGCGCTCGCCTTTTGCGCCGCCTCATCGAAGGCCGATCACGCCGCGATCGAGCGCATCCTCGCCGAACATGGCCGTGACGCTTTCACGCATGCGTGGCTCACCGATCGCGATCTGAGCTGGGCAACGGACCTCATCCCCAACCTCGAAAACATCATTCCGCGCGAAAATCACGAGGTGCAACCATGATCCGCGTCGTAGCGATCAACCCCATTCACACCCGCCTGCGCGCCATGTCGCATATTGCCGCAACGCTACCCGTGCTGCTGTCCGTGTCCGTCATGACGACGCGACCGGCGCATGCCCAGATCGCTGTGTTCGACGCCAGCAATTTTGCCGAGAACGTGATGACCGCGGCGCGCGAGTTGCAGCAGGTCGATAACGAAATCCAGATGTTGACCAATCAGGCAACGATGCTGGTCAATCAGGCGCGCAATCTCACCAGCCTGCCGCTTACAACGCTGACGCAGCTCGAATCGTCAGTCCAGCAAACCGAAAATCTGGTTTCCCAGGCGCAGAACATCGCCTTCAATGTCCAGCAGATCGAGCAGGCGTTCACCAGCACCTACGGTTCCGTCCCGAGCACCGCATCCACCGCCACGCTCATCGCGGGTGCGCAAACCCGATGGGAGAACTCTGTCGGCGGCTTCGAGGATTCCTTGAAGATGCAAGCCGGCGTGGTCAGCAATATCCCCTCCGACACCAGCGCCATGACCTCACTGGTCTCCGCCAGCCAATCCGCGACCGGCGCCTTGCAGGCCGCACAGGCCGGTAATCAGCTCCTCGCTTTGCAATCGAGGCAGCTCTCCGACCTTATTGCAGTGACTTCCGCGAAGGGCCGGGCCGATGCGTTGGCCCAAGCAGATACGGCTACGACAGAGGCGGAGAGCCAGGCGCTCTACAGCCAGTTCTCGACGCTGTCCGGCTATGTGCCGGAGACCGTCACAATGTTTAACGGGAACTGAGGCCGGACATGGAACGGTCTCCGGCTCTCCGCACCGTCGCGATCCTCGTGCCGATCACCGCACTCGTCGCGCTATTCATCTCGGTGAACCATCGCCCCGCGCCAACGACGGCGCCCGATGTCCCGAATGCCTCGACCTCCGATGACCTCTCAGCCGAGCTGCGTCGCTGTAGCGCGCTCGGTCCCCAAGATGCCGAAGACCAGCACTGTCAGGCGGTGTGGGAGGAAAACCGCCGCCGGTTCTTCGGCGAGCCGGCGCGGTCGCTGCCGCCCTCATCCCCGAGATCGGAA
>Ga0207433_10007873_pt1 | contig 17594 bp, 16 predicted proteins | sample YelNatPaOPGAMG01_FD_187559 | JGI IMG/M metagenome (GOLD analysis project Ga0207433, IMG submission 187559) | Hot spring thermophilic microbial communities from Obsidian Pool, Yellowstone National Park, USA - OP-RAMG-01 (SPAdes) (version 3) | ecosystem: Environmental > Aquatic > Thermal springs... | reverse complement strand
GCACCCTCTTCAATTTATAAATATCTTCAATATTGTTTATTTTTCCGGGTATGGTCGTTACCGCTCCGAGGTAACCAGCTTCTTTCACCAATTGAATCACTTGTTCATTAAACCTTCCCGTTGGATAGGAGATGAAATATATCGGATGTCCCAATCTTTCCTCTAAAATCTTTTTGCTCTCATAAATCTCCTTCCATTGCTGGGAGGGAGATAAATGGGTGAGATTTAAGTGGTTCATCGTATGGGAACCAACTTCCCATCCCTGTGATTCCAAAAACTTTATATCCCACCAGGTGAGGTGCCCTGGTTTCCCTATCTCGTTTACGATGAGGAAAATCGTCGCCTTGAAACCGAAGCTTGCGAGTATGGGATAGGCTTCCGTGAGAACATCCCTATAACCATCGTCAAATGTTATTATGAACTTTTTCTCCCACTTTCTCTCAAAAAGCTCGCTTAAGGATATCGTTCTATAGCCAGCTTTATATAAAGCATCCATCTGCTTATAGAAATCGTCGGGAGTCACCGTAAGCAATCTTTCCAATCTCTTGGCTCCCGGCGGCGGAACCCTTATATGATGATACATCAAAATGGGAACCTTTTCCTCCACTTGAGAGGGAAGAAAAGGCTTTCCCACAATGGCGAGAAAAAGATGCGGGATAAGAGAGAGCAATAAGAACATTCTCTATTATAATTATCCCTTCTTCTTGCCTTTCAGTCAAATTTTAACAAAATTAATTATACCTGTTATGAAAGCATGGTTTATTCATCTCAACCCGATTTTTCAAGCAACGCTTATGGCTTCCCTTAATTGGTTTTTCACAGCTATGGGAGCAAGTGTGGTCTTCGGTTTCAAGAACCTGAGCAGAAGAGCGTTAGATGTTATGCTTGGTTTCGCTTCCGGCGTGATGCTATCCGCTACATTCTGGTCCCTTCTCCTTCCCTCTACGGAAATCGCAAGACAAAATCAGCTCCCCATTTGGCTACCGGGTTCTGTAGGCTTATTTCTGGGCTGGATTTTTATGAGAGGATTAGATATCGTAATCCCCCACCTTCACATAGGTGCACCAGAGGGTGGTGAAGAGGGGTTAAGCACCCATTGGCGTAAGACCTTGCTTTTGGTCCTTGCTGTTACCCTCCACAATTTGCCGGAGGGGATAATCGTCGGCGTGAGCTTTTCCGCTTCCTCCTTAAATCCGCAAATCGCTTCCCTCTCAGCTTCCCTCGCTCTCTCCTTGGGAGTGGGCATCCAGGATTTTCCCGAGGGATTAGCTGTTGCTGTTCCGCTAAGGCGAGAAGGCTTGAGCAGATGGAAAAGCTTCTTCTATGGGCAGTTATCGGGAGTTGTTGAGCCCTTAGGGGCTCTACTCACTTCTTTCGGGACCACGCTCGCTAAAGCTACTCTCCCCTTTGCTATGGGATTCTCCGCTGGAGCAATGCTAACGGTTATACTTGAGGACCTCGTCCCAGAATTCCATTCCGAGGCTAACGCCCATCTCGCCATGCTTGGCTTGATTATTGGTTTCATCTTGATGATGGTTATGGATTTAGCAATTTAGGAAAGGAGGAACGAGATGTCCAGACGGAGAAGGATGATTCCCAAGACAATGAGCACTCAGCATCCCGATAATGCGAGGATGCCCGATTTCGCAGCTGGCGAAATTTTCACGGGAGAGGAGGAAATCTTTGAGGCTTATTTCGCTTATAGCGAGCTTGGCTGTAGAGAGCAGATGTGGGATTGGGAGGGCAAGGAGGTAGACCCTTTAGTCGTTGAGAAACTCCTAATGAGGTATGAGGACTTCTTTAAAGCTAATCCTATTGGCGAGAGGGTTTTCCTTACGCCTCGTGTCCCTAATCCGAGCGTTGAGCCGGTTGATGGGGCAAGACTGCCCCAAATCCTCCATAATATAATCTATTCCTCCCTCATCGCGAAAATATTCTATGAGAGAGAAATCGTTCCCGTTTTTGAGATAATCCTTCCGATGACGACATCGGTGGAGGAGTTAAATCGTCTTGAGGCTTATTATAGGAATTTCGTCTCCGGTCAGGCTCTTACGAAGGCTTTCCCAGAGGACGATATGCTCATAAAGGAATGGCTGGGTGATTTTCAGCCCGAGCGGATAGGCATCATACCCCTATTTGAGGATAAGGATTCCCTCCTCAATTGCGCTAAGATAGTGGAGGAGTTTATGAAGGGAAAGGAATTGGAGTATATGAGGGTGTTCCTCGGACGCTCCGACCCTGCTTTAAACTACAGCAATCTCTCAAGCGTTTTGTTTCTCAATGTCGCTCTTCAGAGATTGTATAACTTGGAGAAGAGGTCGGAGGTGCCAATTTATCCTATTCTCGGCGTTGGCTCTGCTCCCTTTAGGGGCAACTTCAAGCCCACCAATGTGGATAGTATGCTCAAGGGATACGCTTCCTGCCACACCTTTACCCTCCAATCCTCTTTTAAATATGACTGGCCGAAGGATTTGGTGAGGAAAGCGGTTAGGAAGATAAATTCAGCGAAAAGAGGAGAGCCTATGAAGGTGGATGAGAAGAGGAGCATAGAGTTGGGAGATAAATCCGCAAGGGCTTATCAGGAGCAGATTCCCGAGCTCGTTCCCTTGATAGAGGAGATATCGCCGTTCGTTCCAAGAAGGAGGTTGAGAAAACTTCATTTCGGTTTGTTTGGCTACGCGCGGGGAATTGGAAACATCAAGCTTCCCAGGGCAATCGGATTTTGCGCTAGCCTCTATTCAATCGGCTTGCCTCCCGAGATATTGGGGCTCCATTGTTTGGATAAGGAGGACTGGGCTATAATAAGGGATAATTATCCTTGGGAGAACTTTCTTGAAGATATGAGAGACGCCCTCGCTTTCTATAATCCGCTTGTTTTAACCATTCTTCCCCTCAAGATTAAGGAGGATGTGGAGAAGGCGTTGAGATTTTTTGATTTTCAGATAAACGATGAGCATAGAGAGATAACAACGAGGATAATATCCATCCTCAAAGATGGGAAGAAAAACGAGGAACTATCAGAACTCATCGTCCAAGCTGCGCGTATAAGGAAATTTTTGGGGTAGTGAGGACGAAATATTTGCCTATCACCACTTTCTTGATAATAATTATCATAAATGAATTAAAGGAGGTATTTAGATGCAGGTCGCGAAGCAGGAGAACATAATAATAAAGAATTTCTCACCCGCTTGGTTCGCCAGCGTGATGGGAACTGGAGCATTGTCCCTGGCTTGCAATTCCTACTCTCATTTTCTCCCTTTTTTGAGGACTGTTGGTCTCGTCCTATTCTATTTCAACATCGCTTGGGCTTTCATCTTGCTCATTCCTTGGGTCTTGAGGTGGATACTTTATCCCAATCAAGCTATTTCCGACCTTAACCATCCCATCACGACGCAATTCTATCCAACAATAGGCGTTGGCTTTATGCTGATTGGTATGGGTATGGTCGTTTATTTACAAAATGTAATCACAGGATTTATTTTCTGGTCTGCTGGAACCTTGGTGACCATCTTCTTCGCCGTTTTAATTCCTTTAATAGTTTTTGAGGGAAAACATATACAGCTTGACCATATAAATCCCGCCTGGTTCATTCCACCTGTTGCCCTCATAGTCATTCCCGCGGGTGGTTCCTTGTTTCTCTCATCCTTAAATGGGTTGAGATGGGAATTGCTTATCGTTTTGAATTATTTTTCCTGGGGAGCAGGATTCTTCCTCTGGTTATCTCTCCTCGCTATCACCTTTTATCGCTTCATACTGCATCATCCTCTCCCCAGCAATTTAATCCCCACTTTTTGGATAAACCTCGGACCTATAGGAGTGGGAGCAAGTTCCCTTGTCAATTTAATTAAAAATACGAGCTTCGTTACTGCAAAAGAGCCGTTCGGGACTTTTGGATTAATCCTGTGGGGATTTGGAATTTGGTGGGTCCTTATAGCGGGAATCGTAACGCTTCTTTATGCGAGGAGGGCGAACTTGCCCTTTACAATGAGCTGGTGGGCTTTTACCTTCCCCTTGGGTGCTTATGTCTTAGCCTCCAATACCTTAGCGAAATTTTTCAATCTTTACCTCATAGATTATATCGGCTATGCGTTGTTTTGGTTATTGGTCATCTTCTGGAGCCTAACATTTTTGAATTCCTTGAAAGGAATTTATACGCTCAAGCTTTTTAAATGAGATGCATATCCCCAATTTGCGCGACCGTTTCCCGGTTTAAATTGGAAATTACATATATCTTTTTACGCCCGCCTACAAGGAGAACCTATTTTTTGTAAGCTTTTTCTATCTCTTGTTTTAAAGCGGATTCTATGTCCTCTTTCGTGTAACCCTCCGTTGCACCCGCAGGCTTCTTTACCATCAGCGGTCCGTGTAGCTCAACGATTTGACCTCCGATTTGAAATTTCTGTTTCCCGTTAATCACTACGCCCAGGCAGGTGGCGGCGCCAGCGGGTGGGGTAGCTGTGAATTTGATGTAAACTTTATCCTGATATTTCTTCGCCAGCTCCTTCGCTAATTGTATCAGTTCTTGATTGTGGCAGGCAAAAGGTGGGGCTACTATCTCCATAACAACTTTCGCTTGGGGATTCCCCAATGGCTTTGGCATATCAACAGGCGAAATTTTCCCTTCCTTCATCATTTCCATTGCCTTTTCCCTTTTTGCCTCCAGAAAAACAAAATATCCCCAGCGCCACCATACTATCCCCGCAACAATCAATAGACAAAGCAAAACAAGCAACAATAACCGCAATCTCATTTTCATCTCCTCCTTTCAAAAATAGTATATACTAAATGAAAATTTTTATCAATAGCAATTTTCCTCCCTCTACGAGAGGGCTTGACCTTTTATCCTTTAAGGTTCAAAATTAAGAAAAATGGCTTATGCTCGTGAAAGGAAAAATATCAAGAAAAGCAGGGAGTGGATTATTGCATTTCCCTTCCTCGTTTTTCTCTCTTTACTGTTTTTCCTGCTTTATCTTTTTGCGCGTGATGTTGTCTTCGTTTTCAACAACTTGCAAAGAACGGTGTCAAATATAGCCACTGAATCCTGGGGACAGGATATCGAAATAGGGAAGATAAAGATAGAGCTCTTAAAAGGGAGAATCATCTTAAGCGATATATCAGTGAAGGGAACGATGCCAAATCTCCCTCCTCTTGCGAAGATGGATAAAATGACGATATCCATTAAACCTCTCACTTTATTAAAGGAAAAGGATTTCTCCCGCAGCATAAAAGATGTGAGAATAAACAATCTAACTTTCTCCCTTTTTTGCGATGAGAAGGGAAGATGGAACATACGCCCGCCGAAGCCGACAAAGCCACCCAAAGGAATTCCTCCTTCCTTTCCCATCTATATTCAAAATCTCCAGGGAAAATTGACTGACCTCTCTCTCACCAAGAGAGAATGGAGATTGAAGGGTAAAGGGGAGATATCTCTTTTGAAGGGCGCAACCGCTTTTCGATTTGGAGGAACAATAAACGAAGCCCCTTTTCTCATCAGGGGGAGGAATTCCCCTCAGGGTTTTGAAGCAAGATTTTCCCTTAAATCCCTTGCCTTTTCAATTCCTTATGGAAAAGGGATACTGAGCGCAAACCTCTTCTTCCGGAGAAGCGGGGAAAATCTTAGCTGGGAAACGCAAGCCAGCTTGCAAAACGCTTCAATACAGCACAAAGGATTGCCCTTCAAGGTTTTGAATTGCTCCTTAAACTTCACGGGAAACCAAGATATCTGCGAAATAAAAGATTTGAGAGCTCAAACCGATAATGGGCTGAAATTAAGGATGGAAAGGGTTTTAATTTCCCTTAACAAACCAAATCAATTTGAAATCAAGGGGAGTTTAGAGGGAAGGACTTTGGCTCTATTGGATTTATTAAGAAGGACTTTTAAAGTTAGGGGACTTGCAAGGTTGGGGGATTTCCCTCTAAAAGGGGAGATTTATGCCTCGGGCGATTTATCAAATCCCCTGATTGAAGCGAAAATCCATTTTCCCCATATCCGCTATAAGGGTTTATCTTTTGACGATAACAAATTAAGCATTGTATATTTAAAGGATAAATTGGAAGTTGAAAAAGGGGAAGGTAGGGTAGGGGGAGGGGAATTCAGTTATAAAGGGTTTATTGATATAAAAAGTTCGGATTATATGTTTGAAGGGGAAATTGGTAATTTTGAGATTGCGAAATTGCCTTCTAATTTAAAAAACGAAGCGATAAAGAGATTTAAACTTGCAGATTTCCCTCAAGGAGTGATAAAAAATCTTTCCCTCTATAGTAAGGGTAAACTAGGAGGGGAACCAAGCATAGAGGGAATAGCGGAGATTTCCCTGTTAAAGTATGTAAAATTTTTTGAAAAAAACTTATACATAAATTTCTCTTATGATAGAGGTGTTGTTAAGATAGCGAAGCTGCTTGGGGAGGATGAGAAGGGGAAATTCGCTTTCAAGGGAGAAATTGATATGAAAAATGGAGAGATGGAGGGAGAAATGGAGGGGATGGATATAGAGATAAGCAAAATTGCTAACCTTTTAGAAGCGAATGGTTTAAAGGGGATCGCTTATCTGAGAGGAAGTATAAAGGGTCCCATCGCTAACCCCGCTTTTACGGGTGGGGTTGAGGCATTCAATGTTGGAATGGAGCGATATGACAGCGACTATCTTTTCTTTGAGTTTAAGGGAGATGGGGAAAAGCTCCAATTTCCTCGTTTATTCTTCGTTAAAGGGTTAGGGGAAGGTTGGGCTGAAGGGGAAATAAATCTAAAGGAAAAGATGGTGAATTTAAAAGGAAGAGCGGAGAAATTCGTCTTAAGCCAGTTAGTCAAGGAGGAGGCATTAAAAGGAGGCTTAGGGGAGGGTGATTTTGAAATCAAAGGTTCACTAACTTCTCCCCAAATTGTCCTCAATTTCAAGGCAAGGGATTTGTTGGTTGAGAATACTTACGCTAAATTCGTTCAAGGGGAGGTAAGCTGGCAAAATGGAGAGACTGCCATAAAGAATGGCAAACTCTCTCTGGAGGATGGGGAAGTCGATTTTGAGGGGAGATTAGCTGGCGAGGAAATTCTCTTATCCCTTGATGGCAAACATCTATCCCTCTCGCATTTGCCACTTAGGGAGGAGGTTAGGGGGTTTTTCGACTTTCAAGGGAAATTAGCAGGCACTTTAAGAAATCCTTATTTTGAGGGAGAAGTGAAGGCGGAGCCGATATATGAAGATGAGGTGGGAAAGTTGAAGACATCCTTATTTGTTAGTAAAGAAAGGTTAGAGGCAAGGGATTTGACCTATGCGGTTGAAGGAGGAAGGGTATCCGCATCCCTTCTTTATCTATTCAAGGACAAAACGCTAAGCGGATATATAGAGGGGGAAAATATCCCCTTACCTCTTGCTGAGAGGCTGACGAGGTTGGAGAGAATTCCTTCCCTCCAAGGAAAGCTATCAACGAATGTGAAGATAAGTGGGAGCGTTGATAATCCGAGCATAGCGGGAATCTTTCGTTGTGAAGGTATAGGAAATCGTTATTTCTCCCTTTCAACCCTTGAGGGGAATTATTCATTGGAGAGGAATCTTTTAATTGTGGAGAATTTGAAGGGGATGGAAAAAGAGATGAGCGTAAATGGAAAGGGAAGGGTGGACTTGAAGAAGATGGATTTCTCAATGGAAATTGAGACAAGCAAGCTGCCTCTCTCCACCATTTCTCATTTCCTTCCTTCAATTACCCCAGCGGGAGAGGGGAATTTAACGATAAAAGGGGAGGGAAGCGTCAAGGCACCATTCATAATAGCCAGTTTTAATTCTCCAAAGATGGAAATAAACGGTGAGATATTAAACAATTTATCTTTGGAAGCAGAGCTTGGGAAGGGAAGCCTTGGAATAAAGGAATTTTCCTTTTTCGTGGATGAAAAGGAAGTGAAGGGGGAGGCGCAGATTCCCTGGGATATACAGGAAGGAATCAGGCGTGATTCACCTTTAAAGGCATCGGTCAGTTGGGAAAAGCAAAAGATTTCTTTTTTGAGGAGATTCCTACCCTACTTTAAGGAATTTGACGGGGAGACAACGGGGGAAATCCATCTTGAGGGGACATATAATAAGCCTGAAGCCTCGGGATTCGTGAATTTAGAAGACGGATATATGAAACCAAAAGGGTTTGAAGAAGGTCTAAAGAATGTGAATGTGCGTTTGAACTTACAAGGGAATAAAGCTGTTTTTGAGAAAGCTACCTTCCAAATGGGGGAAGGAGAGGGAGAGCTTAAGGGGGCAATTTTAATTGGTAGAGGAGGGTTTCAATTAGAGGCGTCGGCGGATTTGAGGGATTTAACATTGAGGGAGAACGATATCTCAGGATATGGGGAGAAGTTTGAGGGAAGCTTAAAAGGGGTCGTCAACCTAATCGGCGGAATAAAAAACCCACTCCTTATGGGGCGACTCATCTTGGCGAATTCAAAGATGGATTTCTCTACCTATACCACTCCACAAGGGCAAGGGGGAGGTGGAAGGTATTTCTTCAACCCTTCTTTCCTACTTGATGTATCTATAGGGGGTAACTCCTGGTTTATCTCCTCGGGTTCGCGCGTCCTCACTGAGGGGAGATTAGGTCTTACTGGCACATTGAAAAACCCGATTTTGCAGGGGCATTTCTCCTCACGGAGTGGCTTGCTTCTTTTCTCAAACTATGTCTTCAGATTGAGGGAAGGAACAGCCGATTTATTCTATGGATTTAATACCTTGAGGTTGAATGTTCTCGCCCGTGCGGAGACAATGATTAGCGGCTACAAAATAACGGCAAACATAGCGGGACCTTATGAGGATTTGCGGGTGAATTTCACGAGTTCACCCCCCTTACCCCAAAGAGCGATAATGGCGATGTTCGTGCCCTCAGAGTTCGCAAGTGCTCCGGAGAAATTTTTAAAGAAGGAGCTCACAAATGCCTTCGCCGTGGGAGTGGAGACGAGGCTTTTGGCTCCCCTGGAGTTCAGTTTAGCGGAAGCTATGGGGTTAGAGGAAATTTCCCTTGAATATAGCTTAGAAGGGTTCCCCGTATTAAGGGTTAGGCAGGCAATTCTTCCCGATACCTATATCGCTTATTCTCGCTGGCTTACTACTCCCAAGGAACGCTATATAGTTAGCATTGAGAGGAGGTTAAAAGGAGAGGTTTATCTCACCTTCAGCACGGATGAGCTGAAAAGGAAGATTTGGGGAATTGAGGGGAGTTTGAGGTTTTAGATATGGATTTCAAAAAGCTGAGCAAAGAGGAATTAGATAGACTATTTGAGGAGATATTGGATAAATATGAGAGGAAAATCTTCAATATGATATACAGAATGGTGGGTAATTACGATGATGCGGTTGACCTTACGCAGGAGACATTTCTTAGGGTATATAAAAGCCTTAGAAGCTTCCGAGGCGAGGCGAACATTTATACTTGGATTTATCAAATAGCTTTAAACCTCTGCAGAACGAAATTGGCGCAAGATAAGAGGATGAGAGTCATCTCTTTGGACCAGGAGATTGAGACGGAGGAAGGGGAGATGGAAAGGGAAATCCCCGATGATTCTATGACTCCTGAGCAAACTTGGGAAGCGAGGAACATTCAGGAAGCGGTTCAAAAAGCGATTGAGAAGCTCCCTGTTCCTTATAGGGAGGTCATCATCCTTCACGACCTGCAGGGTTTTTCATATGAGGAGATAGCGAATATGTTGGGAATAAACGAGGAGGCTGTAAGGGTGAGGTTGCATAGAGCGAGAAAAAGGTTGAAAGAATTGTTAGAACCGTTTATAAAAGAATAAGGAGGTTAAAATATGCGAGGAATAATTGGCGTTATATTGGTCTTATTATTGAGTTCCTTTGCCTTAGGGGCAAAGGTGGTGGAAATCCGCGTAGTGGGCAATGAGCATATCTCCAAGGAGGCGATTTTGGGGATTATCTCCACCAAGGTTGGCGAGGAGCTTGACGAAAAGAAATTAGCAAACGACGAGAAGGCTATCAGTCAAATGGGATACTTTTACCAGGTGAAGGCGGTTAAAGAGGAAACTCCCCAGGGAGTGATAGTCACATTCATCACCTTGGAGAATCCCTTCATTAAAAACATAAAAATTGAGGGAGCAACCGTCTTCTCGGAAAAGGAAATCCTCTCCTGGATGAAAACTGAAAGCGGTCAGGTGCTAAATATAAACAACCTCCGCAGCGACCTTGAGAGCATAATAAGTCATTATAGGCAGAAAGGTTATATAGCGATATTTGCAAAGGAACCCGAGCCTACCCCAGATGGAACCCTCATCATTTATATAACGGAGATGAAAATCGGGAAGATAGAAATAAAAGGATTGCATAAGACTAAAAGAGCGGTCGTGGAGAGGTTCATAAGGAGTAAGGAGGGTTCCATACTGAATATAAATTCCCTGGGTGAAGATAGAAAAAGGATATACGACCTCGGCTTATTTGAGAATGTGGTAATTGACCTTCAACCGGGAGCGAAGGAGGATTTAGTGAATGTCATATTTGATATAACGGAGACGAAAACAGGGCAGGTGATGGTGGGTTTAGGTTATAGCGCCCAGCAGGGGCTTGTGGGGAGGGCGGAGATTTTGGAAAATAATTTCCGAGGTATGGCGGAGGGAGTGCATTTTCTCTGGGAGGTAGGAGGATATACAAGCAAAAGAAGCTACGAGCTTGGCTATTACAAACCCTGGATAGATAAATACAATACATCTTTCAATATCTCAATTTACGACAAGGTTATCTACAGATGGGTTACGGAGCAAGCTACCTCGCGTTACGACGAGTATCGCAAAGGGTTTTCCACCACATTTGAAAGACCCCTTGACGATTGGAGAAGAGCTTCCATTGGCTTGAGGAGCGAGGAAGTAGCCATAAATCCCGAGGCGGGGGCAGGCTTACCGATACTTGGGTATGTGAGTGGGAAAGTCAACGCTGCTAGGTTCAGCTACTATCTTGATACGAGAGATATAAAACGAAGTCCTAAGGAAGGTCATTATAATATTTATTCCATAGAGATAGGAAAATCATCCTCCTTCTTCACGAAGCAGGAAATTGACCTCCGTCGCTACAAACCCTTAGGTAAGAAGAAAAACTATGTCCTCGCCGCAAGATTGGACTTAGCGATGGCGGAGGGAACCATACCAGCCTTTGAATTCTACACCGTCGGCGGCGCCGATACCCTGCGTGGCTATAGGGAAGACCGTTTCTGGGGAGACAAGATGGCTCTTCTCTCGGTTGAGCTGCGGGTTCCTTTAGAGAAAGCCTTCTTCGGAGCGGTATTCGTTGATTATGGTTCCGCTTGGGGAGGAAAATACTCAACAAGTGACAAGTTCTCTCCCCATCTCGGAGCGGGAATAGGTTTGAGGTTTGAGACCCCACTCGGTCCCATAAGACTTGACTATGCTTGGGGCTCAGAGGGACCGAGAACCCACTTCAGCATCGGTCATCCCTTCTAAAAATGGATTACGAGAAGCACAACGAGGAAGTCAGAAAAGTTTGGGAAGCCTTCAATCAAGGCAATCCCTTCAGGGTTCCCATCGTCTTCAATATGAATCCTCGTTTCTATCTGCTTACTCCCTGGCTCAATGAGGAAGGCTATACTTTTGAGCAATACATAAAGGACCCGGAGATTATGCTGAAGGTTCAGCTGAAATTCAAGAAGTGGGTGAGACTGAATGTCCCCCAGGATATGGAGATGGGCTATCCTAAAGATAACTGGGGAGGAGTATATGTGGATTTGCAGAATTTCTACGAGGCGGGTTGGTTGGGGAATAATGTTGTTTTTCCCGAAGGGGATGTCCCCTATGCAGCTCCCTTGCCGAGGGAGAAATTGGAGGAAATTATTGAAGGGGGAATTCCTCATCCCCTCAAGGACAATTGGATGGGGAAAGGAATGGAGATATTCTATTATTTCAAGGATAGGGTGAGGGAAATGGATTTTGAGGGCATTCCCGTGGGTGAAATGGTATACCCTCCTGGTGCAGGAACCGATGGACCCTTCACTGTCGCAGCTGCTCTGATGGGAGCAACGAAGCTCTGCCTCGCCCTTTATGAGGAACCCGATTTCGTCCACAAGCTCTTGAATTTCATCACTGAGGCGACGATTGTCAGGATTAAGGCTGTTTGGGATTTGATGGGCTGGAGCTATCCAGTGCAAAGTTGGGGCTTCGCCGATGATTCCATTGAGCTCATATCCACCCAGCAATATAAAGAATTCGTTCTGCCCTATCATAGAAGGCTCGTGGAAACATTCTCCAAGGGTGGACCGAACGCAATACATCTCTGCGGAAAGGTCCAGAGGCATTTAAAGACCCTCAAGGATGAGCTTAACATAATGACCTTTGACCTCGGCTTTCCCACCGACCTCGGCTTAGCCAGGAAGGAGCTGGGACCGGATGTGCTCCTGAGGGGAAATCTCCATCCTGAATTGTTGAGGAGTGGCTCTCCTGAGGAAATAGAGAGGGAAACGAAGAGGATATGCGAGTCTGGGGTTATGGAAGGCGGGAAATGGATATTTTGTGAGGGAAACAATGTCGCTCCAAATACTCCTTTACTAAATTTCTCTGCTATGTATAATGCAGGTAAGAAATATGGAAGATATAAGAAAGGAGATGATTTAGAATGAATTACAGAGAGAGATATTTGGAGACGGCGAGATTCGGGAATCCCGATAGGGCATTCCTCGTTCCCCAATGGTTTTGGCACGAAACCATCCTTCGCTGGCGGAAGGAGGGAATGCCCGCTGATGTTCATATAGTCCATTATTTCGGCTTCGACCGTTACGAAGTTGTGCCGATAAACCTTGGTCTTGTTCCCCCATTTGAGGTGGAAACCCTTGAGGTGGATGAGGCGGAGAGGACGGCTGTTATAAGGGCTTCCGATGGAAGCATCCAAAAGATATTCTTGGATAAATCCGAGCTTTCAATGCCGATGTGGCTTGATTATCCCATAAAAACGAGGGAGGATTGGGAGGAATATAAGAAGAGGTTGAATCCCAAATCCCCCTGCAGATATCCCGCTTGGTGGGATGATTACAAGAGGTCCGTGAAGGATAGGGATTATCCCTTGGGTATAAGCGTTGGTTCGTTCTATGGCTGGGTGAGGAACTGGATGGGCGTGGAACGGCTTTCCTATATGCTATACGATGACCCGAATTTCATAAGGGAGATAGATGAATACATAGCTGATTTCGTCATAGAGGTTACGAGGAAAGCGGTGGAGGAGTTGGATTTGGATTTCGCCCTCTTCTGGGAGGATTTGGGAATGAAGGTTGGACCGCTGATATCTCCCAGGCATTTCCGGGAGATAATGCTTCCCTGCTATAAGAGGGTAACGGAGTTTCTCAGAAAGAACGGGATAGATATCATCTGGGTTGATAGCGATGGCAACAACGACCCAATCATTCCCCTTTGGCTTGAGGGAGGGGTGAACGGCATTTATCCCCTGGAGGTGGCGGCAGACGAGGACGCCGTAGCGCTGAGGAAGAAATACGGGAAGGACCTCCTTCTTATGGGGAACATAGATAAGAGGGTTTTAGCCCGAACTAAGGAAGAGATAGAAAGGGAAGTTTTGAAGAAGGTGCCTTGGTTAGCGATGCAGGGAGGATACTTCCCCTTCGTGGACCATTCAGTTCCGCCGGATGTTCCCCTGGAGAACTTCCAATATTACCTTGACCTCGTCAAGCAGGCGATCTCCGACCCCGAGCGCTATTATCACCTGGCAAAAGAGAAGGGCTATGTAGAGGAATAAGAATCCCATCTTTTATGTCTCTCATTTTAGCTGATTAAGGCAAGGGAAAATTTTCCCTTGCGTGATTTTGTAAGATTATTTAAAATTTAAAATTGGGTGAGAGCGATGTGGAAACCTATGTTAGTCTTATTGACAAATGGACCATTTTAATATTTTTTGTGATAGCTGTGCTCTCCGCTGTTATAGGCGCTGAGAGAAAGAAGGGTGGGTATTGGGAAGTGAGGGCGAAACAAATCCCTTTTATCTTCATCGCGGTATGGGGACTTCTAATCGTTGAGATAGTGAGATATATGTGGGCTTATGTTTCCTACCAATTTCCTCGTGCAAATGAAGCTTTATTCGGTATAATTCCTTGCCTATGCTTTGCTATCGGCTATGGAGCATTGCTCTTCTTTCCCAAGGATTGGTTTAATACATTTGCCAGTCCACTTGTTCCACTTTTTATATCTGCATCTTCTATTAGAAAATTTGTTTCTTCTTTAAATCAACCCTTGAGTAAGATGTTAGATGTATCTGTCTCAACGACGCCAAGGGAAGCGATAATAGATTTCTTGAAAACGATTTTGAAGCTTGGAGCATTTCAAGTTCCAGCCATTTTATATCTCGCTTTCTTTAAGTCCTCGCCATTCGCCGAAGTATGGATTTTAATCTTTGGAATCATATCTATGGTATTAGGGAGCAGTATAAGTTTTCTTTCCATTGGGATTAGCATTTTTAGGTGAACTCAGATGAGAGACTACTTTGTTGGTCAAACAAATTATAGCTATGACGCTCTGGGAAGGTTGACTTCCCTCACAAATCCTTTCGGAGAAGCTGCAAGCTTCCAATACGACGCAAATTCAAGGCTGATAAGGAAGAATCGGGATAATAGCACTTATGGAGCATTGATGACCGAAACATCAAACTATGAAATAGTATATCCTTTGGTGAGAGAGGTGAACTTAATAGGGAGGATGTGAAAGATGGAGATATTTGCAGCAATAATATTAGTGATATTGGCTACTATACTCATTGTTATGACTTTGTTTGATGTACCTCTTTTAATTTATCGATCGTTTCCGGATAAATTTTTAATTTTCACGGGCGTGTGGTTTTTATTATTTATTTTGTTGGGAATTCAATCCCCCTTTGTTTGCCATTTAAACGATTCAGCCTCTACAACATTCAAAAATAAGACAGAGAAAATAATATCAATACTTTTCTGGTCAATTATTGCCATTCTTGCCCTTGAGGGCATATTAGAAGGGGTATTAGGAAAAGATTCAAGGTCATTTATACATTTTTTCTATCCCTTCGGGGGTTTGCTTCTCTCGCTTGCCTCTCGTTTCCTCAAGAACAAATTTCTCTTATATAAAAGTAAAAGCGTTAGGAGTGAGGCAGGGAAGGAATAGATGGAGGCTTTAAAAGGCACATTCACCTACGATGGAAACGGCAATATGGTCTCAAAGACGGAGAATGGTCAGACTACGACATATGTCTACAACTATGAGGATAAGATGGTTCAAGTGAATTTGCCGAACGGCTCAACAATTGTCTATTCCTATGACCATTCAGGGAAGAGAATAGCGAAGACTGCTGGCGGAGTCACCATTGATTACTACTTTGATGGCGACGATTTGATCGCCGAAGCTCAAGGAGCGAATATCTTGGCATACTACACTCAAGGTCAAGGTCTTTTAAGCCAGCGGAGAAACAACGCTTCATATTTCTATCACTACGATGGTCTTGGCTCAACGAAGGCTTTAACAGATGCTAATCAGAACATCCAAAGCACGACAAAATATGACGCTTGGGGAAATATACTTCAAGCTTCAGGAACAATCACCAATCCCTATCTCTATGTCGGCGAGCTCGGTTATTATGGAGATGGAGACGCGGGAATGTATCTTTTGACCCAAAGATGGTATAATCCAGTAATAAGAAGGTTCATGATAAAGGAGCCGTTAGGAGAGAAGGAAGGGATGTCGCTTAAACGAGAAGTTGTACCTTATTTATACACTAAGAATAACCCCTTGAACGCAGTTGACCCTGAGGGGTTGGTTAGTCGTTGGCATTGTTATAAATGGTTCTATGATTGTTTGAGGGATGCTTTCCCTTGGTGTATGAAACATGCTGATTGTCCATAAAGTATTGATGCATAAGGCAGGTTCTAAAACAAAGTTAGAGGGAAGGTCCTAAATTGGGAAAGGTAGAAAACAAGGTTATTCAGCGTAAATCTGTTTTATCGGTTCTCCTTTCACCAGCGATATGGATGTTGGGTTTTCTAGATTATATATTTCATAAATACAATCTGGACAAATTAATAAAAATAAATATTATAGGATGGAACTTTGGCTTTTTTATTGTGGGTGTGACCGCCGGCATATTCACGGAAAGATTCTTTAGCTGGGGAGGGCGACCTCTAATTAAAATTGAGGAAAGGAAAGGAGTAGAAAACTACCGTTCTAAAATACGCAAAGGACTAATAAAAGCATGCTCGATTTGCTTGGTGGGATTGTTAGTTATCTGGATAATCCTTTGGTTTATTTTGCCTTTCATCCCGTTAGGGCGCGAAACTTATGAGTGGAAACTTTTCTTTAGTTGTTACGGGACGGGTGTTTTTGTTGGTCTATTCATTCCCTACTTCTTTAAGTTATTCACATTCTCTCACAGGGGTGGTGAAAGGGTTGATAAGGCAGAGGAGAAATAACCCTTCATGTTTCTACAACTTTTTTAAATGATAGGAATAGCGATTTATTGGGTTATCGCAAGTCTTTTCTTTGCCCTTTTGGGGAAAGATAAGGTATTGGAAAAGGAAAATTTAAAGAGGGAGTATTATAGGATTTTGCTTTTCTCAATCTTTTGGTCTCTATGCATCTTTCTCCTTGCTTTTGGTGGAGATGTCTTGGTCCGATTATTAGAGAAAAACTCCACTTTTGATGGCGCTAAGCTATCCTTGTTTGCGAAAAACTTCCTCTTTTGCCTTATCGGTTTAGCTTTCCTAATTTGGGGAGGAGAGTTCGGGGGCTGGCTATTTCTTGGCTCGCCTCTATTTTATCTACTAAACACCACAAAAATTCGCATTAGGCAGAACATATGGGCTTTGGGACAAATATTAACTATATTGGCTAATAAACCCAAAGGGGTTCGTCTAAGGAGTTTATCGGTATATATCCTGTTCATAATCTTTACTTTGCTAATTCCTATTATATTCCTCTCAAACCTTCCCTAATTGATGAAAGATTGACAAGTAATTCGCTATCTCTATAATGTAATTAATCTTCAATTGAGGAGGAAATGCGATGATAGGCGGAGCGAAATCGTGTATGGTGTTTGTAGGATTTATGGTCAGCATATTGGGGCTTTTAGCTCCCTTCCCTTGTCAGGCAAAGCCTCCGAAATCGCAGGAGATTGATAATATTTCGCAGGGGATGAAGGCGCCGGCGAACAAAAACAATCGCTCATTTATCATCACTGCTGATGTATCGCCCGATGGTGATTTCCTAAGCATAGTCGTAGCGAGCGGTCGGTCATCCCGCAGTCGTGCGCTTTGGATATATTCCTTGAAGAGGAAGGAGAAATGGAAGGTGGCAGATGACGCTTTGCATTGCCTTTGGGATAACCGAGATGTTCTTTGGTTTGATAGGAAAAGGGGAAACAATTGGTCAATCTGGAAATGGCAACCAACAAACTCAGAGCCCCAGCTCGTGGTTAGAAAAGCCTTTAAACCCTTCCCATCCCGGATGGGCGGTTGTTAGCTTGTTTTCCTTATGTGGATATAAAAGACGAGAAATCTCTAAAGGAAGCGAGCGTCATTCTATTTTTCGATGATGAAGGGAAGCTCAAAGGAAGAATATCCCTTCCCAGTCCTCCCTTTTTCTGTGAATG
>Ga0207433_10007867_pt1 | contig 17600 bp, 18 predicted proteins | sample YelNatPaOPGAMG01_FD_187559 | JGI IMG/M metagenome (GOLD analysis project Ga0207433, IMG submission 187559) | Hot spring thermophilic microbial communities from Obsidian Pool, Yellowstone National Park, USA - OP-RAMG-01 (SPAdes) (version 3) | ecosystem: Environmental > Aquatic > Thermal springs... | reverse complement strand
TCCGCCTCCTTACCTCGGCGGCTACGAGCGGCAGCCCCCGAGCTTCCAGCTCCCAGCTTCGAAGCCTGGGCTCCATGCTCGGAGGATTCTTTCCGCCGCCTTACGGCGGCGGCTACGTGCTCCATGCCCCATGCCCCATGCCAATTTTCGTCCTCGGTCCTCCGTCTTCCGTCTTCCGTCCTCTGGCCGCACGCCCCATGCCTGCAGACCCCAGCGGCCGATCCTCCCTCTCCTCCTCGACCGAGGAGAGGGGCGGGGTGAGGAGCCGATCTCGGGCAGCCGCCGAGCCAACGAGCCCGACCGCAGCTCCATGCTTCACGCCCCCCTGCTCCCCGCCCATGCTCCGTCCTCGGTCTTCCGTCTTCTGTTCTCTGGACCACTCTGCATACTCCCTATAAATAGACCTTCTTCCGCTCCTGGCAAGCGGGCGAACCGTCAATGCTTCTGATGGGCCGGGCAGGCACGCCAGCCACCAGCGTGTGGGCCGGTACGTCTCTGGTCACTACCGCTCCCGCCGCCACCACGGCCCCTTTGCCAATCCGAACGCCGTCGGTAACGATCGCCCCGGCGCCCAACCACACATCATCTTCAACCACGATCCCCTGGGCCGTAATCCCCTGCTCGACGAACGACCGGGTCGGGTCGGCAAATACATGGTTGACCGCCAGCAACTGCGTGAAGGGCGAGGTGTAAACCCGGTCGCCAAGCTGCACGCCGCCCTGACCGCGGATCACCGTGTATTCGCCGATCAAACAATCCGAGCCGATCCGGATGCCGGCGTTGGGCAGGTTGCGGAAGTTGTACACATGCAACACTGCGCCGTGCATGACCAGGGTGTTGGCTCCGATCCAGATACCGTTGGGGCAGGCATGCAGGTAAGTGCCCTGATCCAGATAAACCCCGTGGCCCAACCTGATGTTGCTGGCGAATCTGAGTCGGACACCGTTCTCGATGGCGGCCAGGCCTTCCATACGCAGGATCAGCCGATAAGCTAAGGCACGCAACGCAATGCCCACAATGGTCGGTACCCAGCCGAACAAGCCGATCACCGCTTGTTCCCACCAATAACGCCAGGCACTCGACGCCTGCCGCCCCAGGTAAAGCCGAATGCCCTCAACCGCATTCATTCGCTGACTACCACGGAACGGCGCGATGCACGGAGTAGTCAAAGCCATGACCAACCCGCAGAACACGCAGAACACACAGAGCCTGATTCATTTGGATAATCTGGCGCGTGTGCTTTCCGCGTAGTCTGCGTGCGGTTTGAAATTAATCTAAACTCGCTATACACGTGCAGAATACGCGGAAGCGGTCAAACGATGGTCGGCCCACCGAATACGCAAAGTAGGCAAAACGATATCAGACCGGGGAATACTCGAAGTGGACGAAGAATTTATTCCAGGCCAACCACTCTGTCGGTTCAGATTTCGTGTCCATCGCAGCTTTCGCGGTTGCCCCGCACGGCCCCAGCCCCGAGCTTCCAGCTTCAAGCTCCCAACCGCCGTCCCATGCTCCATGCTCCGTCCTCTGCCTTCAGTCTTCTGTCCTCCGACCTCTGTCCTCTATGTTCCGTCTTCAGTCCGCCGTCCTCCGTCCTCGGTCTCCGGTCTTCAGGGCCCCGCCCGATGCCCGCTTTCCGCCTCCTCACGTCGGCGGCTACAGAGTCACCGCTCACCCCGGCCCTCTCCCCGTTGAAGGGCGAGGGGGACGGGCGCGGGCGCCCGCACTGCCCCTCTCGGCTCCCTGTGGGAGGGGAGAGGGTTCGGGTGAGGTGAGGGCTGACCCTGGCTCCCAACCGCCGCCCCATGCTCCATGCTCCACGCCCCACGGCCCCAGCTCCACGCCCCATGCTCCAAGCCCCATGCTAATCTCCGTCCTCGGTCTTCGGTCTTCTGTCTTCTGACTTCATGTCCCATGCTCCCCGCTCCCTGCCCCATGCCTGTCTTGGTACGGGTCCTCAATTTCGGCCATACGCCGTTGTTTGGCGGCCCAGATGACCCGCAACACCACCCCGCCCAAGGCGGTCCAGCCGGCAGCCAAAACCAATCCTGCGGCACACAGCATCGCTGCCGTCCGCCAAGCGCCCGACAAGCTCAAGGACACGCCATATGCGATCAACCCCGCCAGCAACAAGACAACCCCGGCCCATACCATCCGCTTGGTCCAGAAGTAGCGTTGCAGGAGCCGTTCGCCCAAGCTGGTGAGCTGCCGCGGCCCGATCAACATGTGCAAAAGCTGATGACACAGCAGCCCGACAAACCACGCCTGCAACATGACCAACCCAAACGCGGCGGCAAAGGCCGTGACGGCAGGCGCCGCAGTCGCCCAGGCCCCGGTCAACCATGCCAGGCCCAGCCCGAACAAGAAGAACAGCAAGCCCAAGAGCGCCAAGGACTTGATCGGACTGAACAGGGCGGCAGTGAACAGAATGATGAACAGGAATCGCAACCCGTCCTTGATCACCCGCAGCTTGGATTGGCCCACCCGCTCCTTGTATTCCATGTCAACTTCAGTCATCCGAAGCCGTGAGTCCAACAACGCCAGACACGTCATGGCTGGGGTAAAATGCAGGCCGTCGGGCAACGGGTGCATTCTTCTGAGACTCGACCGGCGCAGCACGCGCATCCCCGATGCGCAGTCGTGGAGCTTCTGACCTGACACGGCGCCGACCAAGGCAGCGAACAATCGGTTGCCCAAGCGTCGGATCCAGGGCATTTGACTGTCCCTATGCATCCGGTTGCCCACGGCCATGTCCACGTCCTCCCTCAACAATTGATTGATCAGTTGCACACAAAAACGAGGGTCACACGTGCCGTCGGCGTCCATGAAGCCCACCAGGTCAGCATCCGTCGCGGCGAACCCGGCCTTGATGGCCGCGCCGTAGCCGCGGTTCTGTTCGAATCGGATCTTGATCACCTCTGGGAACTGGTCCGCGATGGCCTGGGTATTGTCGGTCGAGCCATCGTTCACGAACACCACGTGCATCTGTTTGACCGGCGTCTTTTCCAGCACGTCTTTGCGCGCTGCCAGCGCGCGTTCCAAAGTCGAGCCGATGGCTTGTTCTTCGTTGAGCGCCGGGATCACCAGGGCAAAGCTTAGCGGACGGCACGGGGCATGGAGCTTGGAGCATGGAGCTTGGGGCATGGAGCTTGGCTCCGAAGACGTAGGACCCCGCCCTGAAGACCGAGGACCGAGGTCCGAATGCGGAAGACCATGGACGGAAGGCGGCAGGCTTTTGCCGTCCCGGGGAAGGTTTGTCTCAGCTTGACTCATGGCACTAGCTGTTCCCCGTGGGGGTCTTTACGCTAAGGCCGGCTCCCTACCGCGTGCTCGACGCTGCTCACCCCAAACCAATCTCGCCCAGCCGAGGAGAGCCCCTGGCTGACGTGAGGACCAAGACTGCCGCAAAGGCTGACGCCTCGGGCTACTTTGGATTCGCATCTTTGGCGTCTTTCGCGGTTTCAACCCCAAAATTCAACCGCAGAAGGGATATCAAACCGCGCGAAGTGGGTGGAAACGGACCCGGTTGAATCCTTCTCTCGGTTTGTCTTCGCGTTTCTTGCGTACTTCGCAGGTAAAATCAAATCCGCAGTTCCCATTCAACCGCAGAGCACACAGAAAACGCGAAATATCCCTCTCGCCTGAGTCCTTCTTGCGGTTTGTCTCCGCGTGCTTCGCCCGGTTCGCGGTTAAAACCAGACCAGACTCATAATTCAACCGCAAAATTCGCGGACTACGCGGAAATGGCACGCTTGAGATTCTTTGCGGTTTCTATTCGCGTCCTTCGCGCAGTCTGCGCTTCCCCTTTGCCATCCGAACCGCGGAAAACGCTGAACACGCGAATCTTCTGTGGCTCACCCGAAACCGCCGCCCTGGCCCCTGTGATCCCACCCTCCAGCTCCCAGTTCCGAGCTTCGAGCTCCGAGCTCCGATCTCCCACCCGTCACCCCTCGCTCCATGCCTGATTCGGTCCTCTGTCCACGGTCTTCTGTCCTCTGACCTCTGATTTCTGTCTTCCGTCCTCCGTCCCCGGTCTTCGGTCTTCAAAGCCCCGCCCGATGCCCGCCTTCCGCCTCCTCACGTCGGCGGCTACCTGCTCCATGCCCCATGCTCCCCACTCATACGCGCGGCCGGGATAGAATCGCCTGATACACCCGGTCCATGTCGGCCATGATTTTGTCGCGCCCTAGCCGAGTGGTGAACACCTCACGCGCAGCCCGGCCTAGGCGGACGCGCTCATCAGGGTGCTCTACAAGCCACTGGATCGCCTCGGCAATTTGATCTGGCTTGCCCGGCTCGACAAACAGAGCCGAGACGCCATGCTCGAAAAACTCCGGAATAGCGCCCACAGGCGTGGTCACTAATGCGCAACCGGCTGCGGCGGCTTCGAGCACAACCAACGGGAAATTCTCGAAGTAACTGGGCAGCAGAAAGATAGAGGCTTGTCGGAACAGCTCGATCTTGTCCTGCCCCCACACTACGCCGCGGAGGCAAACAGTCTCTTGCAGCGAATGGGTATCGATGAACGCTTTGACTTTGCGGTGGATATCCGGCTCCCGTTCCGGGCCAGCCAGGACAAACTGCACCTTGCATCTGGCCCGCAGCATATCCGCTGCAGTCAGAATGTCCCAGATGCCCTTGGCCTTTTCCATCACGCCTAGGCACAGCACCAAAGGCGACGCTCGCTCCACAGGCATCTCAAGAGCAGCCGACTCGAACCCCTTGTCGATGGGGTTATGGACCACAAACACCCGGTCCTCAGGCAGCCCTAGGGTCTGCACGATAGCCCGTTTCCAGCCTTCGCTCAGTACCACGAGGCCATCCAAACGGCGCAGCACCCTGAGCGCCCACCACTTCCGCCACGTGGGAAGGCCGCTCCAAAACTCGACGAACTTCCCTGCATGCAGATGGGCCAGCGTGTGGGCGCCCATCAACCGAGCCACACCAAGGAATACCAGGCTCTTCTCCATCGCCCAGCCCGAGTTCAAGGCATAATGTGCTAATGCAGGACGCATCCGTACGAGGCGCCCAATCCACCCGCTCAACTGTATGGCCAGGTACCATAGGTTCACCAGATTCAGCCTGCCCTGCTTAGTGAGTCCGTGATACCGATCGCTTCGATGCCCGCAAAAGCAATAGCGGGTTTGCAGACCTTTGATTAATGCTCGATTCACGGCGGACACCGACTCTGTCGGGTCACTGGCGATCGGCCCGATAAGCAGCCGCGCGTGGATTTCTCCAGTCCCGCGGGCTTCTGCGGCTTGTCCTTGGCAAGAGCTCCTGCTCACAACAGCCTCAACGAGCGAGCCAGTTCCCAAATTCTCTTGCCGGTCTGCGGCGAGCCCACTGCTTCTGTGGACGTGGCGAGCGCCCCCGCGGCAGTAGCAGGCCTAGTTGGGTCTCTCTAGATAGCCCGGGAAGGCGTCACAGAACAAGTGCCAGTTCAATCGGTATTTCAATTTATTCTTCCCGGCCACGTCCTTTGCTAGCAATGCTTGGCTGTACTCTGACAGTTTGACGCCATCCTGCTGAACCGCCTCTAAAAGTGAGCACTTGTCAAATATTCTATGCAATGCGTTTGCGAACGTCTGCTGAAGCCGAACCTCCTCTGAGGCGCGATCCTGCAGCGTTAATTGTTCTGAGGGCAGAAGCTCAGTCCACAAGAGGTTACAAACCGTGTTGCTGCGGCTGATCATGCTATCGGCCATCTGCCTGGGCTGGAGTATGTCGTTTACTGTGATGAAGCGTGTAACGCCGGGCACGTTGGGCCGCGCCTGGGTAAGTCCTATGGCCCTGATTGTAGCAACATCCACCACCAAGGTGACGTTCGGATCGTTGGTGCGACCGGAATCGAAGCTAATCACATCCCCCTCGGCCCCATTTGTAACAGCAACTGTCAGGTTATCAATCCTCCTAAACTGCGGCGGGAGGCTCCCCTCACGCACTGGGTAGATGACGGTCAGGAACGTGAACTCGACCCGCGGATCCCGCGTGCTAGTCCAAATAGCATGCGCACGGTATTTGCCGTCACCCGCCGGCTGCTCACCGGTGATTGGGTTGCGGTTCACGTTGGTCCCGGACATCACAGTGACATCCAGTTGGGCAGGATCAGTATTCTGCCAAACGAAAGTGCGCACCGCAGGCGCTGGAGGAAACAGGTTTGTGCTGGTGTATTGGAAGCTTCCCCCGCTGAGATTGGTCAGCGTGTCTTCGGTGACGTGGTAAACGATGCTGTATTTGCGCGGCGTCGTGGCCGCAAGGTCGTCGAACACAACGAAGTATTTTTGGCGTAAGAACAGGATGTGACGATGGACACGCAGCAGGTTCGTCAACGGCCCCGAGTTGTAGGGCAGCGACGGATACGGATACTGCCAGCCCCCGTACCAGCATTGATGGTGCGGATAGGCCTTTGTGAGGTCGGCAGCAATGTAGGTGCCGCCGATCCAGTTGGTATAAGCGATGAATTTCGCGTAAACCGGTTCTAGTGGGCCCCTGTGATCCTGGACCTGGCCAAGGCCGTCCACCAAGATCGAATTGTGCGCCATGCTGTGGTGACCATAGCGACCGATGCTGGCCTGTCCGGGGGATGTCACCCATGCGCCGTAGGCCCAGATCTCGAACGAGCCGTCCGAGAAGTAGTCGTGTAAACACTGGGACCCCGCGGGCCGCGCCTGGAATATCCAACCAATGCCATTCGTAGCGAAGGCCTCTTCCGTATTGGGGGGCAGGGTGTGCTCCGCATACCAGCCACCTGCCACACGCAGTTGACGCAGCGGCGCGTTGGATTGCGGAGGCTCTGGCCAATAGAAGCGGTACGTGAAATCGTAATATTCACGGCGCGACTCGTAAGAGGCCCGATAGTCTTTCATGCGGTTCCAGTGTTGAAAGCCGTAGCCATTGGTGTACCGACATGAGATGTCCCCAAATGGCTTGTAGGCCGTGTAGATGTTAAGGCCCGAACCTGTTTCTCCCCATGCACAGAAGGGCGGATTGAACAGCACCGGACACCATGCTGTCGTCCAGTCGATCGCGTCCCTCCAGTAAGGCGTCAGGTGCAGGTGCGCGTCTGGAAACACGGTGGAAGCCAGCAATAAGGCCCCCGCCGCTGAGGAACCGTAAAGCGTCCCGAAACCGTAGCCGCGGCCAAACCCTGTATCGGTCCCATCCACAAACCCCCAGGGATAGCTTATCGCGATCAGCCAGTTCATGGCTACATCAAACCAGTCGCGACACGGCCCGCTGTCAGCAAATGCGGCTAACGCTCCCACAACCGAAAAGAGCTGGTTATCAATGGGGTGGCTGGAGTTTTTCTTGGCAAGTGAACTGGATTCAACGTACAACCCGCCCGGCTCGTACAGTCCGTTTGTGTCACCCTTATAATTCCCAGTCCACCAATAAAGGCCACCTCCGCCGTACAGCATGTACATTGCACGACGGTCGAGGGCCTTGACGACGTTGGCGCGCTGGGATGGCGAGCTGATTTCATAGAGCCAGTCGTAGGCGTAGGCCAAGCCGCGGAAAAGCTTGATGCAGCTCATCTTGCCAATCCAATCTGCGATCGCAGGCACTTCGTTGAGGCCGTACACGTTGGTGACAAAATACCAAGCTAGGTTCGTCAACATGGTCACCGCGCCGTTGGTGTACTGCGGATTTCGGGTGATCTGCCAAGCCAGGGCGACCTTGGCAAGCTGCTCGGCCTGGTCGCTCGCGCCCCAACCCGGGAGCACCTGATCGGGCCACCAAGCTTCTGTCAGCGTGGTGTTGGCCGAACGTATGATGTAGCTCCAGTCGGAGGCCATTGCGGTCACGATCCAATTTGACACAGCCGATCGGTTGCCCGCGTTCAACAGCAAGTGAGGATGCCGACCGCGCTCAGCCAGGTAAACGGGGTCGGCAAACCGGCTCCGGTCCCAAACGGTGGCGTTAGCCTTGATCGTGAATTGGCGAACCCTGCTCCAAGCGTACGGCTCCGATGCCCAACTGTCCGCCTTCAAGGTCCGGTTTGTGGAGTAGGGACTTGCCGGGTTGATGTAGCCGACTTTCCAGTAGTAGGTCCGCCCTCTACCCAAGGGTGGCAGGAAGTTGTAAAAGTTCAAACGATTGGTGAGTTGAAGAACGAACCCGCTGTCGCATGTGGGGTTGGTCGAAACCAGCAAGACGAACAGCTTGGGCTTCGTGTCGGAGGCGCAATCGCGCGGGTCAGGCGTGTAGGACCAACTGAAGATTGGCGGGTCAAGATCAACCACCTCTTTATCGCCCGGCCGAAAATTGATCATGCTCGACCATTCGGCCGAAGTAGGCAATTGGATGCGTGCGCCAGCTCCAATCCAAATCGGTGCGCACACTGCGGTCTTGACGAGCAGAGCAAACACCAAGAACACCACCCAGAGTACGCTGCCACAACCAACTCGCCAAAAGGCACGGCGGTTGCGACCGTGGTATTGCCAGCCCTGTCCTTTGGGGTATGCCAGGCGAATACTCATGTGAGCCGACCCGCGCATCCGGTTAGACTCGCCGGCTCCGGGGCGCGGTCGAAACGTTAAACCGCTCTGTTCGTTCTTCATGTCCATACGCTCATTCAACACCGCTTCCTCCCAACGCACCTCCGCTCACGCCCTCTCGGTGGGATTCCCTCCCCCGCCGAGACGTTCGGGCTCTTCTCGGAGCATCTGACGTGCCGCTCTGCCCGTCCATCTCCCAGATGGGCCACAAGTTCCAGCGCTAAACGCAGGGCGTCCAGCAGATTACATTCGCAGGCTTGAAAGGCAGTTGAGCCGGTCGACGCCTACGATCAAGTGGACGTCCTGTAGCGCTGCCTGAAAACGGGACACACGCTGCGCGGAGGGCGTTTGCAGCGAACCCTCAATTAGTGGCCGCTGCCGGCGGCTCCGGCCAACCTAAACCGAAGTAGCGGCTTCGGCCAGGGCTTCTCGAAAGTGGGCACCCAGCCTACTGCCGACCTTCTCCCAGGTATATCGCTCCCGCGCAAGTTTCAATGCGTTTTGACCCAGACGCTGCATTTCTTCGGGCGCGCTTAGAAGGCCGTCCAAGACCCGGGTCAGGCCATCCACGTCTCCGACCCGCACTCGGTATCCGGTTTGGTCTTCGATAACGAAGTCGGGGATGGCACCCAGGTCTGTCCCAACCGCCGGCAACGCATGATGCATCGTCTCGATGAAAGAAATGCCAAATGCCTCCAAATGAGTTGGCAGACAGAAGAGCGACGCAGCCTGGTAATGTTTGGCCACCTCTGCGGGAGGAATACGGCCAATGATCCGACACCGGGCAGGTTCATTCTGGGCGCGCAGCCCACCACGGTCAGGGTGGCTTCGGGATGACGGGGCAGCAACCTCTTAAAAGCCGCTGCCAGTTCGTTGCCGCGTTTCCTTCGCCAGTTGACGCCCACAAAAAGGATGGCTCTCCGGCGATACCGCTCCAGGCCGGTGTCGAAATCGGCTGTCACCGGAACATTGTTGCCCACATAGATGCAGCGCACTTTTGCCTCGGGACACGCGTAGTCCTCGACAACCGAGCGGGTGATATGCGAACTCATCGTAAAGACCAGCGTTGCGTTCTGATAGATCTGCCCCTCCAACCGGTCCCACCACGAGCCCAACATGCACGTCGCGCGCCCCAGTCCAGGGTTGCGTTGATGCGCCCTATTGGTGTGGTCCGTATAGACAAAGTGCGGGATACCCGTACGGCCGCGTCCCACATCGTCTGGGTTTGGAACGTGAATACGTATTCGGATGGCGAAAGCATCCGCTTCAACCGCGCCTTGATGAACCGGAAGCACAGCGGCGTCTGGATAAAACAGTCCACCGGGTCCGCACGCCGGACCAGCTCCCGTGGGCCGTAGGTGCGCAGCATGCATAACAGGTTCCGCACGACAAGACCCGCCGGACGCCGGACTGGGTCCCGAACATCGAGCGAAACCAACTCGAACCCCGGGAATTCCCTTTCGAGAACTCTCTGCACACTGGCGTTGGTGTGTGAAAACCCGCCGCTTTTGATAAAGGCAATCTTCAAAGCGCAGCTGCAATCGTCTGGCATCGTTATCCCAGTCGGCCGGAGGAGCCACTGGATTTATTCTTTCATAGCCGAAGCTCGGTACTCCGCAAGTGTAAGATGGCAACGAAGTCCACTCCACCCTCCCCTGGGCGCGTCGCGGCCACGTTCACCAACCTAATTCTGTGGAAGGACTGGCGTGAGATTTGGTAGAGTTTAGACCCAAGCTCACTCAACAGCCGCCCCACGGGGCGTTCGGTGACCGGCTGGCCATCGTCGTGGGACTCGAATATAATGAACTCCGGCCGCACTTCCTGCAGCGCAGCCATGCGCCCGTTGCAAAATCGCGTATTCATGGCTCTCGACGTCGATCTTGATCAGCCTCACTTCCCGCATTCGCAAAGCGGACAGGCACGGACCGGACTCTTCTACCGGCACTTCGATGACCTGAGCGCCCGGGCTTGAAAGGCCGATACAACCCATACCACGGTTTCCCGGTGGAATAAAAACGCGCCGTTCCCGAGCGATCTGACAGCGCCTTGGCGTGGACTACTAGATGGTGGTAGCCATTGATATCCGCAGCGCGGCGAATGAGCGCCGCCAAGCCAGGCTGTGGTTCGAAGGAGTGGACTTGGCTTGTAGGGCCAACCGCACGCGCAGCGCGCAGTGCTAAACCTCCAAAATTTCCGCCAATGTCCAGCACTGAGTCGCCGGGGCGTAAGAGCCGGTCGGCGAGCAGCTCCACGCGCCGGTCCACCACCCCGCTGAAATAGATCAGTCTGCCGCAATAGTCGTCTAGCTGCACGAGTATTTTGGGGCCACGCCAGAGGGTGGTCAGGATAAGCTCGTCGTCACTGGTAAGCCTTCGGCACAGCGCCGAGTCGGCCACCCGAATGCAGCCCCGGTAGAATGGCCACACCCGAAGCGCAGCCCGGATCGCTGCTCTAAGCGTTCGGCTCGGCAGGGGTATCCTCATATACTCAACAGGCTTTTTGGCGGGAGACGCCTGTCGCGGGGGCCATCGTGCCGCGACGCGCCGTTCGAAGGATCAGCAGGGTAATACCACCACGCACCTAGGCCCCGCGCAACGCCGCATTCTCGCCGATGCGTATGCCCGCACAATTCGTTCCGCCACGCGGTCAGGATGAAAGCGATCCAGAGCGAACGCCCGGCCCGCCTGGCCCATACGCTGGCGTAAAGCGCCGTCACACAACAGCTCACGCAGGCGCTCGGCGATCTCCTCCGGATCGTGCGGGTCCACCAAGAACCCAGTCTCACCATCCCGCACCATATAAGGCATGCCGCAGCGGTTCGAGGCCACCACCGGCACGCCCGCAGCCATGGCCTCTTCAATGGCCATCGGCGCTCCTTCCTCGAACGAGACCAATGCAAATACGCTGGCTTGGGCGAGCTCGCGGCGGACTTGATCGGGGGTAAGCTGGCCCAGGAGGGAGATACGCCTGATCAGGCCGCTCCGGCTGATCAGGCTGTGGATCTGTTGTTCGTAGCCCGGATCGCTTGCTTTGCCTGCCAACCGAAGCTGCGCTTCGGGCACCGATCTGGCTAGCATGGCGAAAGCCTTGAGCAGGCCCAACGTGTTCTTGCGCGGGCATAATACCCCGGCTGAAAAAACGGTGCCAGGCACCTCTGCCCGGTGGACCTCGAAGCACTCGGGGGCAATCGGGTTTTCGATGTCATGGATCACGCCCCGAGCGATTCCTCGCAGCCGTTCCCGCACGTAAGGCGAAATGGAAATGATGTGGGGCTGCTCAGCCCAAGCTGCCGTCTCGAACCAGCGCCAGAGCCAGGAGCGTAGCCACGGCAGCTTTCCCTTTTGGTACCGGGTATCCTCATGGATAAAGCCATGAATCGTGAACACACGCGGGCCGGGCCAACCCTTGAGCATCAGGCCATAGGTATCATGCGCATGCACGACATCCGGCTGGAGCTCCCTCAGATAAGCCCGGAGCTGGCGTCGGCCACGGCTCACCGCATAGGCCAGGAGCGAGGAATAAGAGGCGGGGAGGCGGTGGAGGGTGAAGACCGGAGACCGAAGGCTCCGGTCCGAAGACTGAAGACCGAAGACGGAAGACTGACCAATGGGGTCCGAGGACGGAGGACCGAGGACGGAAGACGGAGTGGAGCTGGGAGCATGGGGCATGGAGCATGGAGCATGGGACGGCGGTTGCGAGCTAGAAGCAGGCAGTTGGGAGCTGGGGCCAACCCCCACCTCACCCGAACCCTCTCCCCTCCCACAGGGAGCGGAGAGGGGCAACGCGGGCTCCCCGCGCCCGTCCCCCTCGCTCCTCAACGGGGAGAGGGCCGGGGTGAGGGGTGAGGAGCTGGAGGCGTCGGGCGTGGAGCATGGAGCATGGGGCGGCGGTTGGGAGCCGGAAGCTGGGGAGCGGAAGCTCGAAGCTGGGGCGATTGGCTGGAGGGTGTCGGCTGAGAGGATGAAAACTTCCGGGGATCGCAGATCCGGGTCAATGGTGACGACGTGCACGTCCAGGTCGCCCCGCTTGGCCAGGGCACGCACCAGGTTTACGCTCACAACCTCCACCCCGCCGTGGGGCTTGGCCGGATCACGCGGAAACTGAGTCACGATAGCGATGCGCATGGGACATGGCATCAGGCGTGGAGCGTGGAGCATGGAGCATGGGGCCTTGGCCCGAAGACAGAGGACCGAAGACGGAAGACTGAAGGTGCATTTTACCTGGGAGTATCGCACCACTGGTCCGGATTCGCCATCATCGCGCCAAGCATCTGGCCAATCCGCAAGCACCGTTGCATCAGACCATTCTGCTCCTGCTTGGTGAGGTACCCACATGCTGCCGCCGTGTCTATCCAATGCTGCGTCTCAGCCTGCTCCCCATCCGCGTCTGTGAGCTTGCTGACAAAGTGCGCAGGATACCGCCGTTTCTGCCGAGCTTCTGCGACGTTCGCACCGATCGAGCGCGATGAGCGTCGAATCTGATCGGTCAAGGCGAACCGCTCCTTTTGCGGCAGGTGTTTTGTCGGATGGAAGACCTCCATCGCCAAGGCATAAGCCTCCTGATACACAGCCAACTCTTTGCGTGATTTGATCTGCATAATCATCCTGTGTCTCTTGCAGTGCTAGCCTCAAGCCTCTGCTATTCTGACCTCTGATCTCTGATGTCTGGCTTCTGATCTCTGTCCTCCGTCTTCTGTCTTCTGTCTTCCGTCCTCCGTCCTCAGCTCTCCGCCCTCCTTTCTCGAACCTGCGCCGCTACTTCGCGAAACAGAGCTTCAAACCTGGGCATCACGACTTCCAGCGTGTGGTTTTGGAGGTAGTAGCGCCGGGCGTTTTCGGACATCTGGCGATAGCGGTCTGGTGAAGATAACAGCGCACGAATGGCCTGCGCCATTTCCGCTACGTCTTTCACCACAACACCCAGTTGCCGGCTGGCGATCAGCCCGTCCGGATCGAAAGTCGAAACAATCGGTAGCCCATAGCTCCAAGCCTCGAGAAACGTGTTTGGAAATCCTTCGTAGTCGGAGGTGCAGCACAACACCGCAGCACGCTGGTAAACCGCGCCAAGCCGGTCTCTGGGCACCGGGCCGTGCACGGTCAGGTTGGACAGCGTCACGGCACGTCTCTGAATCATCTGGCAACAATCGTCTTGAAAGAGCGGCCCCACCAGATCGAATTGCAGCTCCGGACAGGCGGCAGCCAGGTCCAAGAACCGGTCGGGCCGCTTTACTGGCCGCACCCGGCCAATCCAGAGCACCCGCTCGGTTTGCGGGGAGGGTAACTGGAACTGCCCGTCGCCAGGCCCAGGGCAAGGCATGGGGATGACGACTGCATCTCGACCAAAACACTCGCGCATCCGCCGTTGCTGCGTCAAGGTCTGCACGATCACGCGGTCAGCCTGCCGCAAACCATACCGGTAAAGCACTCGCTCGCGCCGTGTCCTTAGCTCCGGCAGATGCGGGTCGCAATCCGCGTCACTGGCTGCCGAGAAGACGAATGGCCGGGAGCTCCGGCGACACCACAGCGCCATCTGGCCAGTCACACATTCGCCACAGTTCTGGTAATACACGTCTGCGTCCGCTGCTCGCATAGCGCGGACCAAGCCTGTCCATTTGGGATGAAAGAATCTCAGCCCGGGCAGGCCCGCGTCGCGTCGGCAAATCTTGATCACCCGCACCCCATCAATGACCTCCTCGGGCGGTCCGCCTTCGTCCCAGGTGAGCATCGAGACGCGCCAGCCTCGAGCCGCAAACCATTTGGCCAACAAACTCGTCTGCCATTCCACCCCGCCAATGGCGCCCGACCGGCCGCCGGTCATGGCGCCGTAGGCTTGGTGGGAGACGATGCAAAGCGCCGGCGCGCCCGTCAGGGCGCGCCCGGCGCTGGAAGCCGGGAGCTGGAAGCTGGGGACCACGGTCGTATCGGGAAGCTCGCAGCTAGAAGCTGGAAGCTGGTCTCAGAGGTCAGAAGTCGGAGCTCAGCAGCCATTTCCGCCTCTGGGCCAGCAGGGAGGCAGAGTCATCGGGGCTGACGAGATTGCAGGGGCGCATTGGCCCAAGTTTCTGCCGAAGGCCATTACCTTTCTTCTGGGCCCCACGACGATCTATTCAGGGCCGCCCGCGGTCTTCCTCGCCATGAAGAACATCTCCGTCGGTGTGTCCAGGCCGAGTATGACTTTCGCGAAGCGCTTGATCCTCTCCCAGTCGAGTGCATGCAGCGGTCGCAGAAGGTCGGTGCAAAAGCGGGGCACCACAGTCTCGATCGACCAAAACCCGGCGCGGGCCAATGTGTTTCGCAGCGCAGGCGGTGTCCAGAAATTCAGATGCACCGGTGGAACGCTCGCTGGACCAAGATCGTCACCAAAGCGATACCTCGGGCGAGCATAGTTCGGCACTGATCCAGCAAAGATACCGCCTGGTTTTAGCATACCCAGGACCTGGGCGAGAAACCGTCCGGGCTCTGGCAGGTGCTCCATAACCTCCCATGCAACGATGGCAGTAAACTTTTCGCGCGGCGCCGGGTAGGCTTCCACTGGGCCAGTGAAAACAGGAAGCTGGTGGACAGCCGCACCCAGTTCCGCGGCTTCTCGGCACAGCTCCACGCCCGTAGCGGTCCACCCTTTTAGGTGGGCGGCGAAAAGAAACAAGCCGGTCCCACAGCCAACCTCCAGCAATGTGTCCCCTGGATTCGGTTTTACTCGCCGAAGAAAAACTCTGCGCGGCCAATCGAGTTTTGGTAGCTGGCCTGCAGCCTTGGCCCTGGCTATAAGCGGAACCTCGTTCCTATGCGCCTGGTAGGCGCCTCCCTCCGAGTAGAGCCGATCATAGACGCCCTGTAGCTTGTCGGGATCGGGCACTGCGGCTGCAAACGCAGAGCCGCAAACCGTGCACTCCAGGATCGTTGCGCCTGCCATTACCCTCTGAAATTCGACGGTACTTGCCTCGCAACAGGGGCAGGCTCTCATCACGATGGCTGCAGTCTCGCTCATAAGGTGCTGCTGGTGTCGCCTCCGGGCTCTCACATCTCTCACCGCTGTCGATCATCGGCTCATCGCCAGAGATGCCAAATTCAACCGGGTCATTCAAAGCGCTCGTAGGCACCGCGACAGGAGGGTTTCGTAATCCCCTGCCAACTGCTCGGCATATTCTTCCAAGGTCGGAATGCAGGGCGGGACCACCGCGTGCTGGGCACACTTGGCCCGCAAGGCGTCGTCTTGGACCAGCTTCAGTAGCGCTTCGGCCAATCCGTCCACCCGGCCACGCTCCACTAAAAACCCGTTGACTCCAGGCTGAATGACCTCCGAGGCGTGGCCGACACGGCTCGAGACACACGGCAGCCCCGCTTGCAAAGCTTCGACCAGAGCGTTCGGACACCCTTCCGACCGCGAGGGCAGCACGAAGATGTCCATCGCTCGCAGTGCCGGCACGATGTCGGTCAGATGACCTGTGAATTGGACGCGATCTCCCAGCCCGTGTGCGTCCAGATATTCCTTTAACTTGAGGTAATGGGCCTGTTCCCCGGGCGCCTGGTAGCTGCCCACCAGCAACAGGCGCGCGCGTTGATCCACGGCAGCGACCCGGGCGAAGGCTTCGAGCAGGATGTCCCAACCTTTGACCGGCACGGCGTGGCCCACGGTGCCAATCACCACATGCTGATCGTGGTAGCCCCACTGTTCCCGAGCCACCGCGCGGTCAGGGGCACGGTCAAGGCCGATGAGCCGCCGTGGATTGTGTCGTACGACAATCTTTTCCGCGGGGAACCCAAGGCCCACCAGTTCGTCTTTGACCGCCTGGGATACGGCAAAGATCCGTGTGGCCAAGGCGGCGGACAGGCGTTCAGAAAACCGCAGCCGTTCTCGGAGGGTAGGGCGCCGCATTTGCTCGTAATGGCTGCTCATGGAGCGCTTGAACCAGACTCGCACCGGCACCCCCGCCAGCGCACCAGCTATCAAGGGGACGCTGTGGATGTTATCGCACACCACCACGTCAGGCCGTAGCCGCCGATAAAGTCTCCATGCACGCCATACAGCCGCCCAGTCACGGCTCGACCGCGGGCGCGGCAGACACTCGATCTGCACGCCCAGTTCGGTCAAGGGAAGCAGCCAAGAGGCGTCTGCCGGGAGTCGCTCCAACACGAGCACACATCGCCAGCAGCAGGCAACCAAAGGTCGAAACTCCCGAGCCAGCACTTCGACATGCCGTTGGGACTTGAAATGGCTGCCCCAATAGCGAAGGAAGACGGTCTGGGAACGGGGATCAGTCATCGGGCCGGAGGGCAGAAGACGGAAGACCGAGGGCGGAAGCGAGGATGCGGCAGGGGGCATGGAGCATCGGGTTCGAAGCTCGGAGCTCGGAGCCGGGGTTCAGGGGTCAGAGATCAGAGGTCGAAGATCAGAGATCAGGAGCCTCGCGCAGGAACAGAGCGTTGAACCAGTGATGCGGCCCGGGGAGCATGAGCGGCTCAAGGTGCAAGCATCGCCGCAAACCCTTGCGCTGCAGTCTGGGATAACACGGCTTGGAGCCGTAGTTGGCCATGTAATCGCACATCTCCCGGGCGCTCTGGCCAGTTGCTCCAACCACTTGTGGTTCACTTCGGAGAATGCAATCACTGCGGGCCTGGACAGCAGGCCGCGAGCCCCTTTCAACACGTTGAAGTCATACCCTTCCGTGTCGGTTTTCAGAAAGACCGGCCGGTCGGCCGGGATCTGGTCCAAAAAACTGTCGAGGGTTGCGACTCTGACCTCGAAGCGCGACGCCATGCCGTCGGCCTTGCGCAACGTGCTCTGGCTGGAGCATGCGGTGGGAACTGAAAGAGTGGCACAACCGGGCCGGTCTCCGAGAGCAAGTCCGAACGTGCGCACGTTCCGCAGCCGATTGATTTGGATGTGCTCGTCCAGGCGCGCCTTGGCCTCGGGGTTAGGCTCGAAGGCCAAGACGGTTCCCTGGGGACCCACTTTCGCGGCAGCATGCAGGGTGATCATGCCGATGTTGGCTCCTACATCAATGAAGGTATCACCGGGCCGGAGGAGGTGGTCCAAAACCGCTAGCAGCTCCCACTCGTAAAAGCGGCCCAGGTAATAGGTCTCGCGCTCGAACGGATT
>Ga0207433_10007864_pt1 | contig 17602 bp, 16 predicted proteins | sample YelNatPaOPGAMG01_FD_187559 | JGI IMG/M metagenome (GOLD analysis project Ga0207433, IMG submission 187559) | Hot spring thermophilic microbial communities from Obsidian Pool, Yellowstone National Park, USA - OP-RAMG-01 (SPAdes) (version 3) | ecosystem: Environmental > Aquatic > Thermal springs... | reverse complement strand
CAAGCTTCTTGTTTATGTCAAAAGGCTGTTCAACGGTTTCTCCATTAAGAGCTGCACCCATAATTGACTAATTAGCATAAAAGCTTAATATAAGATGAGCAATGCGTCAAGTACAAAAACTTTATAGGTTTTCCGTTGGGAAGCCCACACTGTTTACGAGTGGGAAGATGTCACCGTCTTGGTCGCATAAATAGATACTCTTACGATTCGGCACACGATTAGTGCATCAGTCACATCGCCAGGAGTTGCAATTACAAACTCCACATTTTTCTGGAAAAAGAAAATTCATAAAAAATAAAGACTATATGGTAGTAAACGAAGGAAGGTTGAAGGCATACCAAGTGTAAAATCTATTGCGCATATATAATCCTAAAAACGGGATGGGGCTGCCGAGATTTGAACTCGGATATCCAGCGCCCGAGGCTGGAAGTCTGCCAGGTTAGCGTACAGCCCCACAATTTAGATAGTGCTAGCTCTAATATTTTAGTATTTTTACATTGCTGCTTTTAATATGCTTAGTTAGTTCTCAATTATATTATTCTTAAGCTCTTCATGTATGGTTTTTGCATATTCTGGGTTGTCTCCAAGTATTCCAAAAAAGTCAAAGATATCCATGCTGCGCTTTTGGTACATGTTTGAAATCATCATAAGGTCCATGTAAAACCTTTTTATAGCAAAATCATAAGTGGCATTCCCAAAATCTTCTGTTTCCTTATTGAACTTTATTACTATTTTGCTGAAAAGCTCTGTTTCAGTCTTTCTTATTTCTTGCTCTGAAGTTCCTTTATCCTCCATTTCTTTCAGGGTTTCCATTGCGTTTTTGAAGGATTCTGAATAAGATTGTATTTGCGCAGTTATACTCTCTATGTCTTTCTCAGCGCTGAACCCTTTTATAAGCATAGAAAGTAGGCTATTTGGCTCTATACGTTCCTCAAACTCGTTCGATATAGCATCGTTTTGGTAAAATATTTCATAATCTTCAATAAGTTCCATGAAGTTCGAAAAAGCAAGCTCAAAAGCCGGGTGTGCTATTGCACGATACGGTTCTTCAATGTCTAAATCTTCTTCATCATCAGAATAGTTGTTTTGTGCCTGCGCATCTACAGGGTCTTCGCTATATGCGTCCATCCTAAGCAATACCTTATAAATATCGTAGTTTTTCATTTTTTCCATAACAACATTAGCTATTTAACTGTGAAAAGTTTATAATATAATTGTATAAAGAATAAAGGCCTGCAAAATGGTAACCTCAGAGGAAATAGATATAGCATACAAATATCCCTTCTCTGAAGAGGCTAAAAATGTTATATCGGAAAAGGGCCCAAAGCAGATAGAGTACAAGTATCTAGAGCTGGGCAAAGACAGAGTCGAAGCTGCAATGAACAAAAAGCAGTCTTATTTTAAGATAGAGCTCGAAAACGTAAAGCTTGGCTACATAATAAGCTATATATATGCAAGGATGTTGGTGAGTGCATCCAGCAACGCTTCTCTAATAAAGTCTTTTGCAGCAGGTGAGGCTAAGCGCTCTGGCATGGCTTTGAGGGACGAGCCCGCAAGCGTTATAATGAGGATGGCCGCACAACTATCTTACAATGTATCAAGCACAAATTCAGATGAGTTCATAGTTTCATTCACGGAATATCTAATGAAAGCTCCTAAGAGCGAGAACTTCGCTCTTGTAAATATGAAGCTTAAGAATGGCTTTGTAATATTAGACAGGAGCGAGCTATCAAAGGTTCTTGAGCATTCGGTATACTTGAAGGTTCTTACAGGGCTTCCAATACCTAAGGGACAGCTCCCAAAAGAGGTTGTAGACTATTATGCTTCATCAAAGATCAAGCTTCCCGAAAGCGCCATCAAGCCAAGCACATTTTCGCAGGGCAGCACATGGGTAGACAAGGTTCTTGCAACACCTATACCAGATGTGCGCCACAGGACTGTAAATCTTGTGCTTGCCCCATATTTGGTTAATGTTAAAGGAATGGGAGTCGAAGAGGCAACGGAGTTGATAAAGAAGTATATAGAGGAGTGCAAACAGTTAAATCCGAATACTGATGTAAGCGAGACTTATATACGCTACCAGTGCAACTATGCAAAAAACAAAGGGATGAGGCCTCTGTCTCTTGTAAAAGCAAGAGAGCTTTTGGGGGAATATGTGGACCTTGGAAAGCAGGAGAAGCGAATAAGCCAGAACGTGCAGACTAAGGAGCAGAAATAGGTGTAAGAACGGAAGTGAAAATATTGTGCGACATATGTGGTAAAAGATTTGCCAAGCATGTATGCAAGCTGTGCGGAAGAAGGGTATGTGATGAGGACTTTGACAAAAAGCTTGGCATATGTGTTTCTTGCAAAGCAGGTATGAGGTAAGCCTATATTCTATTTTATCCCGCTCCTACTGACTGCTAAAAAGTAAGCTAAGCGGGTGTTAAGTGGGGTGCCGGTGGGGGATTTAATAGCACCATGGGCTTAACACCACAGCTATATTTTGCAACGATACTGCTAAATAAATATCGTGATTTTCTGTAGCTTTTATTCAATCGATTTTAGCCTTTTTGAAGTAGTAGTTCCAAAGGCACAACACTGCAAGAACAAGGTTGAATACTAAGAATATGGTAAATGCTGTGGATGTCCCGAAAGAGGATAGCGGCGTAGTTCCAAATCCGAAAAGGTATGAAAAGCCGTTAGTTCCTTCAAAGCCGCTTATTGGCAGGTTCAATGCAGCATCAGCAATCTGCGCTATGAACATAAGGAGCGCGAATAAGCCTATCAAAGCCCCAAATATGCCTCTTTTTGTGTAAATTAAAAGCAAAGCGGTTATTGCTACTACTACAAGATAAGCTAAAAGTATTAGCCAATGCAAATGGCCAAACTGCCTTAGCAGCTTGTCGAAGAACAGGAGGTATAGCCCTGAAATGTAGACGAGCACAACCGATGCCCGTACGGCTAGGGCGTTCCCCCTCAAAAAATCACTTCTTCTTACGCATTGTTGCAGCTACAACTATCGCTATTATTACTATTATAACAACTATTGCAGCAGCATAGTAACCCGAATCATTTGCGGTTGTGGTGTATGGTATTGTTGTAGGTGCTGTTGTTGGGGCTGTTGTAGGAACTGTTGTTGCTACACTGCTTGTTACGGTTACGTTTACTGGCTTTATCATGAACACCCACATTACTGGCTTGAAGAACTGCTTGTTAACTATCTCGTTGAGTGAGCTGTTGTATGTCCATACATCAGCAAATGCGTATTTGCCTCCTACATAACTATTGTTAACCTGCTTGCCTCCGAGCAGTGTCCATGAGGTCCATGTGGAGTTGTATTGCGCTGTAGTCACCAAAGGCATAGGGCTTCCTGTTGAATTTACAAACTCTATATTTGGGCTTATAAGGCCGTTAACCAGGTATGCAAACCCATATGTTACTATATCCTTGCTTGCGGTTGACGGTGCTGTCAAATTCGATATTACATATATTGCAAGGCTGAAGTTGTAGTTTGATAATGTTTTGTTATCCATCTTTACGTATGCCCCTGCAGGTATCGTAACATTTATGAGCTTACCGTCCATAGCCATGAGCGAAAGCTTAGCTCCTTTGCTTGCGTTTATTGTTTTAGTGGTTGAATTGTAAAGTGCGAAATATGGTACCGGTGCAGCAGCAGGTATTGTTGTTGTATTTACCACGCTACTCTTTACAAATACTGTAAACAAAGAATTTGTCAGCGATGGGTCGTCTCCTGTAGCACTAAGAATAACGGCATAGTCTCCAGGTGCAGTCGTGCTTGAAACCTTAACCGTCATTATTCCTGAGAAGCTTGGGTCTGCGTATGTTTTGCTTAAGCTTACGTTTATGCCCTCTTTGCTCAGGTTTGCGCTGTTCACTATATTTACACTAGTGCCCCAAACGGTTCCGTTTACCAAGCTTACATTGTAGTTTACGGTACCTACTCCACCTGGAGCCACAGTCATATTGCTTGACGAGAATGTAATCTTAGATGTCCCTATCCCGGACGCGAATGAAACCGAACTTAGCAGCATTATAGAAAATGCAACCAACATCGCCATTGATTTTGCGTTCATGCAACAACCCCTATAAATGTTTATACTGATTTGGAAGCCTAAAAATAAATAAGATTCGGTTAATTTAGGTTTCTAAGTAAAAATCGCTAACGCTAGGTATCAAATCCAGTACGCAGAAATAAGTATAAGTGCCAAACAGCAATATGATTTCCCGTCCGCAGACAGTACACACATATCGTGAGCAGGCTTAGCTTCCGAGTTCGGAATGGGATCGGGCGTTTCCCTGCTCCTATTACCGTTTGGCATTGTATTTTACTCTTTAAGGTTTAAAAACTTTGCGCTGGCGTGCTCCTTAAGCTTTCTTTCTGCTATTTCATAAACTATTTTTGAATAAGGGTTGCTTTCTGCTATTTCATCAGCCACCCATTCTTCTGATTTTATCGCTTCGGCGTTTTCCAGCATTTGTGAGAACTTAGCAGTTACAGCACTCCTATAGTCTACATTCAGCCTTTTTGAAAGTTCGATTACACTATCGTAAAAGCCTAGCGCATAAGCATGTCTTAGGACCTGCGATACCGCCATCGCTTTTTCATGCTCCTCCATACTCATCTTAACTGGGACCAAGCCGGCGGAGGACCAAAATCTAGCGGCCTCATCAGCCTCTTCAGTTGTGCAATTGTCAGTTATTATCGCTATTTTTGAACCAGCATACGCATCTTCAATCCCAAAAAGAGGATGCGTCGATACTATGCTCATGCCTGCTTCGGAGGCCAACTTCGTTGCTCTACTAAAGAATTCTGTTTTTGAAGAGGATATGTCCATCAGCCTTTCACATCTGCAGTTTGCTACTAACCTGAGAAGCTTTTTGTTCAGAACATTTGGAGGTACGCAAAGCACAATATAATCAGCTGCAACGCCTTTTACGGGGAGTGGTTTTGCACCAATAAGCATAGAAAGGCTTTTCACCTTCTCAGGATTTCTTCCAGTTATATAAACTGTGTGACCAGCGTTTTTAGCAAGTAAGCCTAAAGCTTCTGCCATGCTTCCAGTTCCAATTATGACTATGCTCTTCCTATTTTCTTGTCCTTCTTCTCTATATTTGGAGAAGCCAAGTATGCTTTTCAATATAGGCATTAGCATTTGGCTGTCAAGCCCGTACCTTCTCCCTTCCGATTTCCACCTTTTGGCGATTTTTTCTTCTCTTTCAGGATCATATATTTCCAGTCCTTCGGCCTTTTTTAGATTTCCTATTTCCTTAACCAACGCAAAACGCTTTGATATTAGCTCCAAAATCTCGTTATCTATGTTATCGATTTTCCCCCTAAGTTCGTCTAGGTTTTCCAAGAATGCACCCCAACTAATCAAAAAATAAACATAAACCGCAGAGCTTTATTTACTATGTATAATCCCAAAGCTCGAAATAATATCTATTATTTATCCCTTTTGTAAAGCTTCTGCATTGCCGATATTATTATGTCAGTATATTCGTTCTTAGGTATAATATTTGCATACTGCTCGACAATCTCTTGCGCCTTAGCGCCGTATTTTTCCGCAACACTCTTGGCGTATCCTATTCCGTCATATTTTGCTATTATCTCTCTTAAAAAGTTAATCTCTTCCTCTGTTTTTTCTGTGCGCTTTTTCTTGTATATTGCATCTATCTTAGATTTTTCTTCAGGCGTAGCCTCATTATATGCATGCAACATTATCAATGTAAGCTTTCCTTCATATAAATCTCCAAAGTTCTTTTTGCCAAACTTCTTCTCATCAGCTGTCATGTCTAATATGTCGTCAGTTATCTGGAAGGCAATGCCTGCATTCTCCCCAACTTTTTTAAGAATCTCGAGCGTGTCATCTCCTTCTCCTGCTACTATCGCACCAAGCTGCATCGGCCCGTATACTGTGTAAAAGCATGTTTTGCTATCTGCAATCCTAAAATAAAGGCTTTCACTGGCTTTGCTCAAGTCCTTGGTGTCCTGTATGAACGTATTCTCTACATACTGACCTTCTACTGTGTAGGTCAACATATCGTAAAACTTTTCGTAGAGCCTGTTGCCTTTTTCCACGCCTGCTTTTATAACATAATCCTTGAGCATGCGCCACATAGCTATCTGTCCTGTATCACTTGCGTCTATCGCGTGTACAATTCCATATCTCTTGTGTAGCGCTGGAAGACCTCTTCTTAATTCTGAATCATCCTCTATATCGTCCTGTATAAGTATCCAGTCTTCTGATAATTGCTGCGCTGCAGCTGGAAGAAGAGCTTCTTCAGGCGTTGCACCATAAAGCTGTGCTGTAAGCATAACAAGACCAGGCCTTCTATAACTGCCTTGTCTGTCTATGTACTCCCTAGTTATCTTGTAATGCTCTATCGGCTCTTTTATCGGCACGTATTCGCATATTTTCTCGTAAACCTGCTTTCTGTGAAGTTCTATGTATTCTAAGAAGTCCATAAGTATCATAGTTTTTAAAATGGTTAAAGATAAAATAGTTAGTATTGGCATATGCTAAAGACGAAGTGGTGACGTTGTTCGTTAGAAAAGGGATAAAGATAACCGAATGCCATGAAGTATATAGGCCGCGGGAAGATTCGGAACTTTTAGCTGAGGCTGTGGAAGGTCTAGCAACAGGTAAGGTTTTAGACGTCGGCACAGGCACTGGCATCCAAGGCATAATAGCCGCGAAAAAGGGTTGCAACGTAACATTTTCAGATGTGAGCATACACGCGATAAGGTGTGCCAGGGAGAACGCCATGCAAAATGATGTGGAAGGGACTTTCATAGTAAGTGATCTGTTCGATTCTATAAAGGGGAAGTTCGACACTATAATATTCAACCCACCTTATCTGGAATCTGCAAGACTTAGTTCAGAAGGTACTGACTATGTAAAGCTCGCTACTGATGGCGGCGAGAACGGTCGCGAGCTAATAGACAGGTTCATAAGTGGCTCGTTTGCGCATCTGAGCGAAAACGGCAGGGTTATAATGATAGAGAGCAGCATTAATAATTATGAACAGGATATACAGCGCCTAGGGGCTAAGCTGCTTGGGCGCAAGCACATGTTTTTCGAGGATATTGTTGTAATATCCTATAAGAATAAGAAAAAACACGGTGTTTTCAAATGGAAATAAGCTCTTATGAAATATACAAGAAAGACGAATGGCAGTGCATAATAGGGCATGCAGGATTCATAAAAACAGCTGAAGATTTATATGGTGCGATGGCATCCGCAGTTCCTAGCGCAAAATTCGGCATAGCTTTTGTTGAGGCAAGCGGTGAAAGGCTTGTAAGATATGAAGGGAACGAGACTGAGCTTATTGAAGCCGCTAAGAAGAATGCTCTTGGGATAGCTGCCGGTCATACCTTTATAATACTTTTTACTGGCGCTTTTCCTATAAATGTAGTAAAAGCAATAAGGGATGTTCCTGAAGTATCTGAAATATTCTGTGCTACTGCAAATAAGCTCCAGCTGATAATAGCCACTACAGAATTGGGAAAAGCTGTTATAGGTGTTGTAGATGGTGAAACTGCGCTTGGGGTAGAAGACGAAGCGCATATAGCACAGAGGAGGGAACTACTCAAGAAATTTGGCTACAAACCCTAAACGCGATATCTTGCAAAGAATAAATTTCACTGGGTTCTGTTACTCTATGTTATTCAATTTCTGCGACTTGTTTTGACCTGTGACTTTGCCATAGCTTTCGAAGTTGCTATGTAAAAGCCTGCTATTATAAGCGTGAAGAATAAAAATATCAGAAGCAATTCTATCATGTGCGAGTAAAGCCCTACTGCAAAATCCGATGCTTTAACCGTGGTGATGTTAGACTGCATTATAGTCGAGGTAACTGTTGTGTTGTAACTTATTGTCGTAGTAACAATGTTGAATTCGGTATTGTTGTAGCTTACGCTTGATCCGTTAAGCAGTATTGCGTTGTTAGAATACCCTGTAACATTAGTATCATAAAGGTAAAGGCTTGACCTGTAAAGAGTGAAAGGCACATTTGTGTAGTTGTTCGCAATTATGCTGCTGTTGTATATACTTATGTTCTCAGAATCAATTGCATCAATAGCATTTCCTTTTATTCTGCAGTTTTCCAAAGTAGTATATTGGCCATTTATCAAGTACACGCTTTCATTTGTGGAATTTATTGTTCCTCCAAGGCAGTTTATGGTAACCTTTGGCACTACTATTTTTAAAGCGGTATCACAGGTTATGTTTGTGGACCAAAAAGTATTCAAAAGGCCAAGGTATTTTTGTGACATAGTATAATAGCCCGGTATTGAAATAGCCGGTTCCTTCTGTGTGCAGAAAGCAAGCCCAACCCCATAAGTTTCTGTAGTTGAATTATCCTGTTCTTGTGCTTCTGGCGATTTTAATACTGCTATAGTTTCATGTATGCCTGGAGCCTGTATTCCTCTCTCATAGCTATAATTGCCAGATGTTACGTTATAAATTACGTGCATTATTTTTCCATCCGGTGCAACCTGATAACCCTTCCAGAAGTGAAAAGTCATGTTGGTAGCATTACTGTACTTCACAACAGTATAATTCCAATATATCGATGTATTATCCGGAAACTGTATGTTTTCTTCCATTCTCGGATATACTAATGTCGGTGTAAAATTAACATTTGATGTTATATTCATAATCTTGAATGTGAGCTCATCCCATCCCCAGAAAGGGCATATAAAGAAATAAGGGTTGTAGTTAAAAGTATGGTTCTTGAATATAGCGTATGCCTCAACGGCAAATCTTTGGTTACCAAAGCCTACCGGCCCAGGCTGATGCGCTCCAAATCTGGGAAGGGTGTAATTGTTAATCTGTGCGTCTTGAACTATCTGTTCGTATGTTGTTTGCTGCGAGCCACCCACGCCAGGATTAAACTTTACAAGGGCATCTGGCATTATTGCTGCAAAACCCTCCTGTGCAGCGTTTCCATTTGGCCCTAACGGAACAAAAACAAAATAATAGCCAACTGCAAGATTTGATCTGTTTCCTATGAAAGAGGTGTTATAGCTGCCTGATGGGCTTATAATGTTGTTCATTGCGTTATGCATGCTACTTATGTGTGCATCTGCAAACGTGCAGTTGAATAAAGTGTTATTGTATGTGTTGTTTCCGAAAACAACACTGCTTATAGATGAACCCTGCTCACAGTAAAGCTTCGACTGGTTTATGCCTGCCAATACGCTTATCGTGGCGTTGCTGCAACTTGGGCTTAGCGTGTATGTGGCATTGGAACCTATTGCAATGCTGCAGCTATTGCTGCTTCCAGCTGCATAAACTATACTTCCATGGTAAAATACCAATAAAGCCAAAGAGGTCGCAAATACCAATATTATTGCTGCTGGTCTCATCAAATCCACTTAGATTTTATACTTTTTGCTTTTTATCGCTTGCTATACTCTACTTTACATAATATACATTCGTTGGAACGTATGGAAGCATAGGTGTTTCGTATTCTATAAAGTATTCCGGTATGCCTTTAGGTGTTGAAACATTGAATACGTTGATCCAATTGCTGCAATGTGGTGGACCATGCCATATAACATAACTATGATTATCGAATGTGCTGCAGGATGTCGTATTATTTATCTCGAATACAAGATTACTTGTTGAAGGGTCACCAATATACTCAGGCATATTAGACCCTGTATATGGAACCACGGCGTTGTTGAAAAATGCTTCGGTATATACCAATGTAGATGCAGTTGCGTTGCTATCATATCTTATGAAACGGCCAGCCTGTATAGATATGGATTCTGGGTAATATTGCCAATAATACCAGAATGTAGAAGTTGCGGTGTTGTTGAAATACATTATCGCGAGTAGGCATATTACTAGTAATATCGAGGGTATCATAAAATAAAGCTTTTTGAATTCAGTGAGCCTTGCAAAAGCCATACCTACAAGCACCGAAGCTGCAGGTATAGTTATTATGAGGAAGCGGCCAAGTCTGTAAGCAAGAACATAGTTTATTTTAAGTGGGTCTAGGCTTATCCCTGCAGACATTGGCCCGAATTCGAGGAAAAGGAACATGAAGGCAAACCATAAGCCTACAAATAAAGCGCGGCGTTCTCTCGCAATAAGCAATACTATTATAGCTAAAACTACGATGTAGAAAGAAACCCCGAATTCTGTCAAAGTACCTATTCCGAATATATTAATGTTGATCGTATTTAAGAACTGCCCGAAGTTCATATGTCCACCGAGCAGAAGACCTAGCAGTGCGAATATGTGGTATGGAAACATGTCGTTAGGGTAAAAGCCTAAAGTTTTAAGGGTTGCATTAAGCGTGGCTGTATTAACGTTGCTTGTTGGTATTGTGGGGAGCCCGTTCACAGAGCTTCCTATCTTGCTATAAAAATTCAGATTTCTGGTTATTGTAACATAAGGGCCGGAATTTGAATACTGGGCGCTGAATATAAAAGTAAGCATAAACCCTATTATAACTCCTAAAACCAGGAACACACTGGCCTGCTTGCCTATTAATGCATAGAGATGTCTTGCCTTCCTGTAAATATCCATATACCTGCTCTTTGCTATATCCTCTTTTAGCGAACAGAATCCTGAAATCAACATATTCCTGAAATGCTTCCTGTGATGCAAGAATCTTTTTGCTGTCTCATAAATTGAAAGCACTAATATGAATGCAAGTATTACTCCGGCTTCATAGCTTATGAGCCAAGCAGCTACTAAGAGCAGTCCGCTAGCCATATAATATTTAGGCTTGTGCGAGCTCCTACCATATAGCAGCATTAATATGGCAAGAGAGCATACAAACATCAGAGGAGGGTCCTCTCCTGTAGTGACAGCAAATTTTGTCAAAAGGGGAAATATGCTTATGGTAAAAGCTGCAAATAGACCAGCTTTATCGTTGTAGAAGAACCTGCCAAAAAGGAAAACAACTATTATTGTGCCAAGGTAAGAAAATATATCCCAGGCAGAGGCTGAATATGTATGCACTCCCAATATCGCATAAAACATGGCTATCGGTGCGAACTGCATTACCCTTAATGAAAATATATATCCTGGGTTCATAATGTATGTTCCTTTCAGAAGTGAGCTTGCTAAATACAAATAATTCGGGTCGTCTCCATATACGCTAGGGCCTTCATAATGCGTAAAGCCATAATATGCTGCATTGGCGATTATCAAAGCAAGTATCAGGTAAACTAAAGCCTCTTGTCTTTTCATTCGACACTCACGCTCGTGCAGTTGTCTGATACGTAATTCAGAACGCTAGAATTGTCAATATCTGTGCCATTGAAGCTCAGCTTACTGAATATTCCCCCACTATTGGTATTGTTGGAATAGGTAACAAAAATGCCACCGCAGAAATACCAGCTCTTTCCTATAGCGTTAGCGGTTGGGGTAATATATGCAGTTTCTTCTAGGTAATTTGCAGGATTCATGCCGTTTGGCACCTCCATACTCGTATTCTTAAGTGTAAAATATTTAGTAACGTTAGCTACGTTATCATAGACTAATAGGTTGTTTGCTCCAGGGCTTCTGTACCCGAAATAATATAGGTTTATTGTATTGCGTAGAAATGCACTGCTATTATATTGGCCGGTATCAAAGCCGAAGTAGCCGTGATAGAGAATATGCAAGCCCAGCAAGCCTCCAGGCTTGACTGTATTGTTGCTAGAATTTGCGCTTATGCTGCTTATTCCAATCATCTGAACAAGAGCCACTGGCTCGCTGTTTTTCGGTGCATATATATATTCGTATGTAAGGTTTTTCAGCCTGCTTATATAACTATTTGTATTCGACTGGCTTGAGGTAACTGTCGTTGTCCCTAAGCTCTTTGTGGTATGTGGTAACTGTGCATAAAACAGCACTGCTGCAAGGGCTAATATGATGATAATTGTTATAGAAAATAGGCTTAAGCGCATCTTACCAACTCTCTTGAACGCATCATGCAAAGAAACTATTTAAAGATTATAACTAATATTACCTTGTAATAACACTAAGATTATTCTTTAAAAATATAATAATGTGTGTCCTTTATGCTTTTCTGGCTTGCAATTGCAGTACTTCCTGCCATTATTGGCACTATTATAGCCCTAAGGATGCGCTTTTCAAGGGGCGTTATGGAAGCATTAGCAATAGGCATACCTTTCGGAATCGTCTCTTTCACAACTCTGCTTTTCGGATTTGATTATCTGTTTCATAGTATAAACGCTTATGCAATACTTTTATCATTCATTATAATGCTGTTTGCAGCCTTTTTAGCATATATCGAGCCCATATACCAATCAATATCTCATAAAAAAAAGCAGGTAAAAAAAGCAGGGGATAGAACAACGCGGATTCAAATAACAAACCTTCCAAGATGGTCCTGGATTTTTGCAATAGCAATAACAGTAATAATAGCAATAATATTTGTTGCAGGCACTGGATACTACAGCAACGGCATATACTGCATAGACGCATCGTGCTCTGATGCGCTTTACCATATAGGCATAGGCTATTCCGTGGCTTTCGGAAGCTATCCCCCGAGCTACTACTTCACTATAGGAACAAAAAATGTATTCCCTTTTATGAGCGACTTATACATGGGGATGCTATACAGGTTCGGCCTTGGCATAGTGGGCTCGCTGCTTGTTCCAGATGTAATGCTAATATTCTCATTCGTCTGGCTTAGCATGATGGTTACGTACGCAATTTCAAAGAGCGCCAGGATATCAGTTATTTCTACACTTATGTTCTGGTTCGGTGGCGTAGGCTTCATAAAAATCCTAGACTTTCCATTCATAAAGCAGATAACTCCACTTTTCCAGCCGGCACATCTATTCTATCTACCGGGTGCGCACAATACAATACCAACGCTAATATATTCCGTTCTTAAAATGTCAGAGATACCGACATCTTACTGGACCAGCATAATAAACAGCATGCTTCTGGCGCAAAGAGACCTTATGCTAGGCCTTCCTCTAGCTCTTATAGCCATATACATAGCATATGTAGGATTTTATTCTGGGGAGAAGCTGGGCCTTAAGGAATTTTTGTTCTTGGGCTTCATTGCGGGCATGCTTCCGCTAGCTAACGCTGAGGCTGTAGTAATGATTGCTTTCCTTGGTATTTTCACATTATTATATGTCCTTGCAAAGAAAGGCAAGCTCCAGAGGTTATACCAACTGACACTGGTTGCAATACCTTTGGCTGTTATCGGCTCTATTGAACTATTATACATGAATTCTCAGAAAAGAGAGCTAAACTGGTCATATTTCATATACCAAAACTACATAATACATTCGAGCAACGCAATATTGACTTTCGTACTCAGTTTCGAGAACATAATCTTCTTCTGGATACAGGTTGCAGGAATACCAGTTATACTTGGATTATTGGGTGTTTACTACGCTAAACGCAATTCAAAGGCCTTCTTCTTGCCTTTTGTTGCACTTTGGGTCTTCGTAACAGTATATACACCACAGCCTAACCCTGCGGATTCAAACAAGGTATTCGTATACGTGTTCCTGATGCTCTGCCTGTTCATGGCCTATCTGATAGATGCACTATGGAGAAAAAACAAGTTAGGTGCGGCATTCGGCATAATTTTAGTGGCCTTGGTGATAATAAACTTCCCGCTGTTTTTCACACATGACGTATTTGCATTCAAACAGCCCCTACTTACCAATGCCGAGCTTGCCGCTTCATCATTTATACTTAACAATACCCCTTCTAACTCTGTTTTTGTAGTAAATAACTACGACGCCTTCAGAAATCCAGTTTCGAGCGTTGCAATGCGCCAGACTTTGATATCAATAGGGCAGTACGTCGGAGGCATATACAAGTATCCCCCACAGCAGATGATAAACGCAACAGAGCAGATAATAAACCAGCAAAACTGCAAAGTAGCACAGGAATATAATGTCTCTTATGCATATTTGGAGAACCCTAATACAACTACGATTTCGAAATTTAATACATCAGGATTCAAAATGCTATTCAATTACTCACAGCCATCTATTCCGCAAAAGATTTATGTTTATAAGCTCAACTGTTAATAGGCAGTATCTATATTGTCTGTGCGGTGTGGGAATTGGATGCAAGTAAGGTAAAAAAGAACAGCAACGAGATATCTGACAGAGCAAACAAGATCCTTAAATCGTCCGTGCTTAGGCTGGCTTTGGAACTTGGGGAAAATGCAGAAACTATGCTTTCTTCAATGCCTGGAATTAAATTGATATCTTCCGAAGAAGATCCATATATAAAATATGAATACGACTCAAACACCTTAACAATAGTGGGCGACGCCATAGAAGAAAAATTCATAAGCCTGGTGATAAACGGTGTCATAGCCGCATATTACTTTCAACAAAAACAGAAGAAGCGCTTTATCTATGATTCAAATGCTTCTGGCAATGCAGCGACCGAACAGCTGCTTAAGTTTGGTTTTTCTACCCTTTTCAACATAGTTTCTATAGAGAGCTGGGAAAAACCGAGCTCCCTTGCAGGAAACATATTCAAGAAAGGTGAGCTTGCTGACATACAAAGCCTGAAGGAGATGTTGCTGCTTTCGCACAGGAATATACTCAGTGGTAAGTTCGAGGATTTTGCCATCGGGATATTAAATGATGGGAATGCTGATTCAATAGACCTTATGGCAAGAGTGCTTGCAACCGCTATGGTGTTGTCGTATAATGGCGACACAATACAGGCTCTTAAGAATATGTACTACAACGGTTATGCTTCATTGAAGCATATAAGCATGGTAGAGCCAGAAAGGTTCAAACAGTATGTGGATATGTTGTTTAGTAATAACGCCAGCTGATTGTGGATGAAAGTATTTCTTATAATACCGGCCTATAACGAGCAGGGGCGTATACAAAATACTCTAAAATTCTATGTTGGCGTTTTCAAAGACGAAGGTATACCTCTGAAAATAATTGTTGTTTCAGAGTCTACGGATAAAACAAACAGGATAATAAGCAATTTTGCACTAAAACACAGTAATGTATCGCTCATATATACCAAGTACAGACTTGGCAAGGGCGGTGCGATTGCATTGGGCTTTTCAAAAGCACTCAAAGTCGCTTCGGAAAAAGACATAGTTGGTTTTGTAGATGCAGACAATGCAGTCTATGCTTCAGAGACCGTAAGCATGATAAAATATCTTCAGCAGCATAAGGAGTTTTCTGGAGTCATAGCTTCACGCTATTTAAAAGACAGCTCAATAATAGGCAAAATGCAATTGTCAAGGAGAATTGCAAGCAGGGCATACAATCTTCTAGTACGAACGCTTTTCGGCCTTGGGTACAGCGATACTCAATGTGGTGCAAAAATTTTTAGGAAAAAAGCGCTTAAAAAAATATTACCAACTCTTTCAATAATGGATATGAGCTTTGATGTAAACATATTGTACTCTGCAAGCAGGCTCGGATTCAAACTCAAGGAGTTTCCAATAAAATACAGGCAGGTAAACGAAGGGACAAAATTGGTAATGCGCAAGCAGATACCTCAGATGTTTGTCGCTACGCTGGGATTCAGGCTTTCGAGGTCAAGGATAGGCTCGGTTGTGCCAGATTCGCTTAAGGGCTATATATACAACAAAGTAAGGAAATGGTAGGATTATTGACCATGCCTAAGCGCCAATATGGTTCCTACTAATGCTATGACAAAACCGACTCCAAGCCCCCATGCTGCAGGAAATTCTATTATATACAAAATCAGCGCAATTACTGCCCATTTTTCAGATACCTTCTTATCTTTTGTATAAGTGTTCATCCCGCTCGCAATTATGGCTACTGCTATTATAACTCCTGCTCCAAAATCCACTAAAGAAAGATAAGGTATAGTTCTGAAAGCGGTTACGCCTATTGCTATGCTAACTATTAGTGCTATAAGCCCAGAAGCAACTATCAAAGCTGAGGCAAGTTTTGGCTTTTTCCTGAAATAATCATTAGATTTGCGGGCCTTACTGCGTTTTTTAACTGTAATTTTTGTTCTTTTGCGCGTTGCCATACAAACACAATAAGAGTTATATGGATAAGTTAAAAGCCCTTTGCAATCATACACAAAACTAAGCAATACTGCAATAAAATTATCTTTCAGAAATCGCTTTAAAGCCACGATACTAAAAAACAATGTGGTTGCATGCTTGATACTTTAAGTGTTGGCGATTCTAAGACTAAAGTCGACGTAACAAGGATAGGCTTGGGCACATGGAAGATACCTAGCGATTCTGAATCTGGGATAGAAGCATTAAGGCGCGGCTTAGAGCTAGGGATAAACCTAGTAGATACAGCTGAGATGTACGGCAATGAAGAGCTTGTAGGCAGAGCTATAAAGGGATTCGATAAAGTTTTTGTTGCAACAAAGGTATCGCCTTCGCACTTCAGACACGATGACCTAATAAAGGCTTGCAATGCAAGCCTCAAAAGGCTTAGGCTAAGAAGCATCTGGTTATACCAGCTTCACTGGCCCAACAACAGGGTTCCAATAAGCGAGACTATGAAAGCCATGGAGGAGCTTCATGACGAGGGAAAAATAACAAACATAGGAGTCAGCAATTTTTCCGTAGAAGAGTTGCTTAAGGCACAAGAAGCCCTTGACCATTCAAAGATAGTTTCCGACCAGGTAGAATACAGTATTGCAATGCGGGAACCGGAATCCGAATTGCTCGAATTCTGCAACAAGGAAAATATTGCACTTATAGCCTACAGCCCTTTAGCCAGGGGAGCAATAGCTAAAGACGAAAAGCTTATTGCAGAGCTTTCTGCAATAGGTGCAAAATATTCGAAAAAACCAATGACTGTTGCTCTCAGGTACCTATTAGAAAAAGGGAATGTAATAGCAATACCTAAGGCATCATCGTTAATACATGTAGAAGAAAACTTCGAAGCACTCTCGTTTAAATTATCCAATGAAGATATGCAAAGGCTTGATTCGATTGCTAGCCCACGCCCACCACTTGCGGGCAAGCTGCTTAAGGCATTCTTAAAGAACACAACGCTTTGGGCCAAGCTCATGGAAAAGAATGAGAAAAGAAGAAAGGAACATCACCAATAATCTTTGAGCTCTAGGGCTTCTGTTTTAGATCCAAAAGCTGCAGATAAAGCCGACCCAAGCCTTGAATTTAATACAAGCGGAACATTATAATCAGCACCCGTCCTCCTTACGCTATGATATTTGTCAGGCTTGCCACCGTTTGTGAATATTATGTCTATGCGCTTGTTTTTTATTGCTTCTATAGCTTCATCCTCGTTAATCCTTACAATGCTTTCATTAGAGCCCTCTTCCAATGTGTAAAGCTTAATCCCTAAGTGCTTGAGATTATCTACTATAGTATCTGTATGCTTTCCATTCCCGTATAAAAGTGCCCATCTGGAAGGTACGCGGTTCGGCTGTGCGGAAATCCAGCTTTTCAGGAGTGCAGCATTATAGTTGTTGTCGAATGAAGCTACCTCTCCTGTGCCGTGCATTTCCGCTCCTAAAACCGGGTACGCACCTTTTAGCTGTGCCCATGAAAACTGTGGCGATTTGACTCCGTAGCACCTTATTCTCGGGCTGTAAAAACCATTCCATTTAAACCTAGATACGCTCCCCTTTATCCCATAATCCATCAATTCTATACC
>Ga0207433_10007856_pt1 | contig 17616 bp, 26 predicted proteins | sample YelNatPaOPGAMG01_FD_187559 | JGI IMG/M metagenome (GOLD analysis project Ga0207433, IMG submission 187559) | Hot spring thermophilic microbial communities from Obsidian Pool, Yellowstone National Park, USA - OP-RAMG-01 (SPAdes) (version 3) | ecosystem: Environmental > Aquatic > Thermal springs... | reverse complement strand
TCTTCCGAGTTTACGGCATAAACAAAGACCACGGCAACATAATAATTTTCGAATATCATAAGCCAACACCCTTCGCTGAAATGGACCAGCTTCAAAGCGAGTATCATAGGCTTGTGGAGAAATACGCCAAGCCTTTAGGCTCAACGGAGGGGGCTTGGACAATATGAACAGCGAAGACACAGCCCTAAAAGCCCTTCTGGAACTTTTAAACGCCCTTGAGGCCGGCGTGGCTTCAGCCCGACAAATAATAATGGAGGCTGTGTCGGATTGGGATCCTGAAAAGATTAAGTGGCATGAAACCACTGGTCCAAGCGGGCCCTTCCAGAAAAGCGACGACGCCAACAATCCAGAGTTTAAGGCCATGCTTAAAGATTTGCAGGCCCATAATGGCAAAATGACCAAGAACGGCTGGTTCTACTGGATTTTCAAGAACGGAGCCACAGTAGGCCGCAAGAAGAGATAGGCTCTCGCCTGAGGGTAAACATTGGCTGAAAACGTTAAAACAGAATATGACGAGTTTGGTTTCGTCGAGAATACGCTCTGTCCTTATTGCGGTTCACCCCAGCTAAAGTTTAGCCATAAAGACGATGTTGGAACCCAATGGCTCAAATGTGAGAAATGCGGGCGATACTGCACTTTAACCAAAACAGAAGAGAGGAAAAGGCTTGAAGAGGCCTTAGCCAAGCCTAAAGAACCCCAGCTCACACTGCTGTCTCATTTAAACATGATTGAGGATCCAAGTTTAGCAGGCAAGCCGGTTGCTGTTGAGGCTCTGGTTTCAAGCACAAGCGTAGCCTACATGTGCCCCATGGAAGTTGAGGCTTCAGGCAGCGATGATGAAGGCTTTGACATAACAACCCACAAACAGATCAGGCCAGAAGACCCCCTAAACCTGCAGCTTATCAGCGTAAACGAGGCAGTGAAGTATAGGCGTTTAAAACGCTTCCTAGGTCTATCAAAAGACACAAACATCCAAGAGAAAGGCTATAGGACAGTTTACCGCATTCGCGTTAGACCTCCAGTATTCACCCTTGAAAAGAGGGGCGAAAAAATAGTCGACGAGAGGGGTTTCGAGTATAAGGCTTTAGACATTTACGTTGTGGCTGAGAAGCCCATTGTTTTTCAGCCGTCAAGCCTTATAAGGGTTGAAGGCTTACCCCTGCCAAACCCTAAAACCCAGCAGACAACCTTACTAGCCTACAAGGTTGATTTTCCAGAGGAGAACACCACTTTTGACAAGGAAAAGCTGAACATTCTCCAGGAAAAGTTTAGGGAATTAAGCGTTTCAGAGCGTGTTTGCTGGATTTTGGACAATTTTGAGCGTTTCAGCAAGATTGTTGGAAGGCGTAACTTGGCTATGGCCGGATTCCTAGCCTATTTCACGCCTTTATGGGTGAGGTTTGACGGCATGCTCCAGCGTGGCTGGGGAAACATTTTGTTCTGCGGAGACACAACAACAGCCAAAACAGAAACCATCAGAAGGCTGATAATGCTTTTGAAGGCTGGAATGCTCATAACAGCTGAAACAGCCACGGCTGTGGGCTTAACAGGCACAGCCACCCAAGTGGAGAAGGAAGGCTGGTTTGTTGATTGGGGCTTCCTAGTTCTTCTTGATCGTAAGTTGTTGGCTGTGGATGGAGCCCACAAGCTTAGCCTCTCAAACTGGGCAGCCCTAGCAGAGGCAGAGCGAAGCGGAGTTGTAAGCATAGCCAAAGCAGCCAAAAACACAGCCTATGCGAGGACACGACAAATAAAAATTGCCAACCCCGTTGACAGAGAAGCAGACAAATATTCAACGAAAAGCCTAAGCGCCTTCCTTTATCCATGCCAAGCTATACCAACAATCCTTGATAAGACGAGTATTGCTAGGCTTGATTTGGCTGTTTTTGCAGACCAGCATGACGTGGCTCCAGAAGAAATTAACAAAGTTCAAGGTGAAGAGGCGGAGCCGGAGCTTTATTTTTTGTCTGAAGCCTTAAAGTGGTGTTGGAGCGGCCAAGCCCAAATAGAGTTCACAATGGAAGCCGCCAAAACAATTCATGACGAGGCTATAGGGCTTTACAAGACGTTTTTCTATGATGAAATCCCCCTATGCAGCATTGACATGAAATGGAAGCTTGCCCGCCTAAGCGCAGCCCTCGCCTTCCTCACGCTCAGCACAGAAGACTACACAAAAGTAACCGTTACAAAAGAGCATGTAAACTGGGTAGCCAAGTTCATCCGAGAAGAATACAGCAAAGCCGGATTAAACATCCTAGCCCAAACTGAAAGGCATGAAACCTTAACACTTGAAGATGTCGAAACATTGCTGCTCAAGATAGAGGGACAATTAGCAAACGTTGTAGACGTAGAAACCATATGTGACGTTTTGAGGTTTTTCGTTATCCGTGGAAGAGCCACACGGGACGAGGTGATGGCAAAGTTTGGTTTAGCTGAAACCAAACAGCTTAGGCCATTGCTCGCAACATTAACCAGCGAGGGGCTGATAAAAGCTAAGAGGGGCTTCTACCCGGAGCCCAAACTCATCCAGGCATATAAGGCCTCAGAAGGCTTCAATTTTACCAAGCTTACCAAGGTTACCAAGGCTGAAAAAGAACCCCCAAAATTTTAGGAGAAGACAAACATGAAAGCGAGAAAAATGACCCCTCCTTTTCCGACCTTGGTAAGCTTGGTAACCTTGGTAAGATGGAGCATCTCAGCCCCATAGATAACGGCTAAAACAACCGGAGGAGAGACAAAAATTGGCTAGAAGGAAAACAATAATCCTCGTCCCAATAAACGAAACCAGATGTGGAACATGCGCCTTCCTGGAGAAGACCGTTTATGAGGACTCAAACGGCAAAATCGTAGAGGGTTATAAGTGTCCGTTGAACAGGGTTTTGCCGCCATTTATTGAGCCGTATTTCGCTGAGAAATGCAGCCTCCACAAGCCTAAAAGTGGATGAAGCGTAGGGGCGGGAGAGAGTTGGATGTTGGGAGGCTCACACGGCGAAGCCCGAAAAGGGCTGGCGGGACAAATATACCCGCCTATCATGGCTTATTATGGAATCGGGGTTGGAAGGTGTCCGCCTCCCACGGCGGATTCCGAAAAGAAAGGGGAGCGGAGCCTCTGAAACCCCCGACCCAACTCCAAACCCGCCCATAAAAGGCGACAAACCATGAACACAGCAGAGCCAACACCAAAATGCCCCCAATGCGGCTCCAACAAACTATACAAGGACGGACTACGCTACTTAGCCGACGGAACAACGGTCCAACGGTGGCTCTGCCGCGAATGCGGCTACCGCTTCACAAACCCAAACCATAAAAGGCGCAGTAAATGGAAGAATCCTCCATTCAACTTAAATCTGCAAAACTGCATAAATAACAATTGCCAAGGGAACGATGACCCTGAGTGGCGAGACCCCACCAGCCTTGGCAGGCTGGTGCAAACCTTGGCCACAGTGGAAAATCCGCCTAAAAGCGGGCTTGCGGGGGCCACAGAAAACTTCAGCCAAGAAAACCCTGCCCAAAGCAATGATATGAACGCAAAAATCCTGGAGTTTGCATGGAAATTAAAAAAGCAAGGCTATGCAGAATCAACAATTAAGGGTCGAGTAAAACTCCTTAAAAGGCTCGTAAGGCTTGGAGCGAACCTATTAGATCCGGAATCGGTGAAAGAAGCAATTGCAAAAATGACATGCAGTGATGGAAGAAAAGAATTAGCCGTCGAAGCCTATAGCAGTTTCCTGCTAACTTTCGGAGGAAGATGGGACCCACCGAAATACCGTAGAATTGAAAAACTACCCTTCATCCCCACAGAGACAGAAATTGAACAAATTATAGCAGGATGCTCTCACACGAAAAGGCTGATGACTTTTCTTCAGCTACTTAAAGAAACAGGCATGAGATGTGGAGAGGCATGTCGACTGCAATGGACAGATATAGACTTTGAAAACAACACTGTAAGAGTCATGCCCGAAAAAGGCAGCAACCCAAGGATGCTCAAGATCTCAAATAAATTAGTGGCAATGTTACAAGCCCTACCAAAAACATCCACAAAAGTATTCGGAGTATCCGTTGACGCAATGCGAAAAAGCTTTGCAAGACAAAGAGCCAGATTGGCAAGAAAACTGGAGAACCCAAGGCTTCTGCAAATAACCTTCCACACGCTAAGACATTGGAAAGCGACAATGGAATACGCAAAAACCAAAGACATCCTCCACGTAATGCAGCTGTTAGGCCACAAAAACATACAGAACACGCTGATATACACGCATTTAGTCAACTTTAAAGAGGACGAATACATTGCAAAAGTAGCCCACACAGAAGAGGAAATATGTCAACTCGTAGAGGCAGGCTTTGAGTATGTCTGCGATTACAATGGCAACAAAATCTTCAGAAAAAGAAAGTAACTGTAACAGCGGAAATTTTTGGGTGAAGTGTCCGGGGTTCAGCGTAAACGGGCGGGGTGGGATTTGAACCCACGATCACAAGCTTTCTTCGCATGTTAGGAGGCTTGCGCCCTATCCTTGCTAGGCTACCCGCCCACCGACAACAATAAACACAAAATTTCAACTTAAATATTCCGTGAGAGAAAACTTAAACCAAAGCTAGAACATGAAAGTATTTGGCTAGTTGCGGCGGGGGTACCCGAGCCAGGTCTAAATAGGCTGTTCGGGGCTGGACCAGCCTAAGATATGGGGGAGGACTTAAGATCCTCTGGCGTAGGCCTCCGTGGGTTCAAATCCCACCCCCCGCACTAACAGAAAGCTCATAATTTACCAGCTCCGCAGCATAAGACAATAGTGTCGGTTAAGTGATGGATGAGGCGACAAGGCGTATAGCCAGACAGCGAATTCAAACCCTTTTTACTTTGGCTAGGGAAACTTATCATGATGATCCGCTTCTGGCTCAGCGTTACGTTGATATAGCCCGTAAAATTGCCATGGCGGCTAAAATTCGCCTTCCAACAGAGTATAGGCGCATGGTTTGTCGCCACTGCAAAAGCTTTATCTTGCCCGGTGTTAGCTGTCGTGTCCGCATAAAGCAGCGGAGAGAACCCCACGTGGTTATCACGTGCCTAAAATGTGGGAAGCATATGCGCATACCCCTTAAAAGGAAGAAGAGGAATGAGTAGGCTTACTCCTAGAATGAAACGTCGCATAAAAAGCGAGTTCGGTGAAGAAAAACCCACCATTTGGATTGGGAAAAAGCAAATTTCCAATGAACTCATAAAGGAGATTGAAAAGCAACTTGAGAAAAGGGAAATCGTCAAAATCAAAATTTTGAAAAGTGCCCTACAAGAGGCAAAAGCCAGCGCAATAGCAACAGCAATTTCTAAACAGACTGAAGCAGACCTTGTGGAGGTTAGGGGACACACTTTTATCCTTTACAAACGACGAAGAAAAAAGTCAAAAATGTGAAAGCCTTTATATTGGGCTTGGTGAATTACTGAAGGAAAACAGCGGGGAAAGATTGAAATTGCCAACTCCAAACGATGTGCCAGCACCAGAATTCATACAAAAACTAGCCAATTATCTAAAGGAAAATGTTGACGAGATAACACCTCCGGCATGGGCAAGCATAGTTAAAACAGGTGCCCACACACAGAGACCACCGGAAAACCCGGACTGGTGGTATGTAAGATGCGCCTCGCTGCTGCGCAAAATATACATTCATGGACCAATAGGGATAGAAAGGCTCCGCGCAGAATATGGTGGTAGAAAAGACTTCGGTGTCAGACCAGAACACGCTGTTAAAGCCGGCGGTGCAATAATAAGAAAGGCTTTGCAACAACTTGAAGATGCTGGGCTTGTGGAAAAATTTCAGAACAAGGGAAGACGAATAACCAAGGAAGGGAGAAAGCTTCTGGAGGAGATAGCTGAAGAGGTAAAGAAGGACTTGTTGAAGGAAATTCCAGAGCTGGAAAAGTACCAGAAGAGTGATTAAAGATGTCAGAGGAAGAACTTGAAGAACTTCGCCAGAAAAAACTTTTGGCACTGCAGAGAAGAATAGCCGAGGAACAACGAAGAGCCCAAATGGAACAACAGCTGGAAATGCAAAAACAAGCCATTTTAAAAACCATCCTAACGCCAGAAGCGAGGCAAAGGCTGGCAAACCTGAAACTTGTTAAGCCAGAGTTTACGGCACAACTGGAGCTTCAGCTAATCCAGCTAGCCCAAATGGGAAAGTTGCCAGTACCCCTAACCGACGAGCAACTTAAACAAATACTAATTCAACTGCAAACCCAAAAGCGGGAAATAAAGATAAGAAGGGTTTGATATGGCTAGATTCAAGCCTCCAGCCAAAAAGAGGAGACTGGCAAAAGCTGGGAAACAGAAAAAGGCTGTTCCAACGTGGGTTATAGCCAAAACAGCTGGAAAATTTAGAACACACCCAAAAAGGAGACACTGGAGAACTAGAAAAATAAAGGCTTAAAGGTGAAACCGTATGAGAACTAAGGAAGCTGAAGAAAAGGCTGGCGAAGAAGTTAAGGAAGAAACCGTTGAAGAGGAAGCCGAGCAGAAAGGAGAAGAGGTTGCAGATGAATTTCTAGAGGAAGAGCTGGAAGAAGCTGAAGCTGAAAAACCGCCAGAAGAGGAAGCTGCCGAAGAGATAAAGGAAGAAGGGGTTAAGCCTCCGAAAGAGGAGATTGAAGAGGAAATCGTTGAAGAAAGGTTTTACACGATACCGCTTAGTAAGGCTTGGCTTGTGCCCCCGAACAAGAGGGCGCCCAAAGCCATTAGGATAATACGAGATTTTATTAAGAGACATATGAAGCTGGAAGCCAGAAGGGAAGGTGAAGAAGAGGAAGAAGTCGAGCCTAAGAGGCTTATTATAAGTAATGAGGTGAATGAGAGGGTTTGGAGCAGAGGCATAGAGAAGCCTCCGCGGAAAATACGTGTTAGAGCTGCCAGAGACAAGAATGGAAACGTTACTGTTTATTTAGCTGAAGGAGACTGAGCTTGGCAATTTACCTAACAAGCCTCTTTGGAAGTGCCAGCATAGGAGTATACTCATTAGCCACCGAGAAAATTCTCATTATCCCGAAATTTGTCCCCCTTAAAAAGGCTGAGAGAATTGGAAACTGGCTTAAAGTCAAACTTGTGCACACAACAATAGGCGGCTCAATTCTGGTGGGCGCCCTAGCATGCGCCAACTCAAATGGGATTTTGCTGCCCCACTTTATAAGGGATGACGAAATTGAAGCGATAAAGAGTGTATTTGACGGAAACATAACAGTGATGGAAACCAAGAAGACGGCTTATGGAAACATGGTTTTGGCAAACGACCACGGCGCAATCGTAGACCCTAGGCTTAAGACATCTGAGATTAGAAAAATTTCCGACACCCTCGGTGTTGAAGCCGTTCCAGGAGAAATAGCTCAACTCCCCTACGTGGGTTCTTTGGCGGTTGCAACCAACAAGGGGGTGCTCGCCCATCCACTCCTAAAAGAGGATGAGCGTAAGCTTTTGGAGGACGTCCTCAAAGTGCCAGTGGATGTGGGCACGGTTAACTGTGGCATACCATACGTGGGGACGGGGCTTATAGGCAATAGTCATGCTGCTGTTGCTGGTTCGCTAACAACTGGTCCAGAAATGTTTATAATTGGACATGCCTTGGGTGTAGTAAAGGAAGATGAGTAAAGTGAAAGTTTTCAGAGTCACAGGAGAAATTAGAAAACCAAACCTGAAAACCCACTTCAGAAAGGAGGTCATAGCAGTTAAGCCCGAACACGCTGTAGAGAAGGTCTATACTGAGTTGGGCAGCAAACACCGTGTCAAGCGGTTTCATATAAAAATAACTGGTGTCGACGAGATATCGCCGCAAGAAATTGAGGATCCGTTGATAAGGAAGATGGTTGCAGGGGAAGAGGGATTTGGCGGCAAAAGCTGAGGAAGAGCTTAGAAGGTTAAGCGTTGAGATACGCATTCTGGAGCAGACAGCGGAAGCCCTACAATCTCGAATAAGCATGATAAACGCTGTAATAACGGACTTGACTTATGCGAACATGACGCTGGAGGGTTTAGAAAAGCAGAAGGAGAACGCGGAACTCCTTGTTCCTATAGGAGGAAACTCCTACATAAAAGCAAGGCTTGAAACCCCAGACAAGGTGACTGTTGGGATTGGGGCGGGCGTCTCAGTTGAGAAAACGTTGCAAGAGGCTAGGGAGATAATTAAGAAGAGGCTTGAAGACTTGGAAAAAAGCAGGGTGTCCCTCCAACAGCAGTTTTCACAGGTTGTTGACAGAATTAATGAGGATAGGGAACGCTTTGAGGAGTTGGCAGCCCAATTAAGAAAGGAGTCCTCCTCAAGGAATGTTTGAGAAGCTTAAATCCGGCTTAAGCAGCCTCGTAAGTAAGATTACTACAACAGAGCTTAAACCCGAAAATCTCCGCCCAATACTTTCAGATTTTAAGCTAAACCTAATAGAAAATGATGTTGCAGTTCCAGTGGCGGAACGCATATGCGAAGAGATGGAAAAACGCCTAAACGGGGTTCAAGTTAAAAGATTAGAGGATAAAAGGAAGATTGTGGAGCAACACCTTCGCGAAGTGCTATTGGAAGTCATGCGCACAAACAGCAAAATAGACTTCTTTAAGGCTGTTGAGGAGAAAAGAAGAAGGAAAGAGCCCTTTGTCATAGTTTTTGTTGGGATAAATGGCACTGGAAAAACAACAACAATAGCAAAGGTTGCCAAACTCTTGAATGATAAGGGTTATACTGTTGTGCTTGCATGCAGCGACACCTATCGGGCGGGCTCAATAGAACAGTTGGAAACCCACGCCAAGCGTTTGGGCATAAGAATGATAAAGCACAAGTATGGTGCAGATCCGGCGGCTGTAGCCTACGATGCAATTAATCATGCAAAGGCTCATGGAATCCACGCAGTATTGATTGATACAGCTGGTAGGATGCAGACAAACCGCAACCTAATGAGCGAACTTGCAAAGATAAAGCGTGTCGTAAACCCCGACCTAACCATTTTAACAGTTGATTCCTTAACAGGCAATGATGCAGTAATGCAGGCAGAAGAATTCCACAAAAGCGTTGGCATAGACGCAACAATACTGACGAAGGTGGACGCTGACATTAAAGGCGGCTCGGCTTTAAGCGTAACATACGTCACGCAAAAACCCATATTATTTGTTGGAACTGGACAAAAATATGATGATTTAGAAGAGTTTCAACCTGAAAAATTTGTAGATATGATATTGAAATAAGCCGTCGTTATTGTTGTTTATGACTTTTTACTGTGAAACGCAGCCTCTTGAAAATTTCTTCAAAACCTAACTTTTCGAAAAGCTTTAGAGACGGCACGTTGTTGGAGTAAACGTCGGCTTCAACGCATTCCACGCCCTTGTTCATGAACCATTCAAGCATAGCCTTCACCAGCGCCTTACCTATGCCGCGTCTCCTGTAAGATTTTTCAACAAAGCAGTCGCATATGTAACCCCTCTTTCCCTTGTAAGCCCATGGCTGGCTAACCCAGCCAAGCGAATAACCTACAATTTTACCTTCAACTTCAGCGACAAAAACCACCGTATTCTCGCCCTTTATGTTTTTAAGAATCCAGCTTGGGCTTTGGAATTCGCTGGGCAAAGGCGAAATCATAGAGTCCATGGCGCTCTCGTCCCTTCCAAGCTTCTCCGAAAGCCTAACAATCTCCTCTAAATCTTTCTCATCAGCATGTCGGATCCTCACATTCACAAGAGCCGCGTCTGATTGTTTCACTTTGCTAGGCGACACAAAACCCACTTCCAAAATAGGGCTAACGCGACACACCACCGACAACATCTAATTTTTTAAGAATTTCACGGCGCAGTTCTGGATGGGTTAAATCCTCATCAGGGTCAACAAACTTAATCCGCAATTTTCTGTCCGCACTGGCTGGTAGTTTTGCTGTGCCAAGCACTTCAAACCTGAATAGGGCGGATTTATACCAGTTGATTCCAGGGTTTTTGTCCACTTTAAAGCCTAGATGGTAGGCGAATTCCTCGTAGTCTGCAGTGCCATAATCCATTGGATAGACGGAGAAGCCTTGAATAACATCTGTGATGACGCAGTTCATGTTGGCAAGCAGTTTCTGAACAGCCAACCACTTCTTCAGTGAAGCCTCGTAGTGGGTTAAGCCAAAATATCCAACACCGTTCTCTTTAAGGCATGAAACGCCCCTCACAATGAAAGCCCTCAAGCCAGAAACAGTTTCGAGAGGCTCCGAGGAAAATACGTCGAACCTTCCTCGAAGCTCCTTAGGCAAGGGTTCAGCCACATTATATTCGACAAACTCTATGTTAAAGCCATAATCCTTGTTTATGCTCCCTAGGAAATCGCCTAAACGTTTGTCGATGTCCAGAACTGTTATGCGGGAAGGCAAACCAGTTAGGGCTAGGGCAACACTTAACAAGTCATCGTCGCCTATCAGAACAATGTCTTTCCCATCCAAGTCTCCATAATGATGCATTAAGGCTGTCCGTGCAACCACATCCTGCTCAAGCATATAACCTTGGAAAAAGTCTAGGGTTGGGCTTGGTCTCTTTTCGGCAATCCGTTTAAACTCTTCAAGAATTTCTTTGAATTTCGCTTCTGGAATTATTCGCTTGCCAAGACATGATGGACAGACTTTCCCTTCAAAGTCTAGGCTTCTTGGGTTAATTTTTGCTTTACCCTTCTCAGTTATGCGGAAGCCGCTCTCATCAACGGTTATAAGTCCTTCGCCATTAAGCCTCTTAAGGGCAACTACAAAATCTTTTAATGGGCTGTCAACTTTTTGGAGAAGCTCCCAGAAAGTTTTCCCCGAAGCTGCAAGTTCACGGAGTATTTTGGCTTCCAGCCTCTCCAAGGACATCCCTCCTTATAACACGTTTCTCGACACTTTTAGGCTGAAACTCCTCCACCAGCAAATCAAAAGCCTTCAAAGCTGGACCATCATCCCCACATGTGAAAATGTCTAAAGCCACATAACCATACTCCGGCCACGTGTGAACGCTTAAGTGCGACTCGCTTAGGAGATAGATGGCAGAAACCCCATGAGGCTCAAATTGGTGGAAACTTGAAGAGACCGCGTGCAAACCAGATTTAGCAACTACCCTATCCAAAACCACCTGAACATCTTCCACTCTTGAAATTTTGCGGGGATCCACACCCCGAAATTCGGCGATAATGTGGATGCCCATATCGAACACCCAACATTATCGTCGAACTTCGGAAGCATGTTCCACGTGCTCTTTTGAGCGAACTACGCATACGTTTTCTATCCTCTGAAATTTTCCCGAAAAATTTTCCTTTTATAAATTTTTTGCTGCTTAAAACTCAACACTAAAGATGCAGGAACAAGGAATCAGCGTCACTTTGAATAAACCCGCAAATCACCGAGGTTATCTGGAATTTTCCTCAAATTTAGACATGTATTCCTTAAACTTTTGTAAATTCATTGGTATGAGAATTTCCCTTTTCAATAGTTCGCAAGGCCACTGCTTGCACTCGTCACAGTATTTTATTCCTCTTTTCGCGGCGCAAGCCTTTCTCTTCTCCAACCATTTTTCTTTAGCTTTAAGAAACTTTGAAACACCATATTCCTTGACTTGCTTCATATTGCACCAAACATCTAAAAACCATGCACTTGACTCCAATGTTTCCGCCTTAAAGAAATCAAAAAACTTGCATGGAAAACTTTCGCAATCCAAGCATAAATCAAGGTTTTTGCTAGTGGCACACTTATAGATTTTGCAGTATTTCTGATATTCTATGCTTAAGCCCTTATTGCTTCTGCAGCCTTCACACTCGCCACTGAGGAAGCCAGTGCATTCACCACAGTAAAGACCGCAAGGAGCAACGAGATTCCAACCAGCTACTTCCAAATTTCCAGCCACAATAACCGCCATAGCTAGAATTTTCCGAGCAGTTTAAGCAGTATGGCCTTCGCCGAGTAAAGGCGGTTCTCACTTTGCTCATAGATGATCGAGTTTGGGCTTTCTATCACGTCTTCGCTTATCTCGTAGCCTCTGTGGATTGGCATGTCATGCATTATGTAGGCTTTGCTTCCTCGCAGTAACTCCTTGTTTACCTGGTAGGGCATCATGAGTTTGATGCGCTTTTCTTTTTCAGCGGCAAATTTTGGGTCTGTGAAAAACTCCATGTCAACCCAAGTGTCAGTATAAACGAAGTCCGCATCTTTTATGGCTTCTTTAACATCTAAAGTTGTTTCATACAGTCCAGTTTTTCTGGCTTCCTCAAGAAGTTCATCATCCCTTGAAGGTTCATTGAATATTGGCGTTACAGTGGTTATTTTCACACCGGTTTTTGTGCACCCTTCAATTAGGGAATTGCAAACATTATTATGAACACCAATGTAGACAAGTTTTAAGCCCTTCAGCTTGCCCTTCTTCTCCTTCATAGTCATTAAATCGGCTATTGCTTGGCTTGGATGATATTTTTCATCGCAGCCGTTAATCACTGGAACCCTTGAGGCTTTAGCCATAACTTGCAAATCGGCGTTCCGCAATAGTCTCGCCATTATGCAGTCAACATTCCTCGACAGGTATTGGGTTTCATCGTATATGTCGGCTATTGTAAAGTTTGTTGTCCTCCAATCAATATAGAGCGCGTGACCCCCAAGCTGGGTCATAGCCACCTCAAAAGAAACTCTGGTCCGCGTTGAGGTTTTCTGGAATATCATAGCTAAGGATTTACCGTCCAAAGCCCTACGATACTTTTCCGGATTTCGCTTAACCTCAATAGCCTTATCAATAATCTCTAAAAGCTGTTGACCAGACAAATTCTTGAAGTTAATTAGGTGCATTCTTCCACTTTCCAGCTGCTTAAACCTAAAGCTTCAACAGTTTCAGGCATTATAAGTTTTATGGAAACCTTTATCCATAAAAGGGCACATTGCTATCGTGAACAAAATGATCTTAATAGTCGCATCAACGAAAGACCCGGCAAGCATAAATATTGCAAGAAAAATTCTAAGCAACTATCCATTTAGACAGGCTAGCGAAAAAGTGTACACCGCGGAGATTTCTGGCCAAAAAGTTGAACTTAGGATGTTAGACGAAGAGCTAGTTTATGCACAAGACATAGTCAAGCTTTATCCCACACTAGACATCATCATTTTCATTTCAAGACATAGCAGCTTAAGCGGAACCCCCACGCTGTCAGTGCATACCCCCGGAAACCTTGGAGATGCAGATTTGGGTGGAATTCCAAGAAAAGTGTCTATTGCACCAGCGAACGCCATGAAAGCTGCATTAAGCGCCATGTCAAGGCTTGTTGAAGAAAAAGATTTGAACTACAAAGTTTCCTATGAATGCACCCATCATGGTCCATCATTGGATGTGCCAGCAATGTTTGCCGAACTGGGAAGCACACCAGGGGAATGGAAAGATTTAGAAGCAGCAGAGGTTGTTGCACATGCTGCAATAAAAGCCGTTGAAAATTTCAGCCAACAAAAAAACAAGGCGATACTCGGCATCGGAGGCCCGCATTACAACGAAAAATTCACTAAAATGGCTTTAGAAGGCGACATAGCCTTTGGGCATATGATACCAAAATACGCCATAGCCAAAATTGATGAGGCAATTCTGAGGCAATGCGTTGAAAGAACTTTGGAAAAGGTTGAATTTGCGATTTTAGACTGGAAAGGAATAAAGGGCGAGGATAAACCAAACATTGTTAACCTGCTTGACAGCATAAAGTTGGAATTTCAAAAAGTTTAACGCTCGCCCCCCTGTTTACCATGATGTCTAGATAGAAAAGTTAATAGAAATGCTTGTTTATCTTATCAAAGGCGCAACTTGCTGGTTGGGCAAAATGGGTTTAAGGTCTTTCCTATCGCAATGCGCGAGAACATTAAAACTGGCGGTTAAACCTGGAAGAAGCGAGCTATGGCTATCGATAAAAATATGCTTCTTGGGCATAGGCGTCGTCGGACTTATAGGATTCATAATAGCAATGTTAACTAGGCTGATACCATTTTAAAATGGAGCGAGGGAAAACATTGGAAAAATTACCCACAAAAATTTTCGCCGTGAGAACTACAACGGGCCAGGAGAGAAACGTAGCCAAACTTGTTGCCGCGAGAATAGAGATGAACAAAATACCAGTAAAAGCCATCCTAGTCCCAGACACTTTGAGAGGTTATATTTTCGTGGAGGCGGAAGGACCCCACTTTGTTGAGCAAGCCATAGCGGGCATAAAGCATGTAAGGTCAAGGGTCCCAGATTTTGTTAACTTTTCTGAAATTGAAAAGTATGTGGTTAGAAAGCCCATCATAGAGGAGCTGCACGAAAACGACATTGTTGAGGTTACAGATGGCCCCTTTAAAGGGATGCGGGCTAAAATCACCCGCATCGACAGGACAAAGGAGGAAGTGACATTGGAACTTCTTGAGGCTACTTTCACTTTGCCCATAACGGTTCATTCAGATTATGTTAAACTTGTTGAAAGGGCAAAGACAGAGGGAGGCACATAGCATGAGCGAGAAAAAAGTTGTAGAATTGCTTGTAAGCGGGGGACAAGCAACAGCTGGTCCGCCATTAGGTCCTGCTCTGGGGCCTCTTGGCGTGAACGTCATGGCTGTTGTGAACAAGATAAATGAGCTTACGAAAGATTATGCTGGAATGAAGGTTCCCGTGAAAGTTACAGTTGACCCTGAAACCAAAACCTTTGAAGTTACCGTTGGGACGCCAACAGCCTCAGCCTTGATTGTTAGTGAGCTTAAAATTGAGAAGGGTTCTGGAAACCCGAAAGCGCAGAAGGTTGGAAACCTAACAATGGAACAGCTTATTCGAATTGCGAAGATAAAGCGTCCAGAATTGCTTTCGAAGACCTTGAAGTCTGCGGCTAAGGAAATCCTTGGAACATGTGTAAGCATGGGCGTAACCGTGGAGGGGAAAGACCCCAAAGAGGTTATACGGGAAATTGATGAAGGAAAGTATGACAAAATATTTGCTGAAAGCGAGGCTTAAGGGAACATTTTTATAATTGCTTTATAATCCATCAATGGCACGGAGCCAGCGAAAATGCCAATAGAACAGAAAATACTGCTCTCAGCCTTAAAAGAGGCAAAAGAGAAGGGTGGCAAAAGAAACTTCACTCAGTCAGTTGAGCTTATCCTAAACTTACAAGATATAGACATGAAATCTCCCGAGGGAAGGCTTCAAGAAAATGTGGAGCTGCCCTATCCACCAAAAGAGAAGACAAACAAGATTTGCGTAATTGCAACCGGTGAGCTGGCTCTTAAAGCGAAAAGGGCTAATGCAGACTTGGTGCTTGATAGGGCTGAGCTTGAAGGATTAGCTGGAAAGAAGAAGGATCTGCGGAAACTAGCCAACGAATACGACTTCTTCATAGCTGAAGCCCCTTTAATGCCGCTGGTGGGCAAAGTCCTAGGTCCAGCCCTCGGACCTAGAGGAAAAATGCCCATACCAGTTCCGCCGACAGCAGACATTGAAGAACTGCTAAACAAGTACCGCAGAACAGTGGTTGTTAGAATGCGTAATCAGCCGGTAATCCAGTGCCGCGTTGGAACCGAAAACATGACGGAGGAGGAACTGGCTGAGAACATACAAGCCGTGTTAAGGGTTGTTGAGGGAAAACTGAAAAGGGGAATGAAAAACATTAAATCCGTATGTATAAAAACAACCATGGGCGCTCCAGTAAAAATTAAACCATAAAGAGGGGAAGCGTCTGCCGTCCCAACAAGTTTTGAAAGAAAAAATCGAAGAGGTTGAAGAAATAACAAAAATTCTTAGGCAATATAAAGTGGTGGGTATAGCAAGCCTCCAAAAGGTTAGGGCTTCCCAGCTTCAAGAGTTTAAGAAAAAGCTGGCAGCCGACGTTTACATGCGAGTAATAAAAAACACGCTGATGAAAAGGGCTATTGAAAACTGCAAAGAGGAAAAGCGGGGACTGGAAAAGCTTGAGAAATATTTAACAGGACCAAACGTTTTCCTCTTCACAAACCTTAATCCGTTTAAATTGGCACTGCTCCTCGAGAAGGGGAAGGTCCGCCTAACAGCAAAGGCTGGCGACATAGCATCCTTCGACGTCATAGTTCCAGCTGGAAACACTGGACAGCCGCCAGGACCAATAATAAGCCAGCTGAACGCAGTAGGTTTACCGACAAGAATCGAGGCTGGAAGCGTGTGGATAACAAAAGACACCTTAGTGGCGCGTAAGGGTGAGGTGATTTCTGAAAGGCTTGCAAGCGTCTTGTCAAAGCTTGGAATAAAACCTGTTGAAGCTGGACTCATAATGAAAGTGGCGTATGACGAAGGCTTAATCATAGAGGGTGATCAGCTCAAAATAGATTTAGAGGAAACAAGGAAACAGTTTGAAGCTGCCCATGCTGAAGCCTTTAAGCTGTCTATAGGTGTAGCTTACCCAACAAAAGAAAACATACAAGTACTAATCCAAATTGCCCACCAAGAGGCATACGTCCTCTCATTAGGCGCGGCTATACCAACCAAGGAAACGATAAAAGACCTTATTAGAAAGGCTTACGCTGAAATGTTAAGCTTAAGTATGAGAATCCCCAATTTGGAAGGAGAAACTAAGCAAGGTTAATATAGGTTTGAATAGAGGTGAAAGTGGTATGGAATACATATACGCTGCAATGCTCCTCCACAAAGCTGGAAAACCAATAAACGAGGAGAACCTAACACAAGTTTTGACAGCCGCTGGAATAAATGTTGACGCCGTCAGAGTTAAGGCTCTAGTTGCTTCATTAGCAGAGGTCAACATAGATGAGGTTATAAAGTCGGCTCCAACAATGATGACAGCACCAGTTGCTGCTCCAGCAGCGGCAGCACCAGCAGCAGAAGCCAAACCAAAAGAGGAAGAGAAGAAAAAGAAGGAAGAAGAGGAAAAAGCCAAAGAAGAAGCAGCACTCGAGGGACTTGGAGCACTCTTCGGCTAACATCCTCTATTTTGAAAAATTATTCTTTGGAAACCTCTTATTCAGGAAGCTTAGCAACGAATATAAACCAATCTTAAATTATCGGCTATCATGAAACTCTGCAGCGCATGCTTATTAGGGGTAAAATGCAGATATAACGGACGGGATGCCCGCAACAAAAAGGTCATGGCACTGCTGAAGAAAGAAATCCTAATACCAGTCTGCCCAGAACAGCTTGGCGGCTTGCCAACACCAAGAGAGCCAGCGGAAATTAGGGAAGGAAAAGTGATAACAAAATCTGGAAAGGATGTAACTGAGAACTTCAAGCGGGGAGCCGAAGAAGTTTTGAAAATCGCAAAATTGTTCGGCATAAGCGAGGCTATTTTTAAGCAGGGGAGCCCCTCATGTGGTTGCGGACGCGTCTATGATGGGACATTTAGTGGCAAAATTATAGAAGGTGATGGAATCACTGCAACCTTACTTAAAAAGCATGGGATAAAAGTGATAACAGAAGAAGACCTATAAATTTTGGCTCATGCCATGTACTTTATTGCTTTTCAAGAATTTTGATAATAGTAGAGGCAGCCACCCACAAACAATCATTAGGGTCCCTGGAAAAGCCCTCACTTCGAAGGTCAATATTAGCGCCTCAAAGATAAAGAAAGAAATAGCCATTCCAAATGCTGACAGAACTGCAAGGGTTTTCCCATATTTCTTGTAAGTCTGCACTGATA
>Ga0207433_10007851_pt1 | contig 17627 bp, 16 predicted proteins | sample YelNatPaOPGAMG01_FD_187559 | JGI IMG/M metagenome (GOLD analysis project Ga0207433, IMG submission 187559) | Hot spring thermophilic microbial communities from Obsidian Pool, Yellowstone National Park, USA - OP-RAMG-01 (SPAdes) (version 3) | ecosystem: Environmental > Aquatic > Thermal springs... | reverse complement strand
GCTTGGCCCGCGGAGCCTCACCCCACCCTTGGCGCATTCTTCCCCCGGATCCAGTCCGGGGTCGAATGCCCCCAATCCCTTATCAGGTGAAAGGGCATTGGAGTTAAACCACGTGTTCATCAACATTTGGGGGCTCCGTTCCGGTTTCATCGCGGGATTGGGGTTCGCCCTCCCCCCTTGCCTCCCACCGCGCAGCGGACTACCCTACGGCACCGGAGGAGCCATGCGGGAACTGCAACGCAAACCGGATTGGTTCAAAATCCATCGCCTGGCGGTGGGTCCCAAGGCCAGCGAGGTGCTCCAGGCCATCGCGAACCACGACCTTCACACGGTCTGTACGTCGGCAGCCTGCCCCAACAAGGGGGCCTGCTTCTCCGAGGGAACGGCCACCTTCATGATCCTCGGAGACGTGTGCACCCGCGCCTGCCGCTTTTGCAACATCGACACCGGAAGGCCCCGGGAAGATTTCCTCGGGGAGGCCGAGCGGGTGGCTGACGCCGCCGCCACGATGGGGCTGCGGTTCGTGGTGGTGACTTCGGTCTGCCGAGACGACTTGGCGGACGAGGGAGCCGGAGCTTTTGCGCGAACCCTCATGGCCCTCAAGGATCGCATCCCGGGGGTGCGTGTGGAGGTGCTCATCCCCGACTTTTCGGGCCGGATCGACTGCCTCCGCACGGTGCTCGAAGCGGGGCCCGACGTTCTGAACCACAACCTGGAGACGGTCGAGCGGCTGACTCCGAGAATCCGATCGAAGGCCAAGTACCGCCGCTCCCTCGAGGTTCTGCGCTCGGCTGGAGAGCTGGCACCGAAAATCCCGCGCAAGAGCGGCCTCATGGTAGGGCTCGGCGAAACCCGCGAGGAGCTCCGCGCCTCCTTTTCCGACCTCGCCTCGGTGGGCGTGGAGCGCTTGACCATCGGCCAGTACCTGCAACCCACCCGAGGGCACCATCCGGTTGTGCGCTACTATCCGCCCGAGGAGTTTGAAGAGATGAAGGCGGAGGCTAAGGCCGCCGGGATCAAGGCGGTGCTCTCCGGCCCTCTGGTGCGAAGCTCCTACCACGCCGGCACCTTCGTCGAAGGCCGCTGACGGCCGAGAACTCCGCGGGCGATCCCTGCTACAATGAGCCTTCAATCGGGGAGGAAGCGGATGGGGCTACTTGTGGGGAGGCATGAGGCGGAGGCCGGACGGCGAGCTCTCCCCACCCGAAGGGAAGGGTGGGCTCGGGGCTGCTCTCCAGATGGCGGAGCCCCGGCAAGGAAGAGGAGGCGGCCGCCGCACCGCATGGCTATGGAATGGTCACCGAGGATGCGGGCTCCGGAGCCTCATGAGGCGAGAGGCGCGAGAATCCGGTTCGAACCCGCCTTTCTAGTGGATAGAGGGGAGGGCAGACTCCTCCCCCACGAGGGCACCGCCGGGCTCTCCGCCTGGCGAGGCGAGGAGGCGCTGGCGGAGCTCCCCGCCTGCCGCGCGCTCTTCGATGCCGGAATCCCTCTGCGGGCGTTCCCCTTCCGGTGCCATGGAGGGGGGGAGGGAACGTGATGGTTCCGCCCCCCCAGGTCGCCTCCAGCCAGCCGCTGGAAACATGGGACATCTGGCGGTTCAGCGCCTGGGGGCCGTGGCTGTCGGTGCGATTTCTCCACACCGTGATCTTCCTCCTGGGCGCCTACCTCCTCGACCGGGCCTGGCGCTTACTGCTCAAGCGGGTGAAGGCCTCGGTGCGGGAAGAGGACCCCGCCGCCCGGGGAGAGCTTGAGCGCCGGGTGGAGACCGTCACCGTGATTCTCAGACGCACCGGCCGGCTGGTGCTCTACTTCACGGCCGGCCTCATGATCCTGAACGACTTCGCCGTGGAGATCGGCCCCATGCTGGCAGGGCTCGGTATCGTGGGCGTGGCCGTGGGATTCGGGGCCCAGTACCTCGTTCGTGACCTGATTTCGGGCTTTTTCATCGTAATGGAGGACCAGTTTCGGGTGGGCGACGTAGTGAAGGTCGGAGACTTTTCCGGCGTGGTCGAACATATTTTTCTTCGGACTACCCAGATCAGGGCGGCCAACGGAGATCTGCACATCGTTCCGAACGGGCAGATCGCCTCGGTGACCAACATGACCCGCCAGTGGTCGCGAGCCGTTCTGGACGTGGGGGTCGGCTACGACTCGAACCTCGACCAGGTTTTCGATGCGCTTCGGGAGGTCGGTCGTCTGGTGCAGCAGGAGCCGGACCTTGCGGCCCACATCAAGGAGCCCTTCGACATCGTGGGGGTCACCTCGCTGGGCGAGTCCGCCATCACCGTCCGCATGTGGGCCAGAGTTGGCCCCCTGCAACAGTGGGCCATCGAAAACGCCCTGAGGAAACGGGCCAAGGAGGTCTTCGACGCCCGCGGTATCGAGATCCCCTTCCCCCAGCGCACCCTCAGCCTGGACAAGGCTACGGCCGAGCTTCTGCAAAATCGGATGAAGAAAGGTGGATGAGCCTCGACGCCGTGCACTCGAGCCTGTTCCTCGCCGTGCTCGTGGTGGCTGCCCTCCATGCCTCTCTGCCCACCCACTGGCTTTCCTTCGTGCTCGTGGCCCGCGCCCAGGGATGGACCCGCCGCCACATGCTCAAGCTCGTGCTCGTCTCGGGGCTGGGGCACGTTACGACGACGGGTCTGGTGGGGCTTCTGGCGGCCGCCCTGGGCAAGGACCTTCAGAGTCACCTCTCCCACATGGACACACCCTTCCCGGCCGTGATCCTCCTGGCCTTCGGGCTCTACTGCTTCGTCATGGGGTGGAGACGGGAGGGCCATCGGCACTGCACCCACGACCACTCCAGCGATCCGGTCCGAACGGACCGGCTGGCGGCGGGCGCCCTCTTCCTGGAAATGACCCTGTCGCCCTGCGAGACGCTCATCCCCATCTTCTTTGCGGCCGGATCCCTGCCTTGGCACACCCTCGTGCTCATGGCCTTGCTGATGAGCGTCATCACAGTGCTGGCCATGGCCACGCTGGCCTTCCTAGCCTACGCCGGCTATGAGAAGCTCACCTTCCCTTGGCTCGAACGCAACGAGCGGGCCATGCTGGGGCTCATCCTGATGGGTCTGGGCGGATTCGGCTATATCTTCCGCTGAAGGCGGGAAGGGGAAAAGAACGAGGCCCGGCTGTGAAGCCGGGTCTCGCACCTTGGTGGCGGGGGAAGGATTTGAACCTTCGACCTCTGGGTTATGAGCCCAGCGAGCTACCGGACTGCTCCACCCCGCGACAAGAGAACCACTATAGGGGAAGGGCCGGCGGCTGTCAAGCCGTCGCCGCACCCCCAAATTCCGCGATCGAAAGGTTCTTCCTTCGGCGGCGCGGGTGGCTCATGGGGGAAGGGCTTTGTCTCCTGAACGGGGAGGGCCGTTCCCTCCCCGCTCCGCGGGCAGAGCCCGCGGAGCCTCACCCCACCCTTGGCGCATTCTTCGCCTCCGGCTCGAATGCCCCCAATCCCTTGGCAGGTGATTGGGCGGCTATACCGGCCATGAAGATCCATGGGGATTTGCACTTCCATTTCGCCTTCCATCGCGGGATTGGGGCGCACCTGGCGCCCTGGGGGGCCGAATCACGAAGGCGGCGGGCCTCCCGGGAACTGGGTCAGAAGGCTTGGAGGGCGCTGTGGAGCCGCGAGGGGCGCGATTCGTGGGGGGTTGCATCGGAGGAAATTGGGGATAAACTAATAACTCTTGGGCGGGCGTTGGCGGACCGGGTGGTCCCACGCGCTGAAGCCGCTCAGAAAGGGGTTCTTGAATGAAGAGAATACCGCTTCTCCTGCTCCTGGTGGCGTCCCTCCTGTTGTTGACCGTCGGCTCGTTCGCCAACGGTGAACACGCCAAGGTCGGTCCCGAAAGATGCAAGATGTGCCACTCGATCCAGTACAACTCCTGGGTCAAGTCGAAGCACGCGACCGTGGCCAAGCTCGACTGTGAAGGCTGCCATGGTAATGGCGGTGATTATTGGCACCCCAACATCATGAAGGATCTGCCCAAGGCCAAGGCGGCCGGGCTTATCCTGCCGACGAAGGAGTTCTGCTCCAAGTGCCACGGCAAGAACGGCGTGCCGGCCATGACCGACGCGCTCTTCGCCAAGGTCCACGCGCACAAGGCCAAGTAGACCCGTTCCACTCTAGTACAAGCAGGAAGGCCTGGCCGGTGCGAACCGGCCAGGCCTCTCTTTTTCGTGACTGCTGGGGGATGGTTCAGCCCCCCAAGGGTTTTCCGCACCCGCTGCAGAACTTGGCTCCCGCCAAGTTCTCGGTGCCGCAGGAGAGACATTTCACGGCGGAAGGCACCAAGGGCTTGCCGCAACCGTTACAGAAGCGAGCTCCCAGCGGATTCATGGCGTGGCAACTCGGACAGGAGACCCCCACCGGTGCGATGGGGTGGCCGCAGTTATCGCAGAACTTGGCCCCGGCGGCGTTGGGCTTTCCGCAGGCTCCGCAGATGACGGCCGTATTCCCCCCGGCGCCAGCCGAGGGTCCCGCACCGGCCCCAGCGGCGGCTCCGGCCTGCTGCATGGCCTGGCCGATCATGCCGGGAATCATCATGCCCATGCCGGCGCCCACGCCCAGGCCCATGCCCGCCGATGCTCCGTTGCCTGCGGGGTTGGCCGCGGCCTCCTCCATGGCCTTGGCCGCCTTGAACTGCATGTAGGCGCCCATGTTCCCGGCGGCCGCCATGCCGCTGCGCTCGTCGATGACCTTCTGCACCTCCTCGGGCGGCGTGATGGCGCCGATGAAGAAGTCCGCCAGCTCCAGGCCGTACTTCTTGAAGTCCTCGTGGACCCTAGCCTTGAGGGCCTCGGAGAGTTCGTCGTAGTACTTGGGCAGGTCGAGGACGGTCTTGAGCGTCTCGCCGAGCACGTCGTTCAGCCGGGCCACGATCATGTCCTTGGTGTAGGACTCCACGCCGTCGCTGTTCTGGACACCCTGGCTCCCCACGAAGGTGTTGAGGAATAGCTCGGGGTCGACGACCTTCGTGGCGAACTTGCCGAAGGCCCGCAGGCGCACCATCTGAAATTCCGTGTCCCTAAAGAGGACCGGCTCCTTCGTGCCCCACTTCATGTCCGTGAAGACCTTGCGGGCCACGTAGTAGACGTCGGCGCGGAAGGGCGAGGTGCCTCCGAAGGGGATATTGATGAGTTTGGACAGGAGCGGGATATTGGCCGTGGTCAGGGTGTGCCGCCCCGCCGGGAAGACGTCCAGCGCCCGCCCATCACGGAAAAACACTGCCCATTGGCTCTCCTGCACGACGAGCTGGGCGCCCATCTTGATCTCACCGCCCATCTCGAAGCGGTGGACCATCTCGCGCCCGGTATCATCCAGCCACTCGATCACCTCAATGGTCTGCGCCATGGAAGGCTCCTACTTCAAATTAATGCAAACTGGCACCCGGGAGAGCGGGCAGAGTGCGCCCGCTATGGGCCACACCCCGCGAACGCCGCCCTTCACGCCGGCTTGTCCCAAAGGGCCTTGCGTTCGGCCAAGAGATCGTCCAGCCCTTGCAGGGCGGCCGTCATGGCTCCCACCGCGTTGGCCGGGTCGTCCGCCGCCTTTTCGAGCCCTTCGACGGCGTCCACGATCTTCATGTCGTGGGCGTACAAGGCGTCGAGCTGGCTCTCCTGGATCTTCATCTGATCGAAGAGTCCGGAGTAGCCGTAGGTGGCGAAACGGAGGGAGTCGGCCATGCCGTGGAGCCTCCGGTCCAGAAGCCCGATGGCGTTGAGTCCCTGGAGATCACCGCGGTTAGTGGCCTCCAGCTTGATTGCCTGCAGCTTCTCTCCCACGCGATCCAGGCGGGAGGCGAGGTACTCCCGCAGGCGCTTGTCGCTGGTCCTCCGGTCGTCCCTGGCGCGGTAACCCGAAAGCCCGGGAATGGCGTCCCCCAGCCGCTCCAGAAAGTTCTTCTCGCCTCTCTCCATCGGCGCCTCCCTGCCGGCCCGCCGGCCGGTTTACGGCGTGGGCCGATGCACCCAACCTTACCGATCGCCTAATGCCGGTCCCCGGCCTTTTTCAAGAGGTGTATGGCGCGGTTAGCGGTCCTGAGCATTTTGATGAGGTCCTTCTCCGTCGTGTACTTGGTCACCTGCAGATTGATGACGATCTGGTACCCCGTGTGGCGGATTCGGACCGGCTCGTCTCCGGGCACCTGCTGGCGGAGGACGCTATCGAGGTGTTCCTCGCTGATGTAGGTCTCATCGGTGTCCGCCCCGGCAAATTCGCTCGCGGTGTCCGGCCTTTGCGGCGCGTGGCTCTCCAGCGTGAGCGTGAGGCCGGCCTCTTCGGCTAGGGTCTGGAAGATGGGGAATGCGGAGTTGTTCACGCGTTCACTCAGCTGATACACCTCCCGGAAGCTCTCCTTGAGGACCTCGGTGTTGGAGACGGGCAGCGGCACCTTCTTGAAGAACTCGCTGTAGGCCTTCCGCAGCAGGGCTTCCTGAGCGGACCGGTCCGCGTTATCCGGGCTGTAAGCTTGGTGCAGTCCCGTCAACCGGTCCTGCTCGTCCAGGATGCCCAGGAAACGGAGGGCCGCCATAGCCGGGTAGGTCCAGTGGGAGGAGAGCCCGCGCTTGTGCAGCTCCTCCCGGGTCAGGATATCGCCAGGGCGGCGCGCCTGGATATGATCAAGAACCGCCCTAAGGCCCTTACGAGGAACGTACGGGGGGGTGGTGACTCCCTTCTTCGTCATGGCCGCCTTTCAAAAACTAGAACAAAACGAGGCTACCAGCGCGGCCGGTCTCTCGTCAAGAGCCGGCGCCGCAGCACTTCTTATATTTTTTGCCGGAGCCGCACGGGCAGGGATCGTTGCGTCCCACCTTCTTGTCCTTTCGGACCACGGTCTTCCCGGGCCTCTTCTCCTCCTTCTCGGGGGCCGAGTAGGAGTAGCTCTGCTCCCGCCGGGCGACCTTCTTTTCTTCCTGTTGGACCGCGGGCTCCAGGAGGAACAGGTATCGCACGATCTCGTCCTCCACCCTGTCCATCATGGCGGAGAAGATCTCGAAGCCCTCCCGCTTGTACTCCACGAGGGGATCCCGCTGGCCGTATGCCCGCAGGCCGATGCCCTCCTTGAGGTGGTCCATGGAGAGCAGGTGATCCTTCCACTGGTTGTCGATGACCTGGAGCATGACGATGCGCTCGTATTCGCGCATGAGCTCGGGGGCCAGCCGCTGCTCTTTGGCCTCGTACTTCGCGACGGCGGCCTTCCAGATGGCGTCGCGAAGCTCCTGCTGCGCGGTCTGCTCGAGGTTGAGCGAGAGATCCTCCAGGCTCAGCCCGAAGTAGTGCTGGACCTGGGTTTGAAGCCCCGGGAGGTCGGGTTCCCCCTCGGCCGGGAAATACTGCTCCAGAAGCCAGTCGAGGATGGATTCGGCGGTCTCGAAGAGGTAATCGCGCAGCCCCTCCTTGGCGAGGATCTTCCTCCGGAGCGAGTAGACCGCCTCGCGCTGCTTGTTCATCACGTCGTCGTATTCGAGCAGGTGTTTGCGGATCTCGAAGTTCCGGGCCTCGACGGAGGTCTGGGCGCGCTCGATGGATTTGGAAACCCACCGGTGTTCGATGGGCACTCCCTCCTCCATCCCCAGCCGCCCCATCATGTTCTTGAGGCGGTCGCCGCCGAAGAGGCGCATGAGGTCATCTTCCAGCGACACGTAGAAGCGCGAAGTGCCGGGGTCGCCCTGGCGGCCGGAACGGCCGCGGAGTTGGTTGTCGATGCGCCTCGATTCGTGCCGCTCCGTGCCCAGGATGTGCAGCCCGTTGAGCGCCACCACCTCCTGGTGCTCCCGTTCGAACGCCTCCCGGAAGGCGGTGAGCAGCTTGGCGTACTCCTCGGGCTGGGTTTCGGGGTCGGCCTTCGCCCTCGCCTGGCCCTCGGGGTTCCCGCCGAGCAGGATGTCCGTGCCGCGGCCGGCCATGTTGGTGGCGATGGTGACGGCCCCCTTCCGCCCTGCCTGGGCGACGATCTCCGCCTCCTTCTCGTGGAACTTCGCATTGAGAACCACGTGGGGGATGCCCCTCTTTTTGAGCAGGGCGCTCATGCGCTCGCTCTTTTCGATGGAGACCGTGCCCACGAGCACGGGCTGACCCCGCTTGTGGCACTCGGCGATCTCTTCGGCGGCGGCCTCGAACTTCTCACGTTCCGTCTTGTAGACGAGGTCGGCGCGGTCCTCGCGCACCATGGGCCGGTTGGTGGGGATGACCACCACGTCGAGCTTGTAGATCTTGTCGAACTCGGCGGCTTCGGTGTCGGCCGTCCCCGTCATGCCCGCCAGCTTCTCGTAGAGACGGAAGTAGTTCTGGAAGGTGATGGTGGCCAGCGTCTGGTTCTCCTGCTGGATCTTGACGCCCTCCTTGGCCTCGATGGCCTGGTGCAGGCCGTCGCTCCACCGCCGCCCAGGCATGACGCGCCCGGTGAACTCGTCCACGATGAGAACCTCGCCCTCCTTGACCATGTATTCCACGTCGCGGTGGTAGAGCTTGTGGGCGACGAGGGCCTGGTTCAAGCAGTGGAGGATCTCCATGTTCACGGGATCGTAGAGGTTAGCCACGTTCAGCAGCTTCTCGCAGCGGGCCACGCCCTCCTCGGTCAGCACCGCGGTCCGTTGCTTCTCGTCCACGGTGTAGTCCTTCTCCTTCTGGAGGCTGGGAATGATGCTGTTGGCGGCGTAGTACTTGTCCACACGTTCGTCGGACGGGCCGGAAATGATGAGCGGCGTACGCGCCTCGTCGATCAGGATGGAGTCCACCTCGTCCACGAGGGCGAAGTGGTGACCCCTCTGGACCATGTCCTCCAGCCGGTACTTCATGTTGTCGCGCAGGTAGTCGAAGCCGAACTCGTTGTTCTGGCCGTAGGTGATGTCGCTCCCGTAGGCCACCTGCCGCTCGGCGTTGTCCATGTCCTGCTGGATACAACCCACCGACAGACCCAGGAACCGGTAGACCTGCCCCATCCACTCCGCGTCGCGCCGCGCGAGGTAGTCGTTCACGGTCACCACGTGGACGCCCCGCCCCGTGAGCGCGTTGAGGTAGACCGCCAGGGCGGCCGCGAGCGTCTTTCCTTCGCCGGTCTTCATCTCGGCGATCTTCCCCTGGTGGAGAACGATGCCGCCGATGATTTGCACGTCGAAAGGGCGCATCCCGAGCGTCCTAACGGATGCCTCCCGGACCACGGCGAAGGCTTCGGGAAGAAGCTCGTCGAGGGACTCCTGCTGGGAGCGCCCCTCGCCCAACATGCGGTCGAGGCGGGCCTTGAATTCAGCGGTCTTGCTCCGGAGAGCATCGTCGGAGAGAGCCCGCAGTTTCGGCTCCCATTCGTTGACCTGAAAAACGAGGGGCTGGATCGCGCGGATATCGCGTTCGTGCTTGGTTCCGAAGACTTTCGCTAGAACCGCGTCAATGACCATGAAAGGGCTCTCCGAGAGAATCAACTGCTGAGGCAGTGGGAGGTGGCATTACGGGGCCTGCGTCTTATCGCAGGGCTCGCTAATAAAGCAGGAAGGGCTTGGGATTGATGGGCCTGTCGTTCCTGCGGATCTCGTAGTGGAGATGGGGGCCGGTGCTGTGGCCCGTGGAGCCCACCAGCCCGATCTTCTGCCAGCGCTTCACCTTTTGGCCGGGCTTCACGAGGATTTTCGAAAGGTGTCCGTAGACCGACACCAAGTTGTTCCCATGGCTAATTTCAATGCAGTTGCCGTATCCATCCTGCCAGCCCGCCGAAATGACCAGGCCTTCGGCCGGCGCCTCGACGGGGCTGCCGTAAGGAGCCGCTATGTCGATCCCCGGATGCAATTCGGGCTCGCCGTCCAGGGGATCCCGGCGTTCGCCGAAGCCCGATGAGATGAACCCCTTGACGGGCCAGATGGAGGGCATATGAGCCAGTTGGTTGAGGTGTGGCCTCAAGACCCTGCCCACGTCCTGGGTTTCGTGGTAGACGAAGTCAGCCTGGCTGTGCAAGTCCCGGATCCCGCTCTCGATGGCCTGAATGCGGGGATCGGACGGCCCCTCCTTGGGGGGAGCCTGGGCAGCCGGCGTATCGGACTCAGGACCGCCCATGCCTGGCATGGGTTTGATCTTGAGGTTCTGCTCGCGAGCGAGCTCTTCCATGCTCGCCAGTTGCTGCTCGCTCTTGCTGAGCCGGTTGCGAGCCTCGTCCAGGCGTTTCCCGAGCTCCATGAACTGCTTCTTGAGCTGGTTCTCTTGGTGTTTGAGTTCGATGTTGCGGGCCACCAAGTGGCCGTGTGAGGCGGCGAGGATGAAGAAGGCCAGGGTTCCGATGGTCAGGCCGCCCACGATGGTTCCGGCGGCCATGAGCCCCCGCCGGATCTGCAGCCACTCGACGACGCGGTTGTGGTACTGCTTGCCGTCTTCCCGCAAAACCACCACATGAAAGCGCCGCTTCCTCTTCATTGCACAACCCTTTTGCCAGGTCCCCCCGGGGATCGGGAAGCTCTATACACCGGGTAACCCTATCATCATCTTTTCGGGCCTGTCAAGTTCACGAAGAGCCATTGACGGCAAGGGATTGGGAGCCTACAGTGGGGGTGGAGGGGACCGGGCAGCCGCTGCGCCGTACGGTGCAGAGGAAAGTCCGGACTCCACAGGGCCGCAAGCCTGCTAACGGCAGGGAGGGGTAACCCTACGGAAAGTGCCACAGAAAACAAACCGCCCGAAGGGCTTCGGCCCAGAGGGTAAGGGTGAAACGGCGGGGTAAGAGCCCACCGCTCTTCCGGCAACGGAAGAGGCACGGTAAACCCCTTGCGGAGCAAGGCCAAATAGGGAGGTGTTCGAGGCTGGCCCGGCCGAAACCTCCGGGTAGGCTGCTGGAGGCCGCCGGTGACGACGGTCCCAGAGGAATGGCTGCCACCCCCGGGCGACCGGGGGGACAGAATCCGGCTTACAGGTCCCCTCCAGGAAGTTGGAAACAGGGAGACGGGGAGGCAGGGAAACGGGGCGAAGCCCGGCTGGATGAGCACGGTCGGCCGAGGCGGACCCCGACGATTCCCGGGTTCTCGGTCTCCCTGATTTCCCTTCCCCCCGCCACGGGCGGTCCATCCCCAATCCCGCGATGGAAGGCGAAATGGGAGTGCAAATCCCCATGGATCTTCATGGCCGGCATAACCGCATAATTACCTGCCAAGGGATTGGGGGCATTCGACCCCGGACTGGATCCGGGGGAAGAATGCGCCAAGGGTGGGGTGAGGCTCCGCGGGCTTTGCCCTTGGAGCGGGGAGGGCCCCGAAAGGCAAACCGAGCGTTCCGTCTGGCTTCGCCAGCGGAACGCGAAAGAAAGAGAATCCCCTCCCCGTCCAGGAGACAAAGCCTTTTCCCCGTGTGCCACCTGCGCCGCCGAAGGCAGGACCATTCCATCTCGGAATTTGGGTCCATTGCCCCGCTTCAGGTTCCCGGCCATGCTATCCTCGATGCATGAAGGAACGGGGTGAAGGACTCCCTCTGCTCGTCCGCGTGGTGGCCCCGGCGGGGCCGGTGAACCAGGCGGATCTGGATGCCGGCATGGAAGTGTTGCGCGGCATGGGGCTCCGCCTCGAGGAATCGCCGCACGCCCGCCTTCGCGCAGGTTACCTGGCCGGGTCCGACGAAGGCCGCGCCACGGACCTCCAGGCGGCGCTGGACGACCCCGCGGTGGACGTGGTCTGGTTCGCCCGGGGCGGCTACGGCACCAGCCGGATTCTTGAGCGCCTGAATCCCGAGGGCCTGCGGCGACATCCCAAGACCCTCGTGGGTTTCTCCGATGCCACCGTCCTGCACGCGTGGGCCCAGCGCGTGAAGGGCGTTCGTCTACTCTATGGGCCGGGAGTGCAGGAGCTGGGCCGACCGGGCGTCTGCGAGATGGGCTCCCTCGCCGCGGCGCTGGCTGGGCACCCCGTGGAGATACCGGCCCAAGGTCCGCCCGCTCCTATGGGACCCTACCCCGTGGCGGGCGGCTGCCTGAGCCTGCTCTCCGTGCTCGTGGGAACCCCCTGGGAGCCGGCCCTCGCGGAGCGATGGCTCTTTCTCGAAGACGTGGGCGAGAGCATGTACCGCCTGGACCGCATGATGACGCATCTGGCCCAGGCCGGCTGGTTCGAACGCGCCGCGGGGATCCTCCTGGGAGGGTTTACCGGCATGGCCGAGGGAGAGCACCCCGGGCTGGTCACAGAGAGGGCGCGCGAGTTACTCGGTCCCTCCAAGCCGTTGCTCGAGGCGCTTCCGGTGGGCCATCTCCAGGGGAAGTTCACCCTGCCTCTCGAACGCCCGGCGCGATGGAATGGGGTCAGTCTGCGGGTTGATTAGAAGGAGGTCCCCCGGCTTTGACCCGGCGGCTCAATCCCCAATCCCGCGATGAAAGCGGAACGGAGCCCCCAAATGTTGATGAACAAGTGGTTTAGCTCCAATGCTCTTTCACCTGATAAGGGATTGGGGGCCTTTGAGCCGGAGGCGAAAAAGGCGTCCAAGGGTGGGGGTCCCTCCGACTGGCTTTGCCAGCGGAGGGGGAGGGAATGGCCCTCCCTCTTCATCCATAACTTCTTTCCTTTGGGCGTGGCACAACCGTCGCCGAAGGCACCCCGCTTGCATCGCGGAATTTCGGTCAATGGGTGCACGTGCCAAAGGTGAAGGAGTAGATGCGGACGCCGGCCTGGGGCTCCAGCTCCAGCAGGTGGCGGCCGAAGAGGTTCCCCCCCACGAGGCGGTAAAGGCGGGTGCGGCCCAGCCTTACGAAGGTCACGCCGTTCTGTTCCTGCACGTCCTCGCCGCGAAGGGCCGGCGGCACCGGTTCCCCGTCGAGGAGTACCTCCATCCGGGCCGCCGTGCGGTCCTCGCCAGCGTCGGCCACCACGTAGCATCCCGCCGCGTGATACCGCAGGAAAAGCTTGGAGGAGGCCCCGCCCGACTGGCAATACTGACTCCTCGGTACCCATAGCCCGTCCAGGGCAGGTAGCCCGTCCTCCATGCGGTCAGAGGGCGGTGCAATAAAGCGGCGGTTGGGGGCGGAGGACTCATCCGGCGAGAGCAGAGGGGAGGGCGCTGCGCTCGGTCCGCCCGGCGACTCTTGGGGTGCTGCGCCGCCCTCCCCGCCGGCTCCGCCGAAGATCCCGGCGTACCCTCCGCGGTTGGAGAGGTGGCCGCGATTCGAGCCTACGTAAACCTCCGGCGTCGTGAGGTAGCAGACGGCACCGGGCTCGTCGGTGGCCCGCACCGGAGCCATGATGGGCAGGTCGGGACACGTGCCGCCCTCCCGCAGGAGCTGTTGGATCTCCTCTTCCGTTCGCCCGTAGCCTCCCTCCCCGACGTGGTCGAAGCGGATGACGCCCTTCCGGTCGATGAGGTAGTCGCGGGGCCAGTAGAAGTTGCCGTAGGCGTTCCAGGTCTTGTACCGGTCGTCCAACAGGACGGGATAGGTGATTCCGAAACGCTTCACGGCGGCCTCCACGTTGGAGGGGATGGCGGAGGCGTGGAACTCCGGCGTGTGCACTCCCACGATGACCAGGCCGTAAGGGGAGTAGCGCTTGTACCACTCCTTGAGATAGGGAAGCGTGCGGATGCAGTTGATGCAGGTGTACTCCCAGAAGTCCACCAGCACCACCTTTCCGCGAAGCTCGCGCAGGGTCAGCGGGGGGCCGTTGATCCAGCGCGCCTTGGGAAATTCGGGCGCCGCCTTGCCTACCCCGGCTTGCCCTCCGCTCCAGAGGAGCAGGCCCAGCAGGGATGCGGCGGAGACGAGGACGAAAAGCTTGAACCCTTTCACGGCGGCCTCCTCTCTGGGCTGGGCCTCAGGATGGCCAACACCGGGGAGAGGAATTTGTTCCGGCCGCGAGCGGGGTCAGAGGCCGGGCAGGAGGTCGGAGAGCCACTGGGAGGCGCGCGAGACGGCTCCCTTGTGCTCCTCAGCCGCCTGGAGCGCCCTCCGGCCGCAGGCCTGGGCCAGGGCCGGGTCGGAGAGCAGGGCCGAGACCCGCCAGGCCAGCTCCTTGGAATCCTCCGTCCGGAAGGCGCCGCCAGAGGCCAGCAGCCGTTCCGCCTCCTCCCGGAAGTTCTCGGTGTGTGGCCCGAAAAGCACCGGGCGGCCCACGAAGGCTGGTTCCAGCACGTTCTGGCCGCCCAGGGGGACCAGACTGCCGCCCACGAAGGCGAGGGTACCCACGGCGTAGGCCGGCCACAACTCTCCGACCGTATCCAGGATCAGGACGTCCCATCCAGGGGTGGGGTCGGTCCTTCGGCGCGCCGCACGCAGCCCGAAGGAGGAGGCGGCTTCGAGGCAGTCGGGCACCCGGTCCAGGTGCCGGGGGGCGAGGATGAGCCGGGCCTGAGGGGAGGTCTCGCGCACGGCCGCGTGGGCCTCCATCACGAGCCGCTCCTCGCCCTCGCGCACCGATCCGGCCACCCAGCAGGGCCCCTCCCCGGCGAGGGCGGCCAGCTCGGTCCGGAGCTGCTCGAAGGTGGGGGGAGGGGTCAGGTCGTACTTGAGATTCCCGTAGACCCTGACGCGGTCGGGATGAGCGCCCAGCGCCCGGAAGCGCGCCGCGTGCTCCTCGCTCTGGGCCGCCACGTGGACCTCCTTCAGCGCGCCGCTGTAAAGGGTCCGGAAGCGAACGGTCCGGCGCAGCGCGCGGTCCGAGAGGCGGCCGTTCACGATAAAGACGGGGATGCCGGAGCGTACGGCCTCACGGAACAGCTCGGGCCAGATCTCCGTCTCCACGAGCACGAGAGCGCGGGGATTGAGGCGCCGGAGGGCCCTGCGGACGCAGGAATGGAGATCGAGTGGAAAGGCCTGCGGATCCATCTCCGGAGGGCCCTCGCGACGGGCCAGCGAGAGCCCGGCGGCGGTCGTGGCCGTGAGGGCCGAGGGCAGGCCTCGCTCCTTCAGCGCCTGGGCAAAGCGAAGCGCGATTCGGACCTCCCCGACGGAGACGGCCTGAATCCACACGGGGCCGTCCTTTCGATGTCGAAGGAAGCCGAGCCGCTCCGGCAGGCGGAGAGCCCCCCGCTGGCGCAGGGCGAGGTAGGCGAGCCACAGGGGCGCCACGAGGTCGGAGAGGAGTCTATAGAGCCAGCGCAATCGCTTTCCCCTTCGGGTCGAAGGATGCGGCCATCTCCTCGCCCAGCGTGTTCAGTGCCCAGACCACGAGGAAGACGGCCGCCCCGGGAATGAGCGCGAGGTGGGGCGCCTCCAGCAGATAATCGCAACCGGTAGAGAGCATCTCTCCCCACGAAGGCATGGGCGGCTGGATGCCCAGCCCGAGGAAGGAGAGGCCGGCCTCCGCCAGCAGAACGCTGGCGGCCCCCGCGGCGGCCTGGACCGCGAGAAGGCCCGCGCAGTTGGGCAGGAGGTGCCGGAAGAGCAGGCGAGGGAGCCCCGCTCCCGAAGCCAGGCTCGCCTGGACGTACTCCCTCTGCCGCAGGGAGAGCGCCATGGAGCGGGCCAGGCGGGCGTACCCGACCCAGGCCGTGCAGGAGAGGGCCAAGATGAGCGGCACTAATCCGCGTCCCACGTAAGCCAGGATCGTAATCGCCAGCAAAATGCCCGGCATTGCCAGGAGCACGTCGGTGAGAAGGACGGTTCCACGGTCGCACCAGCCTGCCAGATAGCCCGACGCCAGGCCCACGAGGGAGCCCAGGCAGAGAGCCAGGAAGAGGCTCGCGGTCACCACGCCGAGAGAGACGCGTCCGCCGTAGCAAAGGCGTGCCAGCACGTCCCTTCCCAGGTCGTCGGTGCCCAGCGGGTGTTCCGGGGAGGGGCCCTGAAGGCGGGCACGAAGGTCGAGGCTGGCGTAGGAGTGCGCCACCAGGAGGGGAGCGGCGAGGGAGCTCAGGAGCCAGAGTCCCAGGATCAAAAGCACGAGCACCCTCCTAGGCATGACGCACCCTCGGATCGATCCGGGCGTAGAGGAGATCCGTCCCGAGGTTGACGGTCAGTACCGTCGCGGCAAACAGGAGAACCGCTCCCTGGACCACCGGGTAATCCCGGCCCGTGATGGCCGTGAGGACCAGCGTTCCGAGGCCGGGCCACCGAAAAATTTTCTCCGTGATGATGGCCCCGGTCAAGACGGCGCCGAACTGGAGGCCCGCCACCGTGACCACGGGCAGAAGGGCGTTGCGCAGGGCGTGGCGGCGGAATGCGGTTTCCTCACGAAGGCCCCTCGCCAGGGCCGCCCGAACGTACTCCCGATGGGTCTCCTCGCCCGCGGAGGTCCGCACGATCCTGACCAGGAGCGCGGCGAGAGGCAGGCCCAGGGCGAGGGTGGGCAGCACGATGCTGCCGGGTTCGTCCGCGCCCGAGACCGGCAGCCAGGGGTATCGTACGGCGAAGGCGAGGATGAGCAGGGGTCCCAGAAAGAAGGAGGGCAGCGAGAAACCGGCGCTCGAGAAGAGCCGGGCCGTGGCGTCCCAGCCACCGCCGGGCCTTCGGGCCGCCGCGGTCCCCAGGGGCACCGCGATGAGGCAGGCCAGGAGCATGGCGCAGCACCCCAGATCGAGGGTTCGGGGAAAGGCGCCGGCCAGCTCGGCCGAGACGGGGCGACCGGTGCGCAAGGAGCGGCCGAGGCGGCCCGTGGCCAGCCCCGCGAGGTAATACCCGTACTGGACGGCCAGCGGCCGATCCAGCCCCAGGGCGTGGCGCATCTCGGTCCTGCGCGCCGGCGCGGCGTTCTCTCCCAGCATGATCTCCACCGGGTCCCCGGGCATGGCACGATTCAGGAAGAAGACCAGAGTCAGCAGACCCCACAGCGTCGGAATGAACAGAAGGATGCGCGCCAGAGCGTAACGGCTCACGGGGAGGCCCTCCCGCCTTTGCATGAGAAACGGCCGGTGCCGCCGCCCCTCAGCATGCCTCCGGCTCGCGGGGCGGCGCCAGGAGGCTCGCCGGATTGATGTAGACGAGAAGATTGTTGTCCTGTTCGTCCAGGACGGTCAGATAGAAGCCCTTGGCCACGTCGGCTCCGGGTCCGAGCTCGCCGAAGATGGTCTCGCCGTCGTGAAAGAGCACGCCCACGAGATTCCTGCCGGTCTGGACCTCCCACTCTTCGGGAGAGGAGGGCCGGTCGTAGGCCGGGTTGCCGGTGAAGCTCCTCACGAAGAAGGCCGCCTTCAGTCGCTCCAGAGGGACCATCCTAGGCATCCCCTGCAGATCCACCGTGGGGACCGGATCGCATCCCTCCTCGAAGAGGGGGGCGTAAGCCCGCTCGATCCGCCCGTCCAGATAGTGGAGGATGATCTTTCTAAGCTCCAAGGCTTCCTCCTGCGGGCACTATACGGTGAGTCTCGGGAAGGTACAACCGGGGATGATAGATGATAGATGATGGATGATGGATGGCGGCGGCCGCCTGTTGTATCCATCCCTAACCCTTGGCTTCGCTCCAGACCCAAATTCCGCGATCAAATGGTTCTTCCTTCGGTGGCGCAGGTCGCACATGGGGGAAAGGCTTTGTCTCCTGAACGGGGAGGGGCTTCTCTTTCGCGTTCCGCTGGCGAAGCCAGACGGAGCGCGCGGTTTGCCCTTCGGGGCCCCTCCCCGCTCCGCGGGCAAAGCCCGCGGAGCCTCACCCCACCCTTGGCGCATTCTTCGCCTCCGGCTCGAATGCCCCCAATCCCTTATCAGGTGAAAGGGCATTGGAGTTAAACCACGTGT
>Ga0207433_10007846_pt1 | contig 17638 bp, 17 predicted proteins | sample YelNatPaOPGAMG01_FD_187559 | JGI IMG/M metagenome (GOLD analysis project Ga0207433, IMG submission 187559) | Hot spring thermophilic microbial communities from Obsidian Pool, Yellowstone National Park, USA - OP-RAMG-01 (SPAdes) (version 3) | ecosystem: Environmental > Aquatic > Thermal springs... | reverse complement strand
AGGACGTGCGTAAAAATGGATAAAGCCGGCAAATCTGGATAGACTGTTCCATAAATGGAACAAAAAAACATCTCCGCCGACGACTACATCCTGTTCGCGACCATCGTTGACCGGCAAAGCATCGTGCGCGCGGCAGAGCATCTGTCGATGCCCAAGGCCACCGTATCGCGGCGCCTGTCCAATCTCGAGGCCGCGCTCGGACAGCGGCTGCTGTTGCGTACCACGCGTCGCCTGACGCTGACCGAGTTCGGGCAGGAGTTTCTCGACCACTGCCGGCGCGTTGCCGAAGAGGTCGTGTCCACACAGGACTTCGTGCGCAGCCGTGAAGTGCGTCCGCGCGGACGTTTGCGCATTTCGCTGCCGGGCGATTACGCACGGCAGCAGTTCTCGCGCATCGTCGCCACCTTCAGCGAAGCCTATCCCGAGGTGCAACTCGATATCGACCTGACTTCGCGCCGGGTCGACCTGATCGGCGAACGCTTCGACCTGGCCATCCGCATGGGGACGCTGGAGAACGATGCGAGCCTGGTGGCGCGCAAGATAGATGAGCAGCATTTTTCTCTTTATGCGAGCCCGATCTACCTGGCGTTGCATCCCACACCCAGGCATCCGGACGACCTCGAGCACCATATGGCGGTGCGCCTGCTGTCCGGGCGTGGCAGCGCGCTGCCGTGGCGGCTGTTGCGCGGCAAGGCGGTGTGGGAGGGGGTGCCGCCGGGCCGGCTTACGGTGAATTCTCCCGGCGTCATCCAGCAATTGCTGCTGGACGGGGCTGGCATAGGTGCGTTGCCCGACCGCTTCGCGGCAGACGACGTGCGCCAGCAGCGCCTGGTGCGCGTGTTGCCGGAATGGTCGTTGCCCGTCGTGCCGGCGTGGGCCGTGATGCCGATGCGCCGCTATCTGCCGGCCAAGACGCGCGCTTTTCTGGCGCACTTTGAGCAATTCCTGGGCCAGACACCCTGATAGAATGACGGTTATGGAAATCCGGATCACCCGCCCCGACGACTGGCACCTGCATCTGCGCGATGAAGCGCTGATGCATGCGGTGCTGCCCGATACTGCGCGCCAGTTCGCGCGTGCCATCGTGATGCCCAACCTGCGCCCGCCGGTGACCACCACCGCCCAGGCCATGGCCTACCGCGAGCGCATCCTCGCCGCGTTGCCGCAAGGTGTCGAGTTCAAGCCGCTGATGACGTTGTACCTGACCGACAACACCGGCGCCGAGGAAATCGCCAGGGCCAGGGACAGCGGCATGATCCATGCAGTCAAGCTGTATCCCGCCGGCGCGACCACCAATTCCGACGCCGGCGTCACCGATCTGCGCAAGGCCTACGCCGCGCTCGAAGCAATGCAGCAATGCGGCATGCCGCTCCTGGTGCACGGCGAAGTGACCGATCCGGCGGTAGACGTGTTTGACCGCGAGGCGGTATTCATCGAGCGCGTGCTGCAGCCGTTGCTGCGGGACATGCCGCAGCTGCGCGTGGTGTTCGAGCACATCACCACCCGGCACGCCGTGCAATTCGTGGAGAGTGCGGGCGACAACATCGCCGCCACCATCACCGCACATCACCTGCTGTACAACCGCAATGCGATGCTGGTCGGCGGCATCCGCCCGCATTACTACTGCCTGCCGGTGCTCAAGCGCGAGGTGCATCGCGAGGCATTGGTGCAGGCGGCCACCAGCGGCAGCAAAAAATTCTTCCTCGGCACCGACAGCGCCCCGCATGCGCAACATACCAAGGAAAATGCCTGCGGTTGCGCCGGCTGCTACACCGCCCATGCGGCGATCGAGCTGTATGCCGAGGTGTTCGAGGCCGCGGGTGCGCTCGACAGGCTCGAGGGTTTCGCCAGTTTCCACGGTGCCGACTATTACGGCCTGCCGCGCAACACGCAACAGATCACGCTGCGCCAGCAGGCATGGCAGGCGCCCGCATCGCTCGATTTCGGCGAACACCGGCTGGTGCCGCTGCGCGCGGGCGAAACCATAAAATGGAAACTGGTGGCGTAGCGATGCCGGCATCAGCCTATCGCAAGACCACGCCGGCCACCGGCCATCGTGTTTACCTGCATTCATCGTGCCAGGTCATCGGCGATGTAACCATCGGCGATGACAGCTCGGTGTGGTGCAACGCGGTACTGCGCGGCGACGTGAACCGCATCGTGATCGGGCGCGGCAGCAACATCCAGGATCTCAGCGTGGGCCATGTCTCGCACAAGACGGCGGACAAGCCCGAGGGGTCGCCGTTGATCGTGGGTGACTATGTAACGGTGGGCCATTCAGTGATCCTGCACGGTTGCACGATAGGCAACGAATGCCTGATCGGCATGGGCTCCATCATCATGGACGACGCGGTGGTGCCGGGCCGCGTGATCATCGGTGCCGGCAGCCTGGTGGCGCCGGGCAAGGAGCTGGAGAGCGGCATGCTGTACATGGGCCGTCCGGCCAAGGCGGTGCGCAAGCTCAGCGCCGATGAGCTTGCTTACCTGAAATATTCGGCCGAACACTATATGCGGCTGAAGAACGACTACCTCGATGCTGCGCAAGAAAGTGAGGCGAAATGACCGATCCGAACTTGCAGGAAATTAACCGTGCCAAGGTAAACCTGGAAACGGCGCGCATCGCCTGGAAGGAGCTGCAGCGCTTTTTTGCGAGCGGCGCGGCGATCTATGTTAGCGACGGACTCGACCTGGTGGAAGTGGCATTCCAGTTCTCCGAGGACAACAAGCTGCAGGTCGAGCGCTGGCTGGTACAAGGCCAGGTCGCCCGCGTCAGCGATGCTCAGGCGCTTGCCTGGTTCGAGGCCAACGTCGAGATGTGGGCGGTGGTGGTGAGCCCTTACGTGCTGGTGCAGCCGCTGCCCCAGTAATGCCGGTCGCGGACCCAGGGGTGGTGGTCTGGATCACGGCGCGTAAGTAACCACAGAAGGCGTGGAGGCGCACATTGCTCGCCGACCGGGCTTGTGCATTGCGCTCCAGGGGATTGTTGGATAAAAATCGAGAAAGCCGACAAAAAGTTGTTTCGCTCCATATCGACATTTGTCCTGAGCCTGGTGGTGCTGGGGGTGGCGCCGCCAGCACCAGCGGCAAACCATCCGCCAATGGCAGCCGCTGCCGGCTTTAATCCAGTCCCGGTTTATTTGGTTTACCCGCCGTTCAGGCACCATGCTTCGGCGGACGATGCCCTGGCGGGCGGGCGTGTGGTCAGTTCCCAATACCGGATGGCGCAGCGTGCCAGCAAGCCGTGGCGCATAGCCTTCCTGTTCCCGCACATCAAGGATCCGTATTGGGTTGGCTGTGACTACGGGGTGATCAGCGAAGCCAGGCGCCTGGGCGTTGCAGCGGATATTTTTCCTGCGAACGGCTATGACGACCTGATAGGACAGCTGATCAGGATGGATGAGGCCATCGCGGCGAAATACGATGCCATCGTCATTTCTCCCATCAGTTATACGGCCAACAATGCCGCCATACGCCAGGCACGCGCGCATGGCATTCCGGTTTTCGAGCTGGCCAATGACAGCACCAGCGATGATTTGACGCTCAAGGTCACCACCTCGCTCAAGAGCATGGGAATCGATGCCACCGAATGGGTGATCCGTGATGCGCAGCAGCGCGGGCTGAAGACCGTCAATATCGCGCTGTTGCCCGGACCTGCAGAGGCCGGGTGGGTGAGGGGCGAGGTGGAAGGAACCCGGGAGGCCGCGCGCCAGGCAAAAATGCGGGTCAATATTGTCGATATCAAATATGGCGATAGCGATCGCATCGTGCAGGCACAGCTTGCCGCGCAGCTGCTCGCCGAAAACGGGAGCAGGCTGGATTATATCATCGGCTGCACCGGCTGTGCCCCGGCGGCGATATTGCCGGTAAAGGAAGCCAGGCTGGACAAGAGAATCCGCATAGTCGCATACGATTTAACGAGAGAAATTGTCGGGCTCATCCAGCGCGGGGAAATCGTGGCCGCTGCCGACACGAGGGGGGTCAGCCAGGCGCGCGTCGTCACGGATGCCGCAGTCAGCTTTCTGGAAGGAGGGCGCAATATGCCGCGGGTAATCCTGGTCCAGCTCGGGATGGTGGAGCGCAGCAATTTTGCCCAGTACGATTTTGATGCCTCTACTGCACCGGCGGGATTTGTCCCGGTCTTCTCCTATGCTCCGGGAGCCGCTCATTAGCGTACCCATGAAATTCACACGGCTGAAAAACAAGATTCTGCTGGGCGCGGTTATCGTCGGAACCGTGGTGGCGGGGGTTACCATGGTGGCCGCCTCCATGGTGATCAACAAACAGCACCTGGCCCAGTCGCAGGAGCTGTTGCGCAAGGCGTCGGGGATAATCGAAATCCGGCTGGCGGACAACCAGGCGTTCCTGCTGGCGGCAGCACGCAAGCTGGCGGCACAGAAGAGCCTGGGTTCGACGATCTGGTACCTGGAGCAATATGCGCAATCGGATTTTGACCGGGAGACCCTGCTAAACACCTATCAGAAACTGGCCGGCGAAACGCTCAAGGCTGCGCAGCAGGTGAAACTTTCCAGAGTCCTGGTCTACGATTCTGCCGGCAGGCTGATCTCATTTGCCTTGTCCGGCAAGGATGGGGCACAAGCCGGCTATGTCGAGCGCCTTCCCCGGCCCGTGCTGCAGGTTTCCACGCTGAAGGGCGGCGAAGAATGGGCCGCCCAGAACTGGCAGGCGCGGGACTCCATCGATGGCATAAATCCGCGATGGGCCGGGAATTTGCCACGCCAGGAGGGAGTGTTCTATACGGTAGCGGAAGGCGTGATGGCTATCGAAAGTGTCGCTCCCATTATGGGCGAGACATTCGCCCCGGATACCGGAAAGCCGGAAATAAAGCAGCTGGGGCTGGTTTATATGGTGCAACCGATAAGCCAGGATTTTGCCGAGCTTGTTTCCAGGCTGGACAACGTCAAGATCAACATATTCGCCGGGCAGAGGCTCAGCAGCGGAGATGAGCCGGCCTATAAAACGCTTGATGCAGGCAACGGGCGGGTAGAGCAGAATGCCACAGGCCAGGAAATCATTCTGAACGAAATCGAGGCCGGGGGGGTGGCCTATTTCCAGAGTCTGATTCCCCTGGTGCAGGGGAAGCGCGAAATTGGCACCATTGCCCTGCTTTATTCCAAGGAGGTTGCGCGGAAGAGCATACGGGAACTGGAGCGCATGCTGGGGCTGATTGCCGCCTTAAGTTTGCTGTTCATCGTTCCCTACTCATGGTTCTTTGCCACCACGCTTACACGGCCGCTCACCGCCTTGAGCCGCATTTTCAGCGAGGTGGCGGCGAGCAAGCAGACCGGCACATTCCACGCCGAGATCGACCGGCTGAAAAAAGAACAATTGCGCCAGGATGAAATAGGGGATCTGGCCCAGGGTTTCATGCGCATGCATCAGGCGATAGACGAGAAGATCCGGGAAATCAACGAAATCAACGCGTCGCTGGAAGAAAAGGTAAGGGCGCGCACGACCGAGCTGGCGAGGCGCGAACAGGAATTGCGCACCCTGGTCGACAATACGCCGGACTCCATCGCTCGTTACGATCTGGAATGCCGGCGCATATATGTCAATCCGGCGTTCGGCGAATTGACCGAGGGCGGAATGGCATCGTTGCTTGGCAAGCGGCCGTCCGAATTTCCTGGCGGCAAGCAGGCGGAAATTTATGAACAAAGGCTGAGAGAGATCATTGCCACGGGCAGGAACGGCGAATTCGAATATAAATGGCGCGGCAAGAATGGCGAGGAAATATACAGCCACCTGCGCCTGACGGTCGAGTTCGGCGCGGACGGTTCGGTCGCCTCGGTGCTGGCTATCGGACGTGACATTACCGAGCTGAACAGGACCAAGGAAGAAATCAGCCGCAAGGAACTCGCCAAGACCAGATTTCTTGCGGCGGCCGGGCATGACCTGCGGCAACCGCTGGCCGCCGCCAACCTGCTGATCGACTCGCTGAATTTTACCGAGCTGTCGCCACAACAGGTGCCGATAGTCAGGAACCTGGAACAGGCCATGGATACCTTCAGGGGCTTGCTGGAGTCGCTGCTCAACATATCGAAGCTGGATGCGGGGTCGATCAAGCCGGAGTACGCAACATTCAGTGTCTATGAACTGGTCAGCTGGGTGGAGCAGTGCTTTGCGCCGATGGCGGCGGAGAAGAACCTGGACTTCAGGCTGCATTTCCCGCTGAAACAGCCCCTCTATGTGCACACCGATATCGGCCTGGTGAAGTCGGTGTTGATGAACCTGGTGTCCAATGCACTCAAGTACACGCAGCAGGGGGCGGTACTGGTCGGGGCGCGGCGACGCGGCAGCGAGGCGCTGCTCCAGGTGTGGGATACCGGAGATGGCATACCCGAAGAGCATCTCAAGTACATTTTCGACGAGTTTTACCAGGTCGGTAACTCGCAGCGCGACAGGACCAAGGGGCTGGGCCTCGGCCTTTCCATTGCCAGGCGCGAGCTTTCGTTGCTGGGTGGCGTCATCTCCTGCCGCTCGCGGGTGGACCGCGGTTCGGTGTTCGAGTTTCGCCTGCCGCTGGCTGCCCCGCCTGGCGGGCTGGCGTATGGCGCCAGGCGCGAACCCTCCTGGCAGGGCGGGCAGCTTTCGGAATTTGTGCGGGGCCGGCGTTTTATCCTGGTGGAAGATGATGCGCTGGTGGCGAATGCGTTGAGTCACTCGATCGCCGCCATGGGCGGGTGGGTCGAGTGTTTCCAGAATGCGGAAGAGGCCTTGCGCCAGCCCGGCATTGCGGATGGCGACTGTCTTATCGTGGATTTCATGCTGGGCGGCGAACGGAATGGCTTGCAGCTATTGGATCAGCTGCAGCAGAAACAGGGGCGGCCCATCCATGCCGTGCTGATGACCGGCGATACTTCGCCTGACTTCATCCGGGCCACCGCAGCGTGTGTCTGGCCAGTGCTGTACAAGCCGGTCGACCTGTTCCAGTTGATCAGCGCATTCTCCGCGCAGATGGACCACGCTATCTAGCCGATGCCTCCAGACAGGCAGGATCAGCCCTTCTTCATGGCGGCCTCGATGCGCTGGCACAGCGTCTTGAGGATCTTGATGCGGGCAAAATACTTGTCGTTGGCCTCCACCAGCGTCCACGGCGCGATCTCGGTGCTGGTGCGATCCACCATGTCGCACACCGCGCGTTCGTAGTCGTCCCACTTCTCGCGGTTGCGCCAGTCCTCTTCGGTGATCTTGAAGCGCTTGAAGCCGATGCTCTCGCGCTCCTTGAAGCGGCGCAGCTGCTCCTCCCGGGTGATCGCCAGCCAGAATTTCACCAGCACGGTATTGTTGTCGACCAGTTGTTCCTCGAAATCATTGATCTCGCTGTAGGCGCGCATCCAGTCCTCCTCGGGACAGAACTTCTCGACGCGCTCCACCAGCACGCGGCCGTACCACGAGCGGTCGAAGATGGTGACGCGGCCGCTGCGTGGAATATGGCGCCAGAAGCGCCACATATAGGGCTGGGCCCGCTCCTCCTCGGTGGGGGCTGCAATCGGGATGATGCGGCAGTAGCGTGCGTCAAGGGCGGCGGTGATGCGGCGGATGGCGCCACCCTTGCCGGCGGCATCGGAACCCTCGAATACCGCGATCAGCGACATCTTGTGGAACCCGGGGTCGCGCGTGAGCAGATTGAGCTTGCCCTGATATTGCTCAAGCTCAGTCTCGTATTTCTTCCTGGACAGCTTCTGCGACATGTTCAGCTTGTCGATCACGTCGAGCTGGTCGATCGGCGCCTGCAACGGTGCAATATTGGGTTGTGCCGGCCGGGCCGGATGGTCGAGGCGTTTGCGGATGGCCTCGAGCAGGATCTTGCCGACGGTCAGGCTGCGGTAGCGGAAATCCTCGCCTTCGACCACGATCCACGGCGCTTCGCCGGTGCTGGTCTCGCGCAGCGTGTGTTCCGATACCTTGCGGAATTCGTCATACAGCTTGAAGCGCTCCCAGTCGGTATCGGTCACGCGCCAGCGCGTCTTGGGATCCTTCTCCAGCGTCTTCAGGCGCTTCTTCTGTGCATCCTTGGACAGGTGGAACCAGAACTTGAGGATCAGCGCATCTTCGTCGGTGAGCATTTTCTCGAAACGGTTGATGCGGTCGATGCTCTGGCTGAGCTCGGAGCTTTTGCTCTTGCCCAGCACGCGGTTGAGGATGGGCAGGGTATACCACGAGCCGAAAAAGATGCCGATCTTGCCCTTGGGCGGCAGTGCGCGCCAGAAGCGCCACATCGGCGGGCGTTCGCGCTCTTCGTCGGAGGGCTCGCCCATGGCATGTGCTTCGATGTGGCGCGGATCCATCCATGCGTTGAGCAGATTGACGGTTTCGCCCTTGCCCGCGCCGTCCACGCCGCCGATCAGGATGATGACCGGGAATTTGGCCTGCTGTGCCAGTTCGAACTGTGCATCGAGCAGCGCTTCGCGCAGTTTAGGCACCTCGTTTTCGTAGGTATCCTTGTCGATACGGTGGCCGAGTTCTGCGGATTCGAACATGGTGGGCTCCTTACAGAAAATCCGGTGCGACGACCAGGCGCAGGTTGGTCTGGTAATCGCCCTCGCGTTCGCGGCGGCTGAGCCACCATACTGCGCCCTTCTTGACGCTGAAACAGGCGGCGGGCGCGCCGAGCAGCAGCGCCGCGGTCTGCCCCAGCGTCGGCTGATGGCCGACGACCAGCACGCTGTCGCCGCGCTCCGGCCAGCCTGCGACGGCGAGGATGTCCTGCGGCGAAGCGGCGGTGCCGATTTTCGGCAGGGTATCGAAATTGCCGGTGAGTGCCTGTGCGGTCTGCTGCGTACGCCGGGCCGGACTGACCAGGATGTGCGTGTGTGCGGGCAGGCGCGGGCGCAGGAAGGCCGCCATCTTTGCCGCCTGCTTGTGCCCTTTGGCGGTGAGTTCGCGCTCGTAGTCGGGGGTGCCGTCCTCGGCTTCGGCATGACGCCAGAGTATCAGCTCCATCAGGACCTCACGCAAATATTTCATTTAACTTCGCAGAAGGTTGCTGTATATACTGCGCGCAGCACATCTGCCCGGGAGTTAATCATGACTGAGAATACTGTCGCACGCAAACCCAGAACCCCCCCCGCCAGGAAAACCAGGACTGCGCGCCGGCCGGCCGCCGGCAAGGCTGCGCCGGCCAAGGCGGCGGTGATCAAGGACAAGCCCGCCAAGAGCAAGAAGTCCAGGAAGGAAAAGAAGGCGCAAGAGAAATTGAAAGTGGTGCGCGACAGCTTCACCATGCCACAGAACGACTACGACAAGCTCGCCGAGCTTAAGCAGGCATGCCAGCAGGCAGGAGTGCATGTGAAGAAAAGTGAATTGCTGCGTGCCGGCCTGCAGGCGTTGAGCAAAATGAGCATTGCGCAACTGGAGCGTGCCATCGTGCAACTGGCACCGATCAAGACCGGCCGTCCGAAAAAATCCTGACCCTTATTCCTCGGTATCCAGCGGCAGTGCGGCGAGCTTGTCGAGCAGCATGGCTTGTGCACATTTGGGTGCGGCACGGCGTGGCGTCTTCAGCCGGTAATTGCCATCGCCGTCCATGTCCCATGCCTCGGTGTTGTCCTGCCAGTACACGCTGAGCCCTTCCTCGATCACGCGTTTCTTCAGCTTGCCGTCGAGCACCGGGAAGCATACTTCGATGCGGCGGAAGAAATTGCGGTCCATCCAGTCGGCGCTTGCCAGATAGACGTCGTGCTGCAGGTCGTTGCGGAAATAGAAAATGCGGTGATGCTCGAGGAAGCGCCCGATCACCGAGCGCACGCGGATGTTGTCTGACAGGCCGGGAATGCCGGGGCGCAGTGCGCAGACCCCGCGCACCACCAGGTCGACCGTGACCCTGGCCTGTGATGCTTCATACAGCGCCATGATGGTTTCCGGCTCGAGCAGCGCATTCATCTTGGCCATGATGTGGGCGCGCTTGCCTTCGCGTGCCAGCCGGGTTTCATTCTGGATCGCGCGCAGCACCTGGCTGTGCAGCGAGAACGGCGACTGCCACAGGTGGCGCAGCTTGCCGGCCTTGCCTAGGCTGGTGATCTGCGCGAAGACGTCGCTGACGTCGGCGCAGATTTCCTCGTTGCTGGTGAACAGGCCGAAATCGGTGTACAGCCGTGCCGTGCGCGGATGGTAGTTGCCGGTGCCGAGATGCGCATAGTGGCGCAGCTTGCCGTCTTCGCGGCGCAGCACCATCAGCAGCTTGGCGTGGGTCTTGTGGCCGACCACGCCATACACCACATGGGCGCCGGCCTGTTCCAGGCGGCTGGCCCAGTTGATGTTGGCCTCCTCGTCGAAGCGTGCCAGCAGCTCCACCACCACGGTCACTTCCTTGCCGCGCTGGGCAGCGGCGATCAGCGCCTCCATCAGTTCGGAATCGACGCCGGTGCGGTACACGGTCTGCTTGATGGCAACCACGCTCGGATCATCGGCAGCCTGCTGAATGAAGTCGATCACCGGCTTGAACGACTGGAACGGATGGTGCAGCAGCACGTCGCTCTTGCGGATCGCCTTGAACATGTCGGCGCCCTTCTTCTGCAGCACGCCCGGCAGGCCCGGCACGAACGACGGGAATTTGAGGTCGGGACGCACCACCTGGTCCGGCATCCCCATCAGCCGCACCAGGTTCACCGGGCCGTTGACGCGGTACAGGTCGTCGTGGCTCAGGCTGAACTGCTGCAGCAGGAAATCCGCCATCTGCTGCGAACAGCTATCGGCCACTTCCAGGCGTACGGCATGGCCGAAGTGGCGGTGTGGCAGTTCACCCTGCAGGCTGGTGCGCAGGTTCTTCACCTCTTCTTCGTCGACGAACAGATTGCTGTTGCGGGTGACGCGGAACTGGTAGCAGCCGAGCACTTCCATGCCGCCGAACAGCTCGCCGACATGCGCGTGCAGAATGGACGACAGGAATACGAAGCCGTGCGCACAGCCGCTGATTTCCGGTGGTAGCAGGATGGTGCGCGGCAGCATGCGCGGCGCCTGCACGATGGCCTTGGCCGAGTTGCGGCCGAAAGCGTCCTTGCCCTGCAGCTCGACCGCGAAATTCAGGCTCTTGTTGAGCACGCGCGGAAATGGATGGGCCGGATCAAGGCCGATCGGCGTCAGCACCGGCATCACTTCGCGCAGGAAGAAATCCTTGATCCACGCGCGCTGCACGTCGTTCCATTTGGTGCGGCGCAGGAAGCGGATGCCTTCATTTTCGAGCGCCGGCAGCAGCCTGTCGTTGAGCACGTGGTATTGCTGCTCGATCAGCTGGTGGGCGCGCTCGCGCACCAGGCGCAGCGTCTGCCGTGCATCCATGCCGTCTGGGCCGGTGCTGATGCTGCCCAGCTTGATCTGCTCCTTCAGGCCGGCGACGCGGATCTCGAAAAATTCGTCGAGATTACTGCTGACGATGCACAGATATTTGAGCCGTTCCAGCAACGGTACCGTAGCGCTCTCGGCCTGCGCCAGCACGCGCTGGTTGAATTCCAGGATGCCAAGTTCGCGGTTGAGGAAGTTCTGCGGAGGGAATTTCTTGCTCAAGCGGCAGTTCCGGTGTTATTTCTTTTCCGGCACGTAGCCAGCCGGCATCGCGGTGCCTTCGCCGAAGAAATAGTTTTCCATCTGTTCGGCGAGATATTTGCGCGCATGCGCATCGGCCAGGTTGAGGCGATTTTCGTTGACCAGCATGGTCTGGAAGCGGATCCAGCCCTGCCAGGCTTCCTTCGACACGCTGTCGAATATGCGTTGACCGAGCGCGCCCGGATAGGGCGGCCGATCCAGGCCCTCGGCTTCACGGCCGAGCTTTACGCAGTGCACCATTCTTGTCATCAGTTTTCTCCAGTCGGTTAAATGGTATATACGGATTGTGGCAGTAATATGACTGCCGGCAGCAGCTTATTTCAGGGTCTTGCAGAACACCTTGGAGCGCCGCTGGTAGTTGTACAGCGATTTTTTCTGCGCCGGCAGTTGCGCCACGTCGGTTTCCTTGAAGCCGCGCTCGAGGAACCAGTGTGCGGTGCGCGTGGTCAGCACGAACAGCCTGCGCAGTCCCTGTGCCCTGGCCTCGGCACTGATGTGCTGAAGCAGCGCGTCGCCGTAGCCCTGGTTGCGGTAGCCGGGCTGCACCGCGAGGCAGGCCAGCTCGCCCGACTTTTCGTCGGCAAACGGATACAGCGCGGCGCAACCGACGATGCGGTGGTCATGCTCCATTACCACGAAACGCTCGATCTCGCGCTCCAGCAGCTCGCGCGAGCGCCGCACCAGGATGCCTTCCTCCTCCAGCGGCTGCAGCAACTGCAGGATGCCGCCGACGTCGTCGATGGTGGCATCGCGCAGGATGTTGAGCGTGGATTCCACCACCATGCTGCCAATGCCTTCATCGCTGAACAGCTCATGCAGGATGGCGCCGTTGATGTGGCGGCTGATCAGGTGGGTGCGCGCCACGCCGGCCTCGCAGGCGCGCACCGCGCATGGCAGGAACAGCGCCGCGTCATCGGAGAGTTTGTGCCTGCCGTTGAGCAGCGCGTTGGCCTGGGCGATGGTGAGCTCGGACAGGCGTGCGCCTTTCTTGTCCATCACCCCGTCGCTGTCCATCAGGAAAATCAGCTTGTCGGCATCGAGCGCGATCGCGGTCTGGGTGGCCACATCTTCCAGCGTGAGGTTGAACACTTCGCCGGTCGGCGAATAGCCGAGCGGCGACAGCAGCACCACTTCGCCGAATTCCAGCCGGTCGCGCAGCGCGGCCACGTCCACCTTGCGCACGCCGCCGGTGTGCAGCAGGTCGACGCCGTTGATCACGCCCATCGGCTGCGCGGTGATGAAGTTGCCGCCCGCCACCCGGATGTCGGCGTTGGCCATCGGTGAGTTGGGCAGCCCCATCGACAGCAGCGCCTCGATTTCCACGCGCACGCGGCCGACGGCCTCCTTCACGCACTGCATGGTGGCCGCATCGGTACGCCGGATGCCGTGGTGGTAATAGTCCTCGATGTCGTTGCGCGACAGGTGCTGCTCGATCTGCGGGCGCGCGCCATGCACCACCACCAGCCGCACGCCGAGGCTGGCCAGCAGGTTGAGGTCGTGCGTGAGCTCGACGAACTTGCCATCCGCCACTACCTCACCGCCGAAGGCGACCACGAAGGTGCGCCCGCGAAAGGCGTTGATATAGGGCGCGACGGAACGGAACCAGTCTACGAAATCGGTGGAAGTGGGTGAAGAGGTCTGCGGCATTTGTCCTGTTTATTGCTGCCAGTGCTGGGGTTTACCGTGCAGTATCCTGCAAGGCGGCCTTGCAATGCAAGAGCTGAGCCGCGCGGGGCTAGTCCTCGTCAAGCAGCTTGCCCGCGATGGCCCAGTTCTCGTCGGGCAGTTCGTCGAACGAAATGTAGGTATACGACGCGGGTTTGTGCGCGATGCGCTCCAGCGTGGCGGTGATTTCTTCGGCAATCTGCGCCTTCTGTTCGCGGCTCAGGCTGCCGGCGATGCGGATGTTGACGTAGGGCATATATTCCTCCTGTGGACGATGCTATGGCGATACGAGCACCAGTCCGCGCGGCTTGCCGCTGGTGGTGTCGAGCGTGGCGATGGCCTGGTGCAGCATGGCGATGCTGACCCAGGACGGCGGATATTTGTATTTGGCCACATCGAGAATCAGCACGCGGTCGCTCTGCGCGTCGTAGGCGGCGAGCACCGACCAGTGGCCGCCACCGACCTGGCCCAGGCTCTGGCGCAGGTAGTTGGCCAGCACGAAGCGGCCATCGTCGCCGAGTGCCTTCTGCAGCAGCGTGCGCAGCGCGGCCTCATCCAGCGTGTCGCCGGCGATCGATTCGGCATGCACCCCCTGGGCGCGCAATGTCGCCACCATTTCCTCGCGCGTCATGCCCTGCTTGAGCACGGTTTGCGCGTCGATGATGCTGCTCACTGCGGGTGTGAAGAAATTGCGCTGGGTGAAATAGGCGTAAGGCGTGTAGACGGGGTCGACCGGCTTCTTGATCGGCAGCGCATTGAGTACGGTGACCGCGCTGGCCACGGCGCAGTAGCTTTGCGTCTGCTGGGTGACGAACACCGGCGCCAGCTGCCAGTAGTCGGCGTCGGCCGGCATGCGTGCGCGCAACGCCTTGCCGGCCGGCGCATCCCAATAGATCACTGGCGGCGCCTCGGCGGCCAGCAGCGGTGCCGGCAGCAGGATAGCCAGCAGTAACAGCGATTTTATCCAGGTGCTCAATTGAAGTCCCCCCACAAGGTCTGCAGCACGGCAATGCCGGCCAGCGCTGCGGTTTCGGTACGCAGCGTGCGCGCGCCGAGCCGGATCGGCACGAAGCCCATTTGCTGCGCGTGCTGCATCTCGCTTTCGCCGAAGCCGCCTTCGGGGCCGATCAGCAGCGTGGCGCATTCCGGTGGCCGCGGCTGCCGCTGCAGCGTGGCGGCGCCGTCCGGCAGCAGGATGAATTTGCTGCCCGGACGCTCCCGCGCCTGTTCCAGCCAGGCGCCCAGTTCCAGCGGCGCGTGCACCTGCGGCAGCACGTTGCGCCCGCACTGCTCGCTGGCGGCGATTACGATGCCGTGCCAGTGTGCGCTGCGCTTCTCGGCGCGGCTCTCCGACAGTCTGGCCACACTGCGCTGGGTCTGCACCGGCTGGATTTCGGCGACGCCGAGCTCGGTGGCCTTCTGCATCACCCAGTCCATTTTTTCGCTGCCGCTCAGCGCTTGCGCCAGCACGATGCGCAGCGGCGATTCGCTGCCGTCCATGCAGGTCTGCAGTTCGTGCAGCACCACATGCTTGCCCTTGATGGCGTAGATCTTCGCATCCAGCGCATGTCCCAGTCCGTCGAAGATCTGCACCGCGTCGCCCGTGCGCAGGCGTAACACGCGACTGGCATGGTGCGCCGCTGCGGGCGGCAGTTCGCAGGTGGCGCCGGCCGGCAGCGGCGGCGGACAATAAAAGCGCGGTGCGGACATAGGGCTGGATTTATAGTGGTGTCGGGCAGCGTGATAATATAACGGCCCCCTATTTGTTGTCAGGAGTAGATGCATGGTCAGTCTGCAACCGCCGGTCTGCGATTTCGGCTGGAAGGCACGCGAGTTCAACCTGCCGGGCGTGGACGGCAGACGTTACACGCTGGAAAGCGCCAAGGGCCCCAACGGCCTGCTGGTGATGTTCATCTGCAACCATTGCCCCTATGTGAAGTCCATCCGCGATCGCATCATTCGCGACACGCGCGAGCTCCAGCAATACGGCATCAACAGCATTGCCATCATGTCCAACGATCCCGCCGATTACCCGGAGGATTCATTCGACAACATGCGGCAAGTGGCTGCGCAATATGGCTATCCCTTCCCCTATGTGTGGGACGAGACGCAGCAGGCGGCCAAGGACTATGGCGCGGTATGCACGCCGGATTTCTTCGGCTTCAACGCCAACCTCGAATTGCAGTACCGCGGGCGCCTCGATGCTTCGCGCAAGGAGGCGGCGCCCGATGCGGCGCGCGACCTGTTCCAGGCCATGGTGCAGGTGGCGCAGACCGGCAAGGGGCCGCTGGAACAGATTCCCAGCATGGGCTGTTCGATCAAATGGCGGGACGAGGCGTAAGGCACGGACCGAGCCCCACCCTGCGTGCGGTGGCGGCGGCGGTCAAGCTGGTGGCGGCAGAGGAAATCATGCCGCGCTATATGAAGGTGGCGCTGCAGCGCAAGAGCGATGGCAGCCTGTGCACCGAGGCTGATCTTGCGGCGCAGGAATCGCTCACGCGCAAGCTGCAATCCATCCTCAACGTGCCGGTGATCGGCGAAGAAATGAGCGCCGAGCAGCAGCGGGCGCGCTGGGAAGAAGGCACCGGTCAGGGCGTGTGGTGCATCGACCCCATTGACGGCACTTCCAATTTCGTGCGCGGGCTGTCCTATTTTGCGGTGTCGGCGGCACTGATGCGTGACGGGTGCAGCGTGCTCGGCGTGGTGTATGACCCGGTGGCCGACGAAACGTTTGCCGCCGAAGCCGGACGCGGCGCCTACCTCAACGGCGAAAAACTGGTGAGCCGCAATGCGGCACAGGACCTGTCTGCGGCACTGGCCGATATCGACATGAAGCGGCTCGACCGCGAGCTGGCGACGCGGCTGGCGGTGGCGCCGCCGTTCAGTTCGCAGCGCAATTTCGGCGCCAGTGCGCTGGACTGGTGCTACACTGCCGCCGGCCGTTATGACCTGTATTTGCACGGCGGCCAGATGCTGTGGGATTACGCCGCAGGCTCGCTGGTGTTGCAGGAGGCGGGCGGCCGGTTGTGCTGCCTGGACCAGGACGATTTCTGTGACTGCGACGTGTGGCGGCGCTCGGTGATCGCCTCGGCCGACCCGGCATTGTTCGAGCAATGGAAACGCTGGGTACGACAACAATAAGATCTTTCTCAGGGTAGGGAGCGGCGGGCGTGAAAATATTGATACTGGGGGCAGGCCAGGTCGGCTCGACGGTGGCCGAGAGCCTGGTGGGCGAGGCCAACGACATCACGGTGGTCGATACCGATGCTGACAAGCTGCGCGCGCTGCAGGACCGCTTCGATCTGCGCACGCTGGTCGGCCATGCCTCGCACCCGGCGGTGCTGGAACAGGCCGGCATTGCCGACGCCGACATGCTGCTGGCGGTGACCATGAGCGACGAAGTCAACATGGTGGCCTGCAAGATCGCCGCCAGCCTGTACAACACACCGACGCGCATTGCACGCATCCGTGCCGCCGACTACCTGGCGCATGAGGAACTGTTCAACAACGACAATTTCTGCGTCGATTTCTCGATTTGCCCGGAACAGATACTCACCGACTACATCAGCAAGCTGATCGAATTTCCGGAAGCGTTGCAGGTGCTCGAATTTGCCGACGGCCTGGTGTCGATGGTCGCGGTGCGCGCGACCGAAGGCAGTCCGCTGATCGGGCGCGAGCTGAGCTTCCTGCGCAGCCACATGCCCAACACCGAGACGCGGGTGGCCGCCATTTTCCGCCAGGACCGCCCGCTGCTTCCCGAGGGGACGACGGTGGTCGAGGCCAACGACGAGGTGTTCTTCATCGCGGCCACCCAGCACATCCGCAGCGTGCTCAAGGAACTGCGCCACATGGACCAGCCGGCCAAGCGGGTGATGATCGTGGGCGGCGGCAACATCGGGCGCCGCCTCGGCCTGGCGCTGGAAAACAAATACCAGGTCAAGATCATCGAGCACAACAAAAAATCCTGTGAGCGTCTGGCCGGCGAGATGAAACACACGCTGGTGCTGAACGGCGACGGCACCGACGAAAACCTGCTGGAAGCGGAACACGTCGGCGAAGTCGACGTGTTCTGCGCGCTGACCAATGACGACGAGAACAACATCATGTCGGCGCTGCTGGCCAAGCGCAGCGGGGCACGCAAGGTGATCGCGCTGATCAACCGCAGTGCCTATGTCGGGTTGGTGCAGGGCGGCAAGATCGACATTGCGCTGTCGCCGGCCCATGTCACCATCGGCTCGCTGCTGGCTTATGTGCGGCGTGGCGATGTGGCGGTGGTGCATGCGCTGCGGCGTGGCGCGGCCGAGGCGCTGGAACTGGTGGCGCATGGCGACCGCCAGTCCTCGCGGGTGGTGGGCCGGCGCATCGACGAGATCGACCTGCCGAAAGGCGCCACCATCGGAGCCATCGTGCAGAT
>Ga0207433_10007844_pt1 | contig 17640 bp, 13 predicted proteins | sample YelNatPaOPGAMG01_FD_187559 | JGI IMG/M metagenome (GOLD analysis project Ga0207433, IMG submission 187559) | Hot spring thermophilic microbial communities from Obsidian Pool, Yellowstone National Park, USA - OP-RAMG-01 (SPAdes) (version 3) | ecosystem: Environmental > Aquatic > Thermal springs... | reverse complement strand
CTTCCCTTGTTTTTCTCACTGTATTCATTATTCCTCCACCTTCTTTCCTTATCTCCATATAACTCTTCCCTTTTATCTTCATATCAAATTCATTCGCCCTGTTACCTGCAAATAATGTATGTGTATGTGGATCTATAAAACCTGGTATAACAACCTCACCATTCAATTCTATTATCTCCTTTGCATTCTCATTACATTTTCCTAAAAAAACAATCTTTCCATTTTTTATACCTATATCTGAATTTCTCATTACTTTAAATTCAATATTTCCACCTCTTTTTATTCCGCCTTCAAGTGTTAAAATGTTACCATTTTTTATAACAATATCCATCATTTTAGCATTGGTATTCTTATCTTATTCTTTTTTGCAGTGTTTATCGCTATCTCATAACCTGCATCCGCATGTCTTACAACACCGAGACCACAATCATTATTTAAAACCCTCTCTAATTTCTTCTCCTGTTCCTTTGTTCCATCTGCAACGATCACCATTCCCGCATGTATTGAATAACCTATACCAACACCACCACCATGATGGACTGATACCCAAGTTGCCCCTGAAGCAGTATTGAGCAGTGCATTCAAGATAGGCCAATCAGCAATAGCATCAGAGCCATCCTTCATTGCCTCTGTTTCCCTGTAAGGTGATGCAACACTCCCAGTATCATGATGGTCCCTTCCTATCACTATCGGTGCTGAAAGAATCCCTTTCTTCACCATTTTATTCATCAAAAGCCCTGCCTTTGCCCTTTCACCATATCCAAGCCAGCATATCCTTGCAGGAAGCCCCTGGAATTTCACCATCTTTTGAGCGGTCTTTATCCATTTTAAAAGATGCTCATCATCCTTGAAATTATCCATTATCATCTTATCAGTTTCATAAATATCCTGTTTCCTTCCCGATAGTGCAACCCATCTGAATGGTCCACTCCCTCTTGAAAAGAGAGGTCTTATGTATTTTGGGACATATCCAGGGATTAAGAAAGAATCTTTAATCCCAGTCTGCCTTGCCCTTTCCCTTATGTTATTTCCGTATTCAAATGAACGGGCGCCTTTTTTCATAAGTTCAAGCCATCCTGAAACATGTATTGCGATTGAATCATAAGCAAGTTTTAAATACTTATCAGGGTCTTTCTTTCTCAATTCAGATGCTTCCTCAACAGATAACCCTCTTGGAATATATCCATTCAATGGGTCATGTGCAGCAGTCTGATCTGTTACAACATCAGGAACTATATCCCTTTTTGCAAGTTCTGGTATTACATCAGCAGCATTTGCAAGGAGACCGATTGAAATAGGTTCTCCCTTTTTGAGATACTCATCTTTCATCCTCAGTGCTTCATCAAGATTATCTGTCCAGGTATCAAGATACTTTGTATTTAGCCTTCTATCAATAGCCCTTTTGTCAACCTCAACAATGATTGCAACACCATCATTCATCTTAAATGCAAGTGGCTGTGCACCACCCATCTCACCAAGACCCGAAGATAATATCCATTTACCTTTTAAACTTCCACCGAATTCTTCGTTCGCAAGGGAATAAACTGTTTCATATGTTCCCTGTAGAATACCCTGTGTTCCTATGTAGATCCAACTACCTGCAGTCATCTGCCCATACATTGTCAATCCCATCTCTTCAAGCCTTGTGAACTCCTCAAATGTTGCCCATTTTGGAACAAGCATAGAATTCACTATTAAAACCCTTGGTGCCCAGGTATGTGTCTTCCAAACACAAACAGGTTTTCCAGATTGAACAAGAAGTGTATCATCAACATCCATTTTTTTCAATGTCTCAATTATCTTATAGAAGCATTCCCAGTTCCTTGCTGCCTTCCCTTTTCCGCCATAAACAATGAGATTATCAGGGTCTTTTGCAACTTCCCTGTCAAGATTATTCATAAGCATCCTCATAGGTGCTTCAAGAAGCCAGGATTTACAAGAGATTTTATTACCTCTTGGTGCCTTTATATTTTTTATTTTCATAAAAACCTCCGTTAAAAAATTTATAATTCAAATTTGAAAAAAGTCAAGAGTTTTTTTATCAAATGTCAATTAAAACTGAAAAATAGGAGTAAGCATAAGATTTCTGATTTATCAATGATTTAGATGAATCCGCTTTGAATTTTACAAGTTATACTTTTGAAATTTAAATAACAGTGAAATTTATTTAACATTTGTAGATAAAAGAAGTTCCGCGGCAAATTTGGGCGAAGCAACCGCAGAGTTAGACTTGGCGGTTATTATTTTTGCATTCATATAATTCTCTTCCGATGACTGAAACATAAATCCAGTTTATCTGGAAAGATTCTAAATCCTGTACCGTGGTCATGTGGTCTACCATCAAGATATTGTCCAATCCTTATATCTACGCGAATTACATCATCTTTTAATAATTGAACAAAATTGTTAAAATCAAATCCACTTAATAACCATGCTTCGTTGAACCAAAATTCTTCATTCTTGCTTTTACCTCTCGCTTCTGCCTTAACATATAGTAATTTTGGGAGTTTTCTTTCAAAAGAATTTTTCAGTGTTTCTTTATCCCAATAAGCTACAATTTCATTACTTGTTGTGATGAGATTTACTCTATCTCCCTCAATACTGATTTTGAATCCAGGTCTTCCTTTTATGGTATTAAAATCTATAGCATTTACAGTGGTTTCTAATCTTTTTGTCCCCTGTTTCTTTGTAGAGGCATAGCCAAATTTTTCAAGTAGTATGGAATTAGCATTCAGTGGAAGAGGTGATTTTGTAAACAGCGTAAGCATGCTTGATGCTTTTTTTCTTGCGGATTTTAATTCAATCATTGCGGCATTTGGACCAGGTATATTATTTTCTGTAATTCCTAAAAGGTCTTCTAATGTTTTTCCTACGCCTGTTGGACCTGGTCTATGGGTCTTTACCCATCCCTTCTCACTTATTATCTTCAGTTTTTCTATCAACTCATTGTATCCAATCATAATGGCGGTCTCCAAAAATCAAGTATATATTCAAAAGTTGTGCTAAGAGTTATGTAGTTGCTGGGCCAGCCATAAATACCCACTTTGTTCACTAAATTTCTTTTATCCCAGATGATAATATTTCTAAGTTCATAACCTACCTTTTCCATTGCTTCTATAATATAACTATGTGTTGGATAACGATGATTATTTTCCCACAAATCATTAACATTAATTACACAATGAGCTTTAGGTCTCAAGAGGGGTAATATTCCTTTGTAAATTTCGGCAAGTGCATCTATATATTCCTTAAGTCTCATTGTGCCAAGGTCCCTTGGATTATCTGAATATTGCTGGATCTTCTTATAGTGTTTATTTTCTCTAAGGTCACTTCTTAAACTTTTGTTCAGTCTTTCGTGATTTAACATATTTGCATAAGGAGGTGAAGTAACACACAATGAAACTGTTTCTTCATTGAGATATTTTGGAATATTAATTGCGTCATCGCAAATCACAATTTGCTTTGTATTCTTCGCAAAAAGAGTCATATTTGATTCTGCAAGTCTTTTATTTGCAAAATCTACATATTTTTGATTCAGGTCAAATCCTACCGCATTTCTTTCTAAATCCCTTGCCGCAATAAGGGTAGTTCCAATACCTACAAAAGGGTCTAATACCAATTCTCCTTTGTGAGTAAAAAGTTCTATGCATTTTTTAGGTAAGGCAATTGGAAACACTGCAGGATGTATGTCTTTATCTCGGATGTCTCTCCCCTCATAGTAAAGTTCCCAAATAGCGACCTGACCTTTTACCCACTCTTTTGGAGTAAGACAGTTTATATGTGTATCAGGACAAGAGCAGGTCTTTTTATACCCGATATCTAATTTCATACTAATATTATCGTTTATAGTTTTAGTATTCAAATTTTTTATCCCCCACCAATCTGAATTTCATATAACTCCTTCATAGACGAAGTAATTAGTATATCAAAATTCTGGCTCCACAGCCGAATTTTTATATTCTTTAATAATTTTCTCATTCCGCTCCATTTTTCTTTCAGAATTTTAATTTTCATATCTATATTATTATTTTATACACTTTCAATTAAAAGTCAAATGAAATTTATATATTGTGTATAAAAGATCAAGCACTGAGAAAGAATTCCTATAAAGTTAATATCGCTCTCTTACCACCTGGAATTATTGATGAACTATATTAAAATATTTGACAAAATGATGATGCTAATTTATACTCACAAGTGTTCCACCATCTCCCTGAACATCCAGTTTTTTAATATTCTGTCATTTCAAGGAAAGCCTTTAAAATACCAGCCCTTGATGGATGCCTCAGTTTCTTCAAAGCCTTTGCCTCTATCTGCCTTATTCTCTCCCTTGTCACATTGAACATCAAACCAACATCTTCAAGTGTCCTTGGGATCCCATCTATCAAACCAAACCTCAATTCTATCACCTTCTTCTCCCTTGGTGAAAGAGATTGCATCGCCTTTTCAAGTTTCTCCCTCATCAATGACCTTGAGGTGAGTTTATGGGGTGTGTATGCCTTATTATCCTCTATAAAATCACCAAAATTTACTTCCCCATCCTCATCAATAGGTGTATCAAGGGATATGATTTCATGAATATTATAGTAAATTCCTTTTATCTTTTCAAGTTCAATACCACTCCTTTCAGCAATTTCCTCAAATGTTGGTTCCCTTCCTGTTTCCTGTAATATGAGCCTTGCAGATTTTGAAACCTTATGTATTATATCTATCATATGTATTGGAATCTTTATAGTCCTTGATTGTTCAGCAATAGCCCTTGTTATTGCCTGTTTAATCCACCATGTTGAATATGTTGAAAATTTATAACCCTTTTTATAATCAAACTTATCCACAGCCTTTATAAGGCCTGTATTCCCTTCCTGTATAATATCGCTGAATTCAAGACCCCTTCCTATGAATTTTTTTGCAATGCTCACCACTAATCTAACATTTGCCTGAACCATTTTTTGCTTATATTCATTTATCTCTTTTTCAAGTTCGGTAACTTTTTTAACCCTTTCCCTTATATTCTCAAATCTATCACACACATTCTTCTCCATCTTTTTCAATCTCTTCAGATGTTCCTTCAAACTTGTTCCATAAGAGACTATTTCTTCATTCGTTAATGAACATTTTCTTTTCTTTCTTTTCATCAGAAGGAGGAGTTCTTTTGAATGTAGACCTGTCTTCCTCTCTATATTTCTTATATAATTATACTCTTCCTCCATCTGCCTTAAAACATCTTTCTCAGCATCTATAATCTTTTTTAAGTATGGTGCCTGTATCCTTAAACTTATAAGTTTATTTGTTATCTTTTTCTCTATCTCTTTTATCTTTTTATTCTTATTTTTTGTATTTTTCCCACTTGACTTTAATTCAACAAGTTCATTTGTCCATTTTCTTATTATGTTAAATGACCTGAGGAGTGAAATCCTGTTTTTCTCTAAATTTTCCTCCTTTAGCATAAACAGGTCTATGTGAATAAATTCTTCAGGTGGGATTGAGTTTTCCTTTATCTTATCATCGTATGAAAGAAACTTTTTTAATGCAGTTATTGAACTGAAAAGTATCTCACATATCTCTGATCTCTTTTCATCCATTTTCTTTGCGAGTTCATATTCTTCTTCCTTTGAGAGAAGTTCATATTTCCCCATCTCTTTTAAATAAAGTTTCACTGAATCAGTTTCTTTGATAACATCCTTTGAATGTTCGTCAAGTTTCTTTTTAAGTTCAGAACTCGTTTCGGTCACTATCTGAAATCCACCCTTCTGCAATTTTTCTATCACCTCTTCCATTAGATCATCATCCCCTCCAAAAAAATCTCTTAACTGGTCAAATAATATCTCACCTTTTGGATTAGCAAGTTTTATTACATCTTCCCAATCAAAATTATTAAGGCTCATTGAACCTCCTTTTGAAGTTGATATTTTAACCTTAAAAGTTCATTCTGGAGTCTCAAAATATCTCCAGTATCCTTTCCCTCTTTTTCTAACTCTTTTATTTTTCTTGAATTTTCAGACATCACCTCTTCTATCTTTTTTATTCTCCATCTCTTATAAAGATTCTCAAATGATTCATCAGATATTGAAAATTGTGTAAAAACATATTCTTCAAACTTTTTTGGTAATCTATGTAAAATATCCTTTTCAGGCTTCTCCCCATTTTTAATAAGCCTTAAAACCTCCCTTAATTGAACCAGTGTAAATTCTGTCTCATCAATATTTTTTATCTGATCTGGTTCATATCTTCCATTTAATATTGAAAATAGCATAGATAACTCTACTTTCTCCAAATAATTTGGACCTTCCTTTTGAATCTTAGTGCCCTTTTCATTCTCTATTTTATTTGGAGTTAAAATCTCCCTTTTTACATTCAACTCCCTCGCTATCTTCTCAATGTATATCTCCCTCTTTACTGGATCCTGAACCTTTGATAACATCTCACCAAATTTTTTCACAACTATTGAAAGATGAGCAGGTTTCTTTAAATCATATCTTTCCTTATCTTTTTCAATAAGTGTATCTATGAAATCTTTTGATCCCTTAATAATCTCTTTCAATGTTTCAACCCCATATTTCTGAATAATCTCATCAGGGTCTTTTGCCTCCTTTGAAGAAACAATTGATATCTCAACATCTTTATCAATAAATAGACCAATATTCCTCAAAGAAGCCATAACACCTGCCTCATCCATATCAAAGAATAAAATAATCTTATTCGCATACCTTGACAATATAATAGACTGATTATCTGTTAATGCAGTTCCAAGTGTTGCAACAATATTTTCAATACCTTCCTGAAAACAGGATAGATAATCAAAATATCCTTCAACAATCACTGCCTCTTTCTTTTCACCGATACTCTTTTTTGAATGATAAAGAGAATAAAGTATATTCCTTTTTGAATAAACTGGTGATTCTGGTGAATTCAGGTATTTTGGTTCACCTTCACCAATTATCCTTCCACCAAAACCAGCAATCCTTCCTGATATTGTGAATATGGGGAAGATTATACGATTCCTGAATCTATCTTTCTCACCAACAAGCCCAAGTTTCAAAAGTATATCCCTTCCATAAATTTTTTCAAATTTCTCACTTAAAATATCTTTATTCGGAGCAAATCCAATGAGAAATTTTTCTATTGTTTCGTCCTTCATCCCTCTTTTTTTAAGATAATCAAGTGCATTTTTATCATTCAAAAGTATTGAATGATAAAATCTTGCGACATCTTCATTCACCCTGTAATACTTATCAGTTTCCTCATCTTTGAAATCAATATCAATATTTGCATATTCACCAAGTATTTTTAATGCATCCACAAAACTCACCTTCTCATATTCCTGAACAAATTTTATAATATCACCTGATATACCACAACCAAAACAATGGAACATTTTAAGGTGTGGTGAGACATAAAAAGAAGGTGTTTTCTCGTTATGGAATGGGCATAAAGCCTTATAATTTTTTCCAACTCTCTTTAAAGGGATTTTTGAACTAATATATTCAACAATGTCAATAGATTCTTTTATCTTTTCCACCACATCTTTTAGTGGCATAATACAATATACGAAAAATTTTCATTTTCGCAAGTCTAAATTGACAAATTTTTAAATCTTAATATAATCTTATTATGAAAATACATCTTATTGTTGGTGCAAGACCAAACTTTATGAAGGCTATGCCTGTATATAATGAACTAAAATCAAATTGTAATGATTGGGATATAAAACTTGTTCACACAGGACAGCATTATGATTATGAGATGTCAAAGGTATTCTTTGAGGTCCTTTCTCTCCCCGAACCTGATATCTTCCTTGATGTTCGTTCGGGAACACATGGGGAACAGACAGGGAAACTTATTGAAAGGATAGAGAAGGTTTTGATGGAACATAAGCCTGAGATTGTTATGGTTTTTGGGGATGTGAATTCAACACTCGCTGGTTCAATTGCAGCAGCAAAATTAGGGATAAAGATTGCGCATATTGAAGCAGGATTGAGAAGTTTTGATAGAACGATGCCTGAAGAGATAAATAGGGTTGTAACAGATGTCCTTTCAGATTACCTTTTTGTAACTGAGAAATCAGGTATTGAAAATCTTAAAAGGGAAGGTATTGATGAAAGGAAGATATTCTTTGTTGGTAATACAATGATTGATACACTTTATAAAATACTCCCCAAATGTTCAGAGGAAGACCTTAAGAAATTCAATTTAAAGAAAAATGATTATATACTTGTAACCCTCCATAGACCTTCAAATGTTGATGATAGGGATAGACTCGAAGAAATAATGAGGATACTTGAAGAGATAGGTTCAAAGAAACCCGTAATATTCCCTGTTCATCCAAGGACAAAAAAAATGTTGAAAAATTTCAATATAAAAACAGAAAATATATTACTAATAAATCCATTAAACTATAAAGATTTCCTTACACTTGAAAGATATGCCTTTTGTGTTATAACAGATTCAGGTGGTATACAGGAAGAGACAACCTGCCTTAATGTTCCCTGTATCACTTTGAGACCTAATACAGAAAGGCCTATAACAGAAGAGATAGGAACAAACATTGTTTTAAGGGATAGGCCAATAAGTGATATTATTAAAATGATGGATAATATTTATGAAGGTAGATGGAAGAAAGGAAGGATACCAGATTTATGGGATGGTAATGCAGCAAAAAGGATTGTTGAAATTTTAAAAGAATCATTCAAGTTTTAATCAAGTCTAAATCTATTGACAAATATTTTTAGAAGATTATCATTAACATCAAAAAAATACAGGAGGAATATATGAATAAAAAATATAATGTAGAAGAACTTCTTGCAAAGGCGAAAAAACCAAGTGAAGATGCGATGAGATTACATCCTTTTTATAAAGGGAAATTAGAGGTGACACCTAAATGCAGGATTAAAGACTTTGATGATTTCAGTATATGGTATACTCCAGGTGTTGCTGCACCTTGCAAAGACATACAGAAGAATCCAGAGAAGGTTTTTGAACACACAAACAAAGGTAATTTCGTTGCAGTTGTCTCTGATGGAACAAGGGTTTTGGGCCTTGGTGATATTGGCCCTCATGCTGCAATACCGGTTATGGAAGGAAAAGCGATTCTTTTTAAGTATCTTGGTGGAGTTGACGCATTTCCTATCTGTCTTAATACAAAAGATGCAGAAGAAATAATAAAGACATGTAAAATTATAGAACCAGTTTTTGGTGGAATAAATCTTGAAGATATTGAAAAACCAAAATGTTTCTATATCCTTGAAAGACTTCGTAAAGAGATGGATATACCTGTATGGCATGATGACCAACAGGGAACAGCAGCAGTTACACTTGCGGCGCTTATAAATGCAGTGAAGGTTGTAAAGAAGAATGTAAATGATGTTAAGATAACTATGGTTGGTGCAGGTGCATCAAACATTGCAATTTTCAGGATTATTACAAAATATGGTTTTAAACCTGAGAATATAATAATGGTTGATACAAAAGGCACACTTCATAAAGATAGAAGCGACCTTAGAACACCAGAAAATAAAGAAAAATGGCATATATGTGAGATATCAAATAAAAAGAATGTGAAAGGTGGTATACCTGAAGCACTGAAAGACCAGGATGTATGTATCGCATTATCTCATCCAGGTCCTGGGACTATAAAACCTGAATGGATTAAAAATATGGAAAAGGATGCAATAGTATTTGTATGTGCAAATCCAGTCCCTGAAATGTGGCCTTGGGAGGCAAAAGAAGCAGGTGCAAGGATAGTTGCAACTGGAAGGTCTGATTTTGAAAATCAGGTGAATAATTCACTCGGCTTTCCAGGGATATTCAGGGGAACACTTGATGTTGCTGCAAAGACAATTACGGATGAAATGTGTATTGAAGCAGCAAAGGAACTTGCAAAATGTGCAGAAGATAAAGGATTGAGTGAAGATTATATTATTCCAAAGATGGATGAATGGGAGGTATACCCGAGAGAGGCAGCAGCAGTTGGTATGAAGGCTATTGAACAGGGTATTGCAAGGAAGAAAGCAACAAGGGAAGAACTCTTAAGAAAAGCAGAAGAAATCATAAAAAGGGCAAGGGAGGAAACAAAAGAATTGATGAAAGCAGGCTATATAAAATTAGGAGAATAATAAATAAGGTTTTATCTATTCCCTATTGATACAGTCTTTTTATACTCAACAAATCTTGATGATTCCATATCTTTTATTCTTAAAAGGATAACATAGATTCCACAGGGTAAAGAATTCCCTTTATCATCCCTTCCATCCCAGTAAAAGTATGAAAAATCTCCCCCTGCATCAAATGATATTTTTCTCACAATCTTCCCATTCAAATTGAAAATAAAAATATCTATATGATTCCTGAGAAATTCAAGTGGGAATGATATGAGAACTTGTTCATCAATACCATCACCATCAGGTGTGAAAATCTTTGGGCTTATTATCACTTCTTTCTTTCCTTCAATCCCTGTAATAAAAATAGAATTTTTTGAACCTGGTGTCCCACCTTTAATAACTGAATATCCAAAATTCTGAACCTCTGTTGGAAAATCAGGATTTATCCTCTCAATACTATATCCTTTTGATGTTTTATCATATCCAAAGATATCCATAGGGAAAGAATCTGAGGTCAATAGAAATACCGAATCAGATGTGTTTGAGAAAGATAAAGGTAATTCAAAGAGTGGTGAAGGAATATTTCCATAAGTTGCATAAAATTCTGATGAGTTGTTCGCAAAAACAATAAAACTCTCTTTATTTATAACTGCGCTACCTATCTTTTTCCCATCTATCATCCAACCCGTTATATCAATATCAAATTTTGTTCTATTATATATCTCTATCCATTCGCATCCTATTTCTGGATTTGCCATTATCTCATTTATTACAATATCACCAGGTTTATTTCCAACCCTGTAATACCTTGATTTTTGCGAGACAGATGTCTTCGCAAATATAAGATGGACACCTTCTTCAACATCTATCTTTGTTGATATACTTAACTCATCACCCTGTGGTATATTCAAAAACTCTTTTTTTATAAATTCTCCATCATCAAAATTCCCATTCCTGTTCTTATCGTCATAAAGAATAAGAGTATCTTCCAGCATCTCTGTTGACAAATTCTTTAATGAGATGATGAATGTATCTTTTGAAATCTCAATATTCCTCACATATATACCATTTAAAAGATAAAATGAATTCCTTCTACCAGGTGTACTACCTGTTGGATCAGATGAAATAAACTCATTATCACCTGTGAAAGGAAGTTCAGGATTCCCTCTCTCTATTGATTTCCCATCAGGTGGTGTAATATCCGGTGAGAATACATCAACAGTTTCGCCTGTTGGAGAAAATATCAAATACAGATAATCATTACCTGAAAGACCATCCCCTATCGTAGTATTTCCAACCCTTAATATCACTGTTGAGTCAGTGAAATGGTATGGCATGAAATATGTTCCATCACCAGTATCAACATATTCAGGGTCAAGTATCACACCATAAAAGTATGGTGGAATCCTTGTCTTTCCTGATATTGGGATACTATCAGGGAAATTATCCCATTTTATAATTGTATCCTTTGCATTATTATCTGCAATTTTATAAAAGGAAATATCAATGGTGTCAGGGCCTGTATTATAGATCTCTATGAACTCATTCCTATCACCTGGAGAACCAGAACCTGATTCAGAACCTTTTGGATTTGACATAACCTCATTTATCACAATCCTTGAGAATAAAATGAAAAGAATCATATCTCATTCTTTACCTTTTCAAATATGTAATCAATGTTTTTAAGATAATGTTCAAATTTAAAAATCCCTTTTATCTCATCCTCGCTCAGATATCTCCTTACTTCCTTATCATTAAGAAGATTTTTAAGGAATCCATCCGTGCCTTCTGATTTGAATGCATTCCTCTGAACAATCCCATACGCATTTTTTCTCATCAAACCTTTTTCAACAAGTTTATTTAAAACAAGTGAGGAGAATATCAACCCTGATAATAATTCAAGATTCTTCTTTATATTCTCTCTATTTATCACAATCCCATCAATAATATATTTCAATGTTTTTATCATATAAGCAGTGAGTTCGGATGCATCAGGTATAACAATTCTTTCAACAGATGAATGGCTTATATCCCTTTCATTCCATAACGCGTTATTCTCAAGTATGGATAAAAGATAACCTCTTAAAACCCTTGACATACCGCACAATCTCTCACAAAGAACAGGATTCTTTTTGTGCGGCATAGCAGATGAACCCCTTTGACCTTCCTCAAATGGCTCCTGCAATTCACCTATTTCGGTTCTCTGCAAGTTTCTTATCTCTGTCACAATCCTCTCTATCCCTTCACCTATCATAACCAGGGAGAACATAAATTCACAATATCTATCCCTTGGTATAACCTGTGTTGAGACAGGTTCTATCTTAAGTCCCAATTTATAAAGTGTTAATTTCTCAACCTCTGGTGGTATCTGTGAATATGTTCCAACTGCACCTGATATCTTACCATAAGAGATTTTTTCAATAGTATCTTCTAATCTTTTCTCACACCTCTTCATTTCGGAGAACCATGATAGAAATTTTAATCCCATTGTAATAGGTTCAGCATGTATCCCATGTGTCCTGCCAACAGAAATAAGATATTTGTTCTCCTCAGCCCTTTTTAAGATAGATTCATTCAATCCCTTTAATAAAGATAATATCTTTGTGAGGGTTTCGCGGAGCATTAAAGCATTTGCAGTATCAATCACATCTGATGATGTGAGACCATAATGAAAGAATCTTCCCTCTTTCCCTGTTATCTCCTCTATCGATTGAACGAAAGCAATAACATCATGTTTTGTTTTTTCCTCTATCTCTTTTATCCTTTTAATATTTATCCTTGCCTTCTTTTTGATCTTATCTGATACCTTTGGGATTATCTTTAATTCTTCAAGTGATTCAAGGACTGCAATCTCAACATCAAGGTATCTCCTGAACTTATTTTCCAAAGACCATATCTTTTTTATCTCAGGAACAGAATACCTCTCAATCATCTTTCCCCCATAATTTTTCAAAATAAATTTTCAATTCTTCAGCAATCTCCTTATCTTTAATGAGAATATTCACCTCATTATTCCTTTCAAGTGAGGAATATGTCCAGTTTGTTGAGCCTATTAAAACTATCTTCCCATCAAATATACCAAACTTTGCATGTGTTGTTGTATCAGGGGAATCAAATTTCACTTCTATCCCATATTTTCTCAAAGAATCAGCAAATATACTATTTGATCTATTAAGTTCATCATCGTAAGATGAACTATCAAGGAGGACTTTTATTGTAATACCTTTTTCTTTAGCGGAAATGAGTTCATAAAGAAGCATAGAAACCTGATTGTATCCTTCTATCTTTGCAACGAACATTGTGAAATATATATACTCTCTTGATGTTCTTATAACATCCCTTATTGTTGGAAAATAATCCCTGTTTGTTACAATTTTTATCTCAGGGATTTCTTCATTACGATTATTACAGGATATAAAAAAGATGACTAAAATAAATAACTTTTTCATCAATCAACTGTTATTGTCTTTGATATATTCTTAGGATAATCAGGGTCAATTCCCTTTGATACACCAAGTTTATATGCAAGTATCTGGAAGAATATTGTTCCAAGGATAGGGACAAGATATGGATTCCTTGTTGGGATTGGAACAAAAAGTGTTGATTCCCTTTTGAAATCATCATCTTCAGGTGCAATGGTGATAATATTCCCCAATCTTGTTTTCACCTCATTTATATGGGATAGGACAAAAAACTTATCCTCAATTGTTGAAATAAAGAATACTGGATAATCCTTCTCAACTATTGATAAAGGACCGTGTTTGAATTCACCTGAATACATACCTTCGGAATGCAAATAAACAACCTCCTTTATCTTCAAAGCACCTTCAAGTGCAGCAGGATATGTTAATCCATAACCGAGTATATAGAAATCATTCTTATCTTTCAAATAATCTATTGCCTTATCCGAATATTCCTCTGAAATCTCTATTGTCTTTTTCAAGATTTCAGGTATCTCCTCAAAGTATAGATCAGGTATCTTTAAAAATCTCTTCTTTGCACTGAGTATTGATAGATAAAGGAATAAAACAGATTGATTTATAAATGTCTTTGTTGCAGGAACAGAAATTTCAATATCAGAGACAATCGGGAGAACGAGGTCAGAGTTTAATGCAATTGTTGAACCAATATTATTCACAACGGATATAATCTTCCCTTTTGTCCTCTTCCTGAATGTATCACAAACATTTTTCACATCCTTTGTCTCGCCACTCTGTGAGACTGCAATAAGAATATCATCATCTTCAATTAATGGTGAGAAGAAAACACCGAAGTCTGATGCAAAAGAAATGTTTAACAATTTATTTGCTATAAGAGAAAAATAATATGTTCCAAGTAGTGATGCGTGATAAGATGTTCCTGCACCTGTTATATAAATGTTTTGTGAAGAATTTATGAGGTCAACAGCCTCATCATAAACAACATTTGAAGACAAAATTCCTATAAGGCTTGACACCTTTTCAGGTGACTCATAAATCTCTTTTATCATAAAATGTGGGAAGTTCCCTTTTTCAGCCTTTTTTATATCAATATCTGTCCTTGTGATATCCCTTTTTATCTCTTCACCATTATCAAGATTTCTTAAAAGATAATAATCATTCCCAAACTCTATCATTTCCCTGTCGTTCAGTATCAAGATATCCTTTGTGAGGTCAAGTATGGATGCAAGGTCACTTGATAAGCAGGAAAAATCTTCCCCTTTCCCAAAGAAGAGTGAAGAACCATTCTTTACACCAAACATCCTGTTTGAAGAGACTTCAGTTATGATGAATGCATAATCACCTTCAAGTTCTTTTGCAGAGAGAATAATAGCCTCTTTCAAATCTTTTGTTATTTTAAGATAATCTTCAACGATATGTAAAATAACCTCACCATCATTTTCACCTTCTAATTTATGGCCTGATTCTATAAGTCTCAGCCTCAATTTTGGTGTATTTATAATATTACCATTATGTGCACCAAGAAGTTTTGCCTCACAATCTTTATGTGGTTGTGCGTTCTTTATTGAAGGTATACCGAATGTTGCCCATCTCAATTGTATTATCCCCTTTTTTCCTTTCAATTCTTTAAACTTATATTTCTCTCCAACCTCTTCTATCCTTCCAACATCCTTTTTTATAAGAAATTTATTATCTTTATCAACTATAGCAACACCAGATGTATCGTAACCCCTGTATGAAAGCCTTATCCCGGCATTGAAAAGTATCGAACCAAGATTATTATTTTCTTCATCAAAGATTATTCCAAAAAATCCACACATATTGAAATCTTAATCAACAAAAAAATTTTGTCAAATAAAAATTGAAAATTAAAAATGATAACAATTTAGGGTAAAAAATCTTTCTCTCATAAATATTTTTTACTTTACAATTATCAGATATTTAAGATATAATTATTTAAACTCAAAATGAATAAGAAGAAAAAAGATAAAAAATGGAGGTATATATGAAAAAGATGTTTGTGTTTTTATTTGTTTTTATGCTTCTTTTTGGATTAGAGAAGGAAGAGAGTTCATGGCTTTCTGTTTATAATATTGATACAACGAAGATGGAGAGGTATGAGAGGAAGGTTTTATTTGAAGTGAAGGTTGGGAAAGGGCCTGGGGAATTAGGGATGATCAGAGAAGGTGATGGAGATGGACCTATGGGTATAGCGGTTGATAGTGCTGGTTATATTTACATTTTTGACAATGTGAATAACAGGATATTGAAATATTCTCCTGAAGGGATTTGTGAAAAAGAAATCAGGATTAATGAAAAAATAGATCTTGGTGTAAAGGACATCCATAATTTTTTAATTCTTGCACAGGATAATAAATTTTATCTTATAGGGTATGATTATTTTTGGAATGGTATCGCAAATTATTTGATTGATGTAAATGGGAATATAATTAGTAAAAATATACCAGTTCCTGATAATATCTCCCATAGACCATTACCTTTTAATGTGCCCTACAGGAACCTTATTGTTGATACAACAAGTAGAACAATTCAATTGTATAATCCAATGAAAAAAATAAATTATAAGATAAAAGTTCCTATAGAAAATAAGGAAAACTGGGAATGTTATTTGCCCACATCCTCATTTTTAGGAACAGACAGGGATGGTAATTTTTATATAAAGGTAGATTATTATGAAGAACTTTCAGATAATGCATCGCGGCTTGAATTTAATGAATATGTAAAAAGGCTCCTGAAACTATATCAGGAGGAAATTATCCTAAAATATAATATTGATGGAAAGTTGGTAAGTGTGATAAAAGAAAGATATGATGGAATTAAACATACTATTTGGGATATAGCAGAAGACGGTTCTATTTTTCTCTTAGAATATTCTTTTTCCCCTTTTACAGGGGTAGTATATATAATAAAATTTGAGAAGGGAGGAAGGAAATGAGGCGTTCAGTAATTATTTTTCTCTTTCTTATTTTGTTTGTTGAAGTAAAGGGGATAGTTACTGGGCAGGCATTAGTAGAGAAGGCTCGTAAATGGAAAGGGACTAAATACGAGCCGGAAAAACCACTTAATAAAACATGGGGAGGACAGAAGGGTTCAGATGGGTTTTACTGGTATGGGACTACCTGGGACCCTGATGATTCACCAATATTATTTGACTGTTCAGGTCTGGTTTCATACTGTGCAGGGTTGAGGAGACACTATATTACAACTGAGTTAGAAGGTCATCTTTTTGGTGAAAAGAGGTCATCCTGGGATGTTGCAGAACCTGGGGATATAGTATTTACACCACCAAATTCAGAGAATCCTCACAATCATGTGAGGATATTGAGTATTAATATGCCAGAAGATTCTCTAATATATTATGTCCATGCCCCTGGGGTGGGACGCGTTGTTAGTGAAGATTTTATTCCTTACGACTGGTTAATAGACCATAACGGAAAAGCATACCCTTTCAAATCCGACAATGTAGGCCCAGAGATTATTGTGACTAATATTCAAGATAATGGTGTGTATACTGCGCCTGTTGAGATACATTATTCAGCAGAAGACCCTGATGAAAGTTCAAATCAAATATTTATAAAGGGGAATTATAAGAAGGGTGAGAAGGTAACACAACCAGGTGAGCATATATTGGAGATTTTTGCACAGGATTGGACAGGACTACAAAATCAGACACATAAAGTGGTCCATTTTAAGATAATCGGTCCACCCCAGGTTGTTTATGCATCCCCAAGAGGAGAAAATGTTGACATATATAGTGAAATTACTATTGGTTTCAGCCAAAAAATGAATCCTTCATCTTTTGAAGGAGGGATAGAGATTAAGAATAAAGTGAAAAATTCCAGTGTTGAAATATTAGAGAAAAAATGGGAGAATAATTTTACGAAACTCATCTTGAAGGTATATGACCCAGTAGTGAAAGATGACTTTGTTGGACTACAATTTAATACCACTTATGAAGTAAAGATATTAGGGACAGTAAGGGATTCTGCTGGTGAAACATTGGATGGGAATAAAAAAAATGTATAAAATATTAAAAAATTTTCTTAACATTAATTTTATTTTTTATAAAATTAATAATAAAA
>Ga0207433_10007838_pt1 | contig 17647 bp, 13 predicted proteins | sample YelNatPaOPGAMG01_FD_187559 | JGI IMG/M metagenome (GOLD analysis project Ga0207433, IMG submission 187559) | Hot spring thermophilic microbial communities from Obsidian Pool, Yellowstone National Park, USA - OP-RAMG-01 (SPAdes) (version 3) | ecosystem: Environmental > Aquatic > Thermal springs... | reverse complement strand
CAATTTTAAGTTTTGAAAATGGCGGATTTTCTAAATTGGAAACTAGTTTATAAGGTGCTTCCTTTAATTTATGATTGCTTATGCAAAGCATATGGGGGAGACCATGCCCAAAAAACACATAATAATAAAACACATAATATTGGCTATATTAACAATATTGTGCCTCTACACGGTTTCCCTCACCAATTTTGCATTCGCAACTCCTGACCCAAACAGGGTTCTAACCGTAAATCCGGGAGAATCCATCCAAACCGCTATAAATAATGCCAATGATGGGGACACCATTCTTGTTAAAGCTGGAACCTACTATGAATCTGTGGTTGTTAACAAGTCCGTCAGCATTGTCGGAGAAAGCCTCAGCGGAACAGTTATAGATGGAAAAGGCGCTGCACAGTACATTTTCCACGTGGTTGCAAGTAACGTGTTTATAGGAAACTTCACTTTGAAGGATACGAATCCCGACCCGAACACTTATAGTTATGCAGTTGGAGTAGTTAATGTTGTAAACGTTACAGCTAAAAATCTTATAATCACAAATGTAGTGATTGGAATTGACCTAAAATCGTCAAACTTCACCAAAGTGATTGGCAATCAAATCAAGGGATGTAAAATTTGGGCATTGCGTTTACATGAAAAAAGCTGTAATAACACTATCGCATGCAACACTTTTGAAAATAACCCTACGGCCATATATTTTGCTGATTCTTCAAGTAGGTTTAGCAAGGTTTACCATAACAATTTTATTAACAACGTGAATGATGTTGTATCTTGGGCGGTAAACTATTTTGATAATGGATATCCTTCTGGCGGAAATTATTGGAGCAGCTGTACTGCTCAAGATTTAAATCATGGACCACATCAGAATGAAACTGGCAGCGATGGGATACTCGATGAAGCCTATTTATCAGACAAATATCCCTTTGTATATCCACTCACATTCATTGAAATCCCAATAGCAGGAGAACACTTTCAGATTATAGCTTCAACAAATTCAACATTAAACTCCTACACATTTAACCCGCAAATAAAAAGTTTAAGGTTGACTCTAAGCGGGGTCGACGGAACTATTGGCGCCTGCAGAATAACAATTCCTAAAAGGCTTTTATCAAGCGACCAGCCAAACCAATGGAATATTATGCTTTCTAATGAAAAGCTAAGCTACTTAGCATTGGAAGATTTGGAAAATACGTATCTATATGTTACATATACTCAACTAAGCATTTTCGAAATCGAAGTGAATGGAACAAAAGCCATACCGGAATTTTCAGTTAGTTTTATACTAATGATTTTGCTTGGGGCAACTGCTCTGATAATGGTTATAGAAGCAAGGATTTTGTTTAATCGTGGTAAAATTTATAAATGACACACGGAAACCTGAATTATTAACTTTTCTTTTAGCTTAAATGTCAAAATAATTTTTAAAATATCAGAACGCTGTCTATGTATCTCCAGAACTCTTTTTCGATCTTTGTTAGAGTATCATTTGCTTTTAGCCTTTGGAGTAACGTGTACCCGAATCCAAACATTGTTGTCAAAAAGATTGGTTTAAGCCCACCACTTTTATCTTGAAAGTTGAAATCGATAGTAAAATTAGAGTCTGCCCCTTTAACAGTTATTTCTAAGTATCCTTTAATTTTAAGGCTTGGTGAGTTATAGGCAATTATCTGGAAACCTTCGTTGTCTGGAAGTTCGCCAAAAATCATTTCAAAATTATGTTGTTCTAAAAAATTCACTATCTTGTCTGCAAGCCAGGAAAGTTTTACATTTTGGTTGATGAACCTTTTTATCATGTATTCTCCTTTAAATATTAAAAAATAAAGGGGGGAAGTTAAAACTTTTTCTTCTTAGCTAAAATGGTTGCTGCGCTTGCAATCATCAGTGTTAAGAGCAATGTTATCAATGATGTGAATTCTGGTACAACTATGTAAACGAAGTAGTTATGGTTGTTATCATTTACTGCCTTGTTGCCAGCGTAGTCCTCAGCTTCGATTTTATATTGTACATGTGTGCCTGCACTGAATCCTGGAATTGTTGCTTCATAAAGACCTGATGTTGAATTGAATTGCATTAGCACAGCTGTCCAGCTTGTCCCTGATGTATAGTTGAGTGTGACTGATTTGACACCGCTTCCAGCGTCTGTTACATTAACCGAGATTAAAACAGGCTGATTTGGCTGAACATCTGCAGCGGGTGTTTGCTTTGGATTTTCAATAACTGGTGGCACATTATCGACGAAATATTTAATGTAAGCGGTTTCAAGAGTTGCAGGTATTTTTCCTGGGGAAGGAACGCCAAAAACATATATGGAGGTCCATTCCTCATCAAACCACAGCAACGAGAATTCTTGCCCGACACTAAGCGTTCTAATTAACTGGAATTGTATTTGGCATAGCGTTCCTGTTCCGTTGAATCCCCATTGTATTGGATTACCGTATTCATCTTGCCATAAGTAAGCGTAGCCCCATTTCAAAATTTTATGGGTTGCATCATAGTCGTCGATCGATATAGCTGGAGCAATTGGAGTTGCACCTTGACTTTCCGGATATGAGAATACATGGTCTGTTGGCCTCCATGCGGAAAGGTACCGCAATGTAGTGTTGTCGTAGACTAGGCCTATGCCCCATGCCTTCAAGTTAGTTACGTCCTTGATTGTAATGTTGATGAAGAATGTTGAGCCAATGGGCGTCTGCGGTGAATAAAATGTGAAATTATTTGTTCCTATTTCTTCGGGTTTTGCTAGAGTTGCGTTCCACTTGGTAGGTTTGCTTGTTGGTCCAGGATTGATTATTGCTAAAGTTGGCTGCTGATCATCGGCATTAGAGTAATTTACTGATAGTGCCATCACCATCGTAGACGCCAAGAGACCTAAAACAACATAAATTAATGATTTCTTCATTCATTTTACACCTTACACATTTTTTAGTTAATATGATTAATATTTTAAACTTGCGGTTCATAACTCAATTTAGCTTAAACTCTTTTTAACATAAAACGCCAGCAACACAAGCATTGCACACATAAAGGCCAAGATCGTTGAAATAGATTCGTATAAATGGTGAATCTGCGGTATGACCGCTATTCTTTCTTCTGTTTTAACTTTCGTAACATGAACTACTACAGGAACGCTTATCCATTCTACCTTTACAACAAGATACAACACTAAGGCGATAGTCTCAAAAATTACTGAAGTACATATTAAAATAATGAACAATTTTTCGCCGAGAGAATCTCCTAAGGAACCCCTTAAATATAATCCTAAACCTAAAGATGCTAAGGCACCGCCAAGGAAAATCATAGTTGAAGCCATTATGGGAAAACTTAAAAGCGGATTAGGGATGCAAAGTATTCCAACAATGTGCACAGTTAGGCCAAGTAAAATTAAGATTTTCGATAAAATTTGCCTTCTCATGGCTTTCTCAGTCTTCTATATCCAAATATAATTATTAAGCCAGCACTTGAGAAAACATATATTGATAATGCTTGTCCCAAAGGAGAGCATAAAACTAGTAAGGCAAAATATCTGACATAGTTCATTCCTTCCAGCTTCTCAATAAGTTTCAAGGTAGTTTGTGCGCGATTATTTGAGGTGTCGGCTTCATTTGTTATTCCGCTAACTTCTACAGATATTTCAAACCTTGCAAATTTTAACAAGGGAATTTGAAAACCTAGATAAGGTATTGTTTCTACATTATTAAGAGTTATACCGGTAGTATTCCAAACAAAGTCAACTGTTTGATTTTGACCCGGGGCCAAGGTGAATGCGAATTGCTTTAGCACCACATCATTACATCTAACTGTAACATTAAATCGCGTTATCTCATTCCCTAAGTTTTCAAGCTTGAAGCCTATTTTAATTAAATCTCCAGCCGTTGCTACGTTTGGACTAATTGACAATGAGGAAATTGCTATATCAAATATAAACGTAGGCGTTTCTTTCAATATACGTACTACAGCTGGTTCCATCGAAATTCTTACCGGAGTTGGCTTATCCTTCAAAATTACATACGAATCTAGCGAGGCACTTAATGGATCTAATTTATCCACAAGAATTAAATTAGTGAATATTTGGGTTTCATTTTCTGAGGGAAGAGCGGCTATTGTAAAGTTAATTTTACAAAGCAATGCTTTATCAGCGCTTACAGGAGTTTTTGGAAGCACCGTTGCACCATATTTAAGATAGTATTCATTTCCAGTCCATTGGTCAACTGATGGTTTTGGAGCAATTAATGTTGCGCCTTGTTCAATGGCAGGAGCAAAAACATTGTCTTCAGGTATCCATGCTTTTACATAGTGTATTATTGAATTGTTCCATTTTAGGGTTATTTGCCATGAAACAAGGTTAGAAACATTGAAGATGAAAACATTAGCTGTAAAAGTATCATTAATTTTCGTTTCTTCCGAACTAAATATGAAACGAAGATCGTTAGTTAGGGGATTTAAAATACTTACAGTTACATATTCTTGCGCAAAAACAGATTTGGGAAAGTTCAATGTAATAAATGCCGAAAGCAAAAGAACCAACAAGACCGTTTCAAGTTTGAAGTTCATATTCGAAGCCACACTTTAACATTAGTTAACAACTTGAAATTTATAAGTTTGTTGAAGAAACAATAATGCGATTGTCCAATCAACTAATATATTTGAAAACTCATTCATTTTCAGTGATACAAATGAGGGTTAGGGTCAGCAGGAAGAGAAAAAGTAAACCGTTAGTGGCGGTTGCGCTATTAATATTGGGTATAGTTATGTTTTTCGTTTCAAACATCTCATATTACAACAAGCTAATGGAAGTTAAAAGGGAGATAAACTCTTGGGAAATTGAAGATTTCTTCAAAAGCGGCGATATAATTCAAGTAGTGGTTAAAGCAAATAATGATTGGGGACATTTAATCACGGATGAAGTTGAAGTTGCCATCAACGTCTCATTCATAACTCCAGAAGGGGAAGTAAACTGCACAGTTTATTACCTCGCTTATCCCTCAACATCGTCTATGATGATAGCTCCTAATTTAGAATTAATTAATGTGACAGTTAACGGTGCTCAAAAGGGTCTTAAGATTAGCAGTCCTGAAGAGTTTTTGGGGGGCATTGTTGAAAAAACAGGTAACTACAAGGTTAGGATCGATGAAAAATCAATATGGAACAATTTTTTATCAAAAAAGCCTCCCGCGATGTTAATTTTATATAAAAAGGAACTTGTTCGACCTTATTCTATATTGACCCTTCCATCGGTTATAATTATTCTTTTAAGCATTTTTATTTTAATAATTTGTCTATCAAAAGGAAAGAAATAAAAGTAGGGCTTATTTAGTGCTCTTTGTCATTAAGTGGCAAGCAACAAAATGATTGTTTCCAGCATCCATCAATATAGGTTCTTTTGATCTGCAGATATCAATTGCCAAGGGGCATCTAGGATGGAACCTGCAACCCGCTGGCGGGTTAATGGGACTTGGCACTTCACCCTTTAAGGGAGCCCTCATTTTTTTCCTCGTAGGATCTGGTATGGGGGCGGACTCCGTTAGGGCCCGCGTATAAGGATGCAGAGGTTCACTGAATATTTTTCCTGTTTCCGCCAACTCTACAATTTTTCCAAGATACATGACAGCGACTCTATTGCTTATGCATTCAACAACATTTAGGTCGTGTGTGATAAACATATATGTCAAATTCATATCTTTCTGAAGTGTTTGAAATAGTTCGAGTAGCTGTGCTCTAACAGATACGTCTACGGATGATGTTGGCTCATCTAAGACGACAAATTTTGGTTGTAGCACCAAAGCTCTGGCAATGGCTATTCTCTGTCTTTGCCCACCACTAAATTCGTGGGGATATCTGTAAAGGTGCTGTTCTCCTAAACCAACTTTTTTAAGAATCTGAAGTACTTTTTCTGGAATCTTTTTCTTTTCCACAACTCTATGTATTAATAGCGGTTCGCCAACAATGTCTTTAACGAGCATTCTCGGATTTAAAGAGGTTGTTGGATCCTGGTAAACTATCTGCATTTCTCTACGCAGTCTATGAAGTTTAGATCCTTTAAATTTTGCCACATCATATTGGTGATAGAGCTTTCGAAGTTCAGCTTCAATAGTGCTTTTAGTTTTTTTGTCTCTCTCTGACATTAAGTTTTGCTCTAGCTTTTCTATTTTGCTAATAATCTCTTCATCTACGTTGAAGTATATGTGTCCTTCTGTAGGTTCAAGTATTCTTATCGTTGTCTTGGCTAAGGTGGTTTTCCCGCAACCTGATTCACCAACAACCCCGAAGCATTCGCCTCGGCGAATTTCAAGAGATACATTGTCAACAGCCTTGACTTCTGCTATTTTTCTTCTGAAGACTCCTCCAAGTACTGGATAATATTTTTTAAGGCTTTTGATGTGTAAGATTTTTTCTGACATGTTTACTCCCCGTATAGATGGCATGCCACGAAGTGATCTTCTTTGACTTTTATGAATTTAGGCTTGATTTTATAGCATATGTCCATCGCGTAGTTGCACCTTTCGTTAAAACGGCAGCCCTTCGGTGGATTTATTAAGCTTGGAACTATCCCCGGTATTGATTTAAAGGGTTGTCCTGGCCTTGGAATTGATTCTAAAAGTGCACGTGTATATGGGTGAAGGGGGTTTTTGAAAAGTTCAATTACAGGCGCCAATTCAACAACGTTGCCTGCGTACATGACGGCAACTCTTTCGCAGAGTTCTGCTATGACGCCAAGATCATGTGTAATGTAGAGTATGGAAGATTTGAATTTCGCTCTGAGCGCGCGTATAAGTTCAAGTATTTGGGCTTGAACTGTAACGTCTAAATTTGTTGTAGGTTCATCGCATATTAGAAGTGTGGGGTTACATGCTAAAGCCATCGCTATTACTACTCTTTGCGCCATTCCTCCGCTAAGTTCGTGGGGGTAGGAATCCGCAACTCTCTCTGGATCAGCCATACCTAAGCTTTTTAACAATTGTACTACTTCTTTTCGCAATTCTTTTTTAAACGGGTTCTGAAATCTTCTTAGTATTGGAATTTTTGAGAGAAATCTGATTAGCAGTGAATTTGGGTTTTTGCTCCACTTTTCATAGATGCTTATGTAGAAATTGGTGATTGTTGATTTTTTAGGCTGGTTCTTCAAAGTTTGTAGGGCACGGTTTATGAATTCTTGTTTTCGATGTTCAATTAAGACTTCACTTATCTGATCGAACACTGTATAGACTGGGTTTAGGTAGGCTCTTGGTTCCTGGAAAACCATGGATATATCTTTGCCGCGAATTTTTCTTATGGCTTCTTCATGTAATTTTAATATGTCTATTTGTTTTCCGTTGACGTTTATTATTATTTTTCCGTTTTCAATGCGGCCTGGAGGCATAACTATTCCAAGTATTGCGAGGCTTGTGACGCTTTTTCCACAGCCTGTTTCGCCTACAACTCCGAGAATTTCGTTGGGTTTTATGTGAAGGTTGACTCCGTCTAAAGCTTCAACTATGCCCTCGTATGTGTAGAATCGTAGCATTAGATTTTCTACGTCCACTATGTTTTCTATTTCCATTTTATCGCCTCCTTAAAGTTGGGTCCAGCACGTCTCTTATCGCGTCTCCCAGAAGGTTCCATCCCAGCCCGAATATGAATATAAAGGCTCCTGGGATAAGCCATATGTACCAGTATCGCACAATGTCTACCCCTAGCATGTAGGGTTCGCATTTCTGTACAAGTTGTCCCCAGTCCGCATAACTTGGTTCGGCGCCTATTCCAAGGAAGCTTAATGCGGCTGCGGTTAAAACGATTGAGCCTATATCAAGTGAAGCTAGTATCAGTATTGGATATATTGTGTTTGGAACGATGTGTTTAAAAATTATTCTGGAATCGCTTGCGCCTATGGCCTTTGCTGCTTCTACATAATCTTCACTTCTTGCTCTCAGCACTTCTCCACGAATCACTCGTGCGTATCCGGGCCACCCTACAAGGATTAACGCTATTAAAACTTTATCTAACCTTGTTAATGGCGTTTGGACAACGTTTATTTTAGGCACAATCCCGAGCAGGATGAGGGCTGATACGACAGCAAGCACGAGAGTTATTGCAAGGTATATAATTGCACGTCTTTTTGATGTTCTTTTTAGAAATTGCAATAATGTTATTAATGCTATCACCACGGTTATTGGTATTAGTATTGTTGGTGCATCTAAGGTTAGGGCTGGAGGTAGGGCAACCACGAAGGCCATAGCCAATATTAACCCAGGGAAACAGATTATTATATCTGTCAATCTCATGAGAATTTCGTCCACTAAACCTCCGTAGTATCCGGCTATTATTCCCACCGCGAGTCCTATGATTAGTGAGAGGGCAACTACCATTACTCCTACTCTGAATGCTGTTATTGTGCCCCAGATACATCCATAGTATATGTCATAGCCTTCAACTGTAATGCCAAAAGGGTGTTGTGGGCTTGGGGGTGTTGGGTCAACCGAGTTATAGGCGTCAGGAATTATGAAGGGGTTGGGGTTTTTGAAAATGTCCCAGCTTGGTTGAGGTGGTGCTAGTATTGGGGCAAGTATTGCTATGATTATGTAGAAGGCTATAATGAATGTGCCTAGGAGGGATAGTGGACTTTTTCTTATTCTGAAAAGTATGAATTTTAGTTCTTTTATGGATGCTTCGTGGGCTTTTTTCCATTTTTGTATTCTTTCCCTTAGTGAGAACATTTTATCCCAGCCTTATCCTTGGATCGATGTAAGCGTATAATATATCGACTATTAAGTTTGAGATTACGAATAATAGTCCCGTGAAGATTGTGAAGCCTATCACTCCTGCTATATCGAGTTGAGTAGCGCATTGGGCAGCCCATTGTCCCACACCTTCAAAGGCGAATACTGTCTCTGTTATAACAAGTCCTGAAAGCATGCCGGCAACCATTAATCCTGCAATTGTCACAACGGGGATTAGGGCGTTTCTTCTAGCGTGTTTGTTGATTACTTTAGTGTTTTTTAGGCCTTTTGCCTTTGCTGTTATAATGTAGTTTTTGGTTAGGGCTTCAAGCATGCTTGAGCGCATGAGTCGAATTATGCCTGCCATATTTATTGTTGTTATGACAATGACTGGGAGTGCCAAATGTTTTAACGCGTCTAGGACTACGTCGAACCTTCCGTTTATTATGCCGTCTATCGTGTACAATCCGGTGTATGTATGCCATGCTTGGGATTTCACTATATTTTGCACACTGTTTGAAACTCTGCCGGTTATCACGGTTCCTGTCGTGATGTAGGTTAATGATAGAAGGATTAGGCCAAGCCAGAAGGATGGAAGGGAGTAGCCGGCTATGGATATGAGCCTTGTGATGTGGTCTGGAAGTTTATCTCTATGAACTGCTGAAATGACTCCCAAAATTATCCCGAAAATTATTGTTAATGGTGCTGCAAACATGACAATTTCTATGGTTGCAGGCCACTTTGCAAACATCACGTTTAAAACTGGGCCTCTTCCAACTCTGGTCCATCCAAAGTTGCCTTCTAAAATTTGGCGAAGCCAGTCTGCAAACTGCTCTACTGGTGAAGCGTCCAGTTTGTGGGCTTTGATTATTTGATCGAGGAATTGGAGATCTCTCTCTGTTCTTACATAGAGCAGGGCTCTTGAACCTGGGGGTATAAGCTGGACTACTGCGAAAATTAGTATTATTGCGCCTATTATTATTGGAATAATCATGATTATTCTTCTTATTATGTATTCTCTTAAGCCCATTTTCCCACTTGTTTAAGATAATGGAGTTTTGTGGAATTTATATTCTTGTCGGAGGATAAGGGAATGTAAGAATGTTACAAATAAAAAAGGGGGGTTATGGTGGTGGAGTCCAGGGTTGTTCTGTTTTGCCGAAGTTGTCTAGGGCTGCTGATATGTCGTACATGTCTATTTTGCGGTCTCTCCATGTGTCGAATGGGTTGCCGTCTACGTCGCAGTGGAAGTTCCATCTTGTGTGGAATACTGGCATTCCCATTTTGCCCGCGTATGAGCCGAAGGCGTCTAGTATCGCTACGATGTCGTCCATGCTGACTTTGTTGTCGTAGTTCACGTTTCCACGCATGTACTCCCATTTCCAGTGGTCATAGGCGTATATGCCTGGATACAACGGGTTGTAGTAGTGTCCCTGAACCCATGTTCTCATGTAGCCTCTGCCAACGGGTACGAATAGAGTCACGCTTGGCGCATCGTCGTAGTAGATGGCTTCTAATTGATAGTAGATGTTTTGCCTCACTGGACCATCTGGGGCTCTTGCTCCTTGAGCGATTAGGTTGTCAACTGTTGGGTTGCTGTATCTTTGGGCTGCTGCAAAGGCTCCCTCAGAGTGCATGTACGGGAAGGCGAAGTTGTGGATGTCAGCGTAGTCTGCAAGCCAGCCTATTCCGAAGCATGGCAGGAAGTGTAGGTCCATGTCTGGAATGTAGTCTGTCCAGGCTACTGGCATAGCTTCAGCGTGGAACTTTCCGCCGTAGTAGACGTTGCCAATATTGTTAACTATTAGGCTGGCTAGGTTTTCGCATACAGCCTCCCTAATCGTGTTTCCACTGTTGTAAGTTATTTTAATTGTGAAGCCCACGTTTTTCAGGTTTCCGCCAAAAGCTTGATCGAATTCCTGCTTGGCCTTTAAGAGGTCTGGGTTGGGGCCGTATCTTGCCTGTGCTAAGTTGACGTAGGGTAAGCCGTCTACGGCGAATGTGTGGGGCTGGTAGGCTTCTCCTAGCAGCTGGTCGTATATTACCATTGTGAAGTTAATTAGGTATATGAAGGCCTTTCTTACATGTATGTCGCTGAAGAAGTTTCTTGGTATACCATCTTCTGAAAGGACGTTATAGTCGTTTATCTTGCCATACTTGTTGTCTGGTCTTGGCTCAATATCAAATGTGAAGAAAATTGCATCGTTTTGCAGGGCAGGTATCGGGTAGTTTAGCCTTATTCCTGGTAGTGTTGGGCCGTTTCTGTTGTTGTCTACGTGGAGGGCTGGTGCGCGTGCTCGTGGTATGGCTGCGAAGTCGCATGCTCCGCTTTGCAGTTCAGCTATTCTCACCTCGGTGGCTCTTTGCCTAACGGTTAGCCTTTTCACGTAGCCTGCTGGTTTGATTCCGCTGCTCGTCATGGGCGGGTACGGTGGGCTTGGGGTTTGGGCTGGCCATCCACCCCAGTAGTTGGGGTTCCAGACAACAGACCATTCTGTTGTGGGGTCGTATCTGTCGAGTATGTAGGGGCCTGTTCCGCAGGCCACACCTGGGTGGGCGGCACCCTGCGGAATCTTGTCTATTGGGCTGTATTCCCATCCGCAGTAGTCAACCCAGCCCGTGTAGTCTCCCCAGTTTCCATCCCAGTCAACCTGTGTGTCCGGCACATCCGGATTCATGTCTGGACCGTTTGGAATAACATAGTTAATTATCCACTGCTTGCTAATTATGGAAGCCCAAGACTGGGAAAGCACTTGCAATAGAATTCTCAATGGATAGCCTAACGGCTTAACTGCAACATCGTCCCAGAACGTTCCACGCATGCTGCCGTCCGGGTTAAACATTGGAATAACAAACGTTGATGATGGTGTTTTAGCCACTAGTCCAGGGTTTGCAATGTTTATCCAGACATAGTCGCCTTGCCTTTGAACCGCGTCATCAATTTTCTTGCCGAAATCAGCGGCATGCTCAGTGTCAGCTGCATAGCAGTCTAATAGTGGCTCATATATCATCCATTGAGGCCCACCAATGTAGTCGTGGACCATCCAGCGCTCGAAGCTGTACTCAACATCCTCAGCCGTTAAGGTATATTCGCTCCATGATGGATAAGGTGTTAGGTCACCTTGCCTACAATATGTCTGGAACTTTATGCCACTCCTAACCTTGAAGACTATGCTGTAGTTCGTGTACGACGGAGCCGTTATTGTCACACCTTCAACAGTAGCCCCTGGAGAGACAATCCAGGCCTGTTCGGCAAGTCTAGCCCTGAAAACGTCGTAACGTTCACCATCAAAGAATATCAAAGTCTCATAAATATTGAATATTAATTCAGCGCTGGCGGTATCATAGCAGCTGGCAGGGTCAAGAGTTACTGGTCCGCCACCAGGAATAGTGTCTACAATAAGCTCATATGGGTCGGTCCCTGATGGAGCGCCAGGACTTGCATAAGCCCTTAAAGGCAGAACCATTGATAAAGCAGCTGCAAACGCCAATGCTAGAATCAAATATTTCTTGAACATTTTCCTTTCTCCCTTTTCACGTTTGCAAAAATAACTTACTCAACCTCGTATTTAATTTTTACGGAACAATTTTCTATATCCCAATCCCAACAGCAACCTTAAATAGAAGATAATTCCAGAACATTTAAATGGGGAAAAGTGAATATTTTAAAATGCGAAAAAGGAGAAGGGGAAGGGAATGAAAAAATTATTGGGCATATCAGCCATTCTAATAACAGCGCTTCTGTTGACTTCAACGTTAGCAGTTCTCCAACCAGCCGAGGCAAGCCCAACACCCACACTAAAAATATTGAACCCAGGGCCTGACGGATACCCACTAAAATGGACTGCTGGAACACCCCCGCCCGAACAAATAGGCACTAAATACTTCAACTTCACATCAGACACAACAGAGTATGCAGACACGTTCTTCGTCAACATTACAATTCAAAACGTGCAAAACATGAAGGCTTGGGGTATAGGCCTAGTCTTCGACAACACAACCCTCGACTTCGTTTCAGCCTGGAGGCCGACAGACCACGTGTTTAAGCCCGTCGAAGACATGGGATGGACAATAGTCGCCCCAGCAGTAGGCGTTGACGATGTCGACGCCACCCACAAAATAATCAAGTGGGGCTGCGCCTACATAATGGGAGAACCAGCATGGAGCTTCAGCGGTTCAGGAACCCTATGCCAAATACAATTCAGAATAAAGAAGGGAGTTAACAGGCTCAACCCGCTTGTTGAATCCGAATTGTACTTCGACCCAGACTGGACAGCAGTATACTATTACCCATCTGGATCTGAGGTTCCTATACTCGAGAAAGGCTACTACAAGTATGAATGGAAGATGCCGACAAAACTGCCCCAGTTCTACGTTAAACCAACAATATATAAGAATGACCTAGACAAGCTTGGAAGCGAATTCGTAGCCGAAGTCTGGGTGAAGGATGTCGACGCAGGATGGAACATTATAGGCTTCCAGTTCAGCTTATGGTTCAACACATCATGCATGGAACCACTAGGATACGAAACAGGAACATGGATGAACAGCTTTGCTAACAACGGCGAAGCCATATTACAAGCAGCATACGCAGACTATCATGGAATAGACCCAGAGCTACCAGTATGCTACAACAAGTGGGCCGCCGTCGTGGTTATAGTACCAGGCAGCGAAAGCAAGTGGTGGGAGCCATTCCCAAGCGGAGAGGGAATGCTCTTCAGATTCCACTTCAAATGGACTTGTGAAACAATATTCCCACTAGAATACTGGACTGTACTAGAGCTCCACGACGAGCAAATAAGAGACCAGTTCGGATTAACAGTAGACCATCAGCCATCAATAAACGGATATTACAGGTGCCCAGTCAAGAAGCTAGGCCTAAGCATAGACGTTTACACGCAATATCCTGGTCCTTATGGCGGACAAGGACCAAACAACCCAAGCGACATGTTTGGACCACAACAAGAAGTAAAGCTATGCGCCCTCGTAACATACAATGAAGACCCAGTCCAACAAAAACTCGTAGCATTTGAAATACGCCACGGAAACCTAGTAATCTACAGAGAAGCCACAACAAACACGGACGGAATAGCCTGCATCACATTCAGAATACCATGGCCATGCGAAAACCCAACAGAAACAATTTTCGGAGAATGGAAAGTCACAGCCACTGTTGAAGTAGCAGAAAAAGTAGTAAACGACACATTAACCTTCATAGTATGGTGGCCGGTAGAAATAACCAGCGTTGAATCGCTCTACCCAGAATACATCAAAATTAAGGACAACATGCCAGTAATGAAGTTCACAGTAGAGTACCGCACGTACACCATGCAGCCCAAACCGCTAATATTAACAGTAACCGTCTATGATGAATTAGGGTTCTTCATTGGTTCAGCAACATTCAATACAACAGTGGGCTGGGGTGAATACGGCCACTACTTTGAATTCAAGAACTACACTTACACATTTGAAATTCCAATGCCAAGCAATGCAGTAGTTGGAACAGCAACTGTGTATGCAAACGCATATAATACATATCCATGGAACGGTGGAACCCCATACTGCCCAGAAGTCTCAAACACATTCTACATCAAAAAACCATAACCCCCCTTTTTATATTTCTTCCAAAATCGTAGAAACACATAAATCCTCAAGAAAGAAGCTATTTAGATGGGGGAGAAAGTGAAAAAAGAAAAGAATCTAATAACGTTAGTTATCTTATTCTCAATTATTTTATGTGTTGTTCCCACAAGAATTTCAGCCCAAACACTATTCATCAACATAAGCACAAATAAACAAATATTCAAAGTCGGCGAAAACGTGGTCTTGACAGGCAATGTAACATTAAACAACCAACCAGTATACGACGCGTTAGTCGCAATACAGATAAACAAACCTGACAGCACCCCCTACATAATTAGAACTAAAACAACAGGACAAAACCAAAACTCATGGCCAGCCGAAATATTAGAACTATACACATGCGACTATAAAGGAGAGTTGAAAAACAACTTTTCAAGAAACTCCATCGCCTACATAAGAGTTACATATAGAAATAACCAACAAAACGCAATATACGCCATCCTAATAATTTACATACAATATTCAACAGCCTCCCCATACAAAGTCGTATTTCCCCTTGGAGAAACACCGTTTAGGATAGATCCCCAAAAGACGGAATCAATAACCTCATCCTTTGAGATACCATCAAACGCTCCCTACGGCAACACGACAATCTACGCAAACTTATATTCGCAAACGCCAATTAACAACGGATACCCATACTGCCCGGAAAAAACTACAACATTCACTATTGTAACAACAAACCCCACCCAACCACCAGAACAACAAAACCCGCCAAACTTTGAAGTAAAGTTTTCACTAAGTATGGCTGCCCCAGGAAGCTATTCAGTTTATGCCACAACACAATATAAGGGCATACAAGTATCTAACACAATGACATTCCCAGTTCTGCCACAAGCCGTCCCACCCAAAGCGGACTTTATATACTCGCCCTCAACTGTTGGGGTGAACTTAACAGTAACATTCGACGCTTCACCATCACTTCCTCAAGGATTCAACGATGTAATAATAGCGTATGAATGGAACTTTGGCGATGGAACACCCCCAATCAAAGTTAACGGGACACCAGACAACCCGCCCAATCCAACCGTCACACACGTTTTCATAACACAAGGAAATTACACAGTAACACTAAAAGTCACAGACAACGAAGGACTATCAGACCAAACGAACAAAATAATAACAGTTTATAAAGTGATACTGCCAACGGCAAACTTCATCTGGAGCCCACAAATCCCAATAGTAGGTAGAACAATAACTTTTGATGCTGGTCTATCAAAACCAGGATGGAATGGAAAAGAACACCCACCCATAGTACGTTATACATGGGATTTCGGAGACGGATACATGATAGATACTACAAACACAATAACATATCACACATACCAAAACCCCAACAACTACACAGTTATATTGACAGTAACGGACAGCGACGGCATGCAAAACTCCACCGCAAAAATAGTAATGGTCCTTCCACCTCCACCCCAAGGAAGCCCCGACGTTGACGGAAACGGAAGGGTTGACATGACAGACGTCGTAATAGTTCTAGACGCCTTCGGCTCAACTGCTGGAAAACCAAACTGGAACCCAGTGGCAGACATAAATCGAGACGATAAAATTGACATGACAGACGTCATTATAGTGCTTGACAACTTTGGAAAATACGTCTAGAACCCTCATCTATACTTAAAAACCCACAACCCTTAAATTGTTGTAAAATGTCCTTTATCTAGGGAGGGGGAAATGAAACAACTCAAACATATAACACTCCTTCTTTTATTAACACTTGAACTATTAACCATAAGCACCGGAAGCACACCTACACTTGCAAATTCAACAGAACTATTATTAATAACACCTAAACCAAACTCTTGGCCTGGAGCATGGACGGCTGAAAACCCAAGCACCACTGAAATAGGCACATCAAACCTAACCTTACATTACCCACAAACAGTTGTTAACAGCACCTTCTTCTTAAACGTCACTATAAAAGATGTAACAAATATGAAAAGCTGGGGAATAGGGGTTGTTTTTGATCATACAAAATTAACGTTTAAAGGAGCAAGACGCCCACCAGACCACGTGTTTAAGCCCGTTGAAGACATGGGATGGACAATAATAGCTCCAGCGGTATCCATTGACCAGATAAACGAAACCCATTCCATCATTAAGTGGGGCTGCGCCTACATAATGGGAGAACCAGCATGGAGCTTCAGCGGTTCAGGAACCCTATGCCAAATCAAATTCGGTATAAAAAGAGAAGTAAATCAAACATACCCAAAATGGTCAACAATAATCACTTTTGACCCTGAATGGACAAGCATCTTCCTCTATCCATCAGGGAAAATAATTCCAATATTTTACTCAGAAAAAGTGAGATATCTTTACCCTATACCCCCTACAATCACGATTTTATCCTTCACCCCAAAGAGGATAGTAAACCCCGAATTAACACCTTGCAATAGCTTTAATGTTAATCTTACAGTAACAAATGCAACAGACCTTTACAAATGGTATTTAGAAATCTTTTACTCAAACCAGGTGTTGAACGCAACAGGTTCTATTGAAGGCGCATTATTAAAGAATTATGGCACAACAGTCTTTAACGTACAAATCAACCAGAACTATAACCAAACCCACGGACAAATTACACTAGAACAGTATCTCTTGAACGCGGAGCAAGGAGCTTATGGCACAGGATGTTTGGCAACCATAACCTTCCATGTAACAAGCTTAGGAGAAACGTCTATAATCATAGCAAATGAAAAAATTACCAACTCAGAAAACCAAGATATACCACATAAACTCGAAAAAGGATACTTTAGCAACATCTTAATCGCAAGGATTGAAGTTAGCCCTGCAGAGATTAGGGATCCATCCCTCACACCGGGTCAACAATTTAACATAAACATAGCTATAGACGATGTAGAAAATCTTAAAAACTGCACATTCAAACTAACCTATGATCCAGAAATCTTACTTGAACTAGCTGTTACAGTTCCAAAAATACTTGGACAGACGCCGATAAAGAAAATAGAAATTAACGATTTTGAAGGAACAATCTTCGTAAATATTGTTTTCCCAAATCCAATAACAACCTATAATGCAACAACAATCACCACCATAACATTCGAAGTACAAGCGCTCGGAATAAGCCCACTAAACCTCACCCAAACACAACTTAAAGATGCATACTCCCAAGATATAAGACATGAAGTCTACAATGGAATATTTATCGGTTTAATCCGCGATGTAGCTGTCATTCAAATAACTGTTGACAAAAATTCAGCCTACATTGGCTGGCCGATCTATGTTAATGTAACTGTCGCAAACTTTGGAAACTTAACGGAAACATTTACACTACAATTATACTG
>Ga0207433_10007831_pt1 | contig 17665 bp, 10 predicted proteins | sample YelNatPaOPGAMG01_FD_187559 | JGI IMG/M metagenome (GOLD analysis project Ga0207433, IMG submission 187559) | Hot spring thermophilic microbial communities from Obsidian Pool, Yellowstone National Park, USA - OP-RAMG-01 (SPAdes) (version 3) | ecosystem: Environmental > Aquatic > Thermal springs... | reverse complement strand
TCCCTGCCATGCGCAGGAAGGAGATAGGTGGACGACTTTTACGCCGCCCGCAGCAGGACTATCCCGCCGCTACCGTGGTAGGGTTTTGCACCGGCGCTTATAACCGTGTTCAATGCCGAGCAGATCGACGGCCTGCCCGCGCACTATACCGCGCCCGCAGCGCCCCAGATCGACCCGGTGTCCCGCATCGCTGCCGCCGACGCCTTCTTCGCCGCGACCCGTGCCGATATCCGCCATGGCGGCGACCGCGCCTATTATGCGATCCACCCCGACTATGTGCAGATGCCGGTCTTCGAGTCGTTCCGCGATGCCGAGAGCTACTACGCCACACTGGCGCACGAAATGACGCACTGGACGCGCCATGCCTCCCGCCTCGACCGGGAATTCGGGCGCGAGCGCTGGGGCGACGAAGGCTATGCCGCCGAGGAACTCGTGGCCGAGCTTGGCAGCGCCTTCCTTTCAGCCGATCTCGGCCTGACGCCCGAGCCGCGCGACGACCACGCCGCCTATATCGCCTCCTGGCTCAAGGTACTGAAGGACGACAAGCGCGCCATCTTCACCGCCGCCGCCCATGCCGAGCGGGCCGTGGCTTTCCTGCACGGCCTACAGCCTGGCGCCGTCACGGAGGAGGCCGCGTAAGCGGCCTTTTCCAGGGATAAAGAACATCACTTCACAGCAAGCAATTGAAAAATATGAGTAATTTTAAATGTCGAGGATTTCCGCAATTTTCTCTAATTTTCTATTACATGTCGGGCGGATGTGTTATAAGAGGGGCGTGACAGAAAATATTCTCACCATTCGCGACGTCGCCGAACTGCTAAAGATCAACGAAAAGACGATCTACAAGCTTGCTGCCGACGCCAAAATTCCCGGCTTTAAGGTCGGTGGGTCGTGGCGGTTTGATCGTGCGACCATCTCAAAATGGATTGAGAAGGGCGGCGTGACCGAAGCGGCGGTTGCCGCCAATGATGAGCCTGCTACGCCCAATGGCCCGACATTGGCGTCGGCTTACTATTCCCCCCAACAGGCGACATTTTTTGCCCACCGCCTCACGTTGGAAGGTACGGGCGAGGACGCTCTGGCGCAGTCCCTTTCCACCGCCCGCGTCGATATGAACCCGCACCAGGTGGATGCCGCCTTGTTCGCGCTGGCATCACCTCTGTCCAAAGGTGTGCTGCTGGCCGATGAGGTCGGCCTTGGCAAAACTATTGAGGCGAGTCTTGTCATCGCGCAACGCTGGGCCGAGCACCGCCGCCGCATCCTGCTGATCGTGCCCGCCTCGCTGCGTAAGCAATGGAGCCAAGAACTCTACGACAAGTTCTCGCTTCCATCTGCTATTGTAGAGCGCAAAAGCTACAATGATGCGCGTAAGGCTGGCGTGGCCCGTCCGTTCGATCAAAAAGATAAGATCGTCATCACTTCCTATGAGTTTGCTGCGCTAAAGGATGCCGAGATTGCGGCGGGTGGCTGGGATTTGGTGGTGTTCGACGAAGCGCATCGTCTGCGCAACGTCTACCGCAAGGACGGCTCTACGCGAGCCAAGCGTCTGCGTGAGGCAACTAAGTCCTTCTTCAAGGTATTGCTGACGGCAACGCCGCTGCAAAACTCTCTGATGGAGCTTTATGGCTTGGTGTCTATTCTGGATGAACGGCACTTTGGCGACGAGGCCTCTTTCCGTAACCAATATGTGTCGGGTTCAGGCGCGAAGAATGGATTGCTTTTCTTACGCAAAAGGTTGGAGCCGATCTGCAAGCGCACGCTGCGCCGCCAAGTCCAGCAGGCCGGGCTGATCCGCTATACCGAACGCCGCCCGCTCACCTTACAGTTCGACCCATCGCCGGAGGAAATGCACCTCTATACAGGGGTTTCGGCTTATTTGCAGCGCCCAGACACCATCGCCTTCGGTAGCAAGCCCAATCAACTTGTAACGATGGTTGTACGTAAAATCCTTGCTTCCTCCACCTTCGCCGTAGCCGATACGCTGACCAAAATCGTCGACCGTCTTAAGCAGTTGCGGCCTGTCGATATTGAAACCGTCGCCGACTACGACGCGGTCGACGAGGACGCAGAGGAATTTGAAGATGACGGCGGCGATGACGACTCCAAGCTGCCTGTCGACCCCAAGAAACTCGAAGCCGAGATTGCGGAGCTTGAGGGTTACCGAACGCTCGCGCTTGCCATTGGACAAAATGCCAAGGGTCTCGAACTAGTCAAGGCATTGCCCGGTGTTCTGAATGAAATTGCAGCCAAGGGCGGCCAGCGTAAGGCTGTGATCTTCACGGAATCGGTGCGCACGCAAGGCTATCTCGCCGAGCTTCTTGCCGCCAACGGCTATGCAAACGACATCGCATTGCTAAACGGCCAGAACAACGACGCCAATAGCAAAGCGATCTATCAGGACTGGCTCGCCCGCCATAAAGGATCGGACGCCATATCCGGCTCGAAAACAGCCGATATGAAGGCGGCCATTGTCGAGGCGTTCCGCGATGATAAGAGCCTTCTCATCGCCACCGAATCCGGCGCGGAAGGCATCAACCTTCAATTCTGCTCCCTGCTCATCAACTTCGATCTTCCCTGGAATCCGCAGCGGGTGGAACAGCGCATCGGGCGCTGCCATCGCTATGGCCAAAAAATCGATGTTACCGTTGTCAATTTCCTGAACCTGAAAAACCATGCCGAGCGGCGCGTTTATCAGCTTCTCGACGAGAAATTCAACCTGTTTAAAGGCGTGTTCGGCGCGAGCGATGAGGTGCTGGGCGTGATCGAACGCGGTGTGGATATTGAACGCCGCATCTTTGAGATCGTACAAGGCTCCCGCGACGAAACGCAAATTAATACCGCGTTTGACCAGCTTCAGGACGAATTGCAGGCACAGATCAACGAACAGGTGCTCGATGCCCGCCGCCGACTTCTGGAGACGATGGATGAACGGGTCATCGACCGGCTGAAAGCCCGCGACCAGGAAATCGGGCTACGTCTTTCCGATTTCGAGCGGCAGCTTCTTTATGTGGCGCGGGCCGAGATTCCCGATGCGCGTTTTCATCCCGGTAATGAGCGTCGTTTCGATTATCGTGGTGAAACCTACACCACGGAGTGGCCGCTGGCCGACGAGCAAGGCTGGAAATTTTTCCGCCTTCTGGAGGGGACATTAGCAACAACTCTTGTTGCTAATGCAAAGGAACGTCGTTTCGACGCGCCATCCCGTCTTTGCTTTGACCTGTCTGCTTATCCCGGCGGACGGTTGGCTGACGTGGAAAACCTGCGAGGCAAAGCTGGTTGGGCGCGGATAGGCAAGCTAAAAGTCAAAACTCCAGCCATCACACGCGAATATCTCGTGCTATCCGTCATTGCCGACGATGCAAGCGCCGTTCATACAGAAACCTTCGAGCGGCTGTTCCGAGTGCCCGCCAAGAACGAGCCGATGGAAGGAACCCCACCGCAGGCTGTTTTGTTGGCGGTCGAAGCCGAGCGCCGCAAGGCTCTTCTTGATGAAGCCGAACAGCAGAACGCCGAGTGGCTCGACCTCGAAAGCGAAAAGCTCGACAATTACGCTGAAGATTTGGAGCGGGCCTTCGAGACTGAAATCAAAACCGTCGAAGTAGAAATCCGTGAGGCCAAGAAGGCGTTGCGCGGCTCCAACCTGCCGATGGCCGAAAAGCTAACCGAGAAGCGCCGCATAAGCACGCTTGAAGGCAGGCGCGACAAGATGAAAGCTGAATTTTTCGACCGCCGCGCAAAAATCCGTGCCGAGGTCGAAGCCATGCTCGACCAAATCCAAGAAAGCCTGAAGCTTGAGCCAGAAATGGCCGATTTATTCACGATCCGTTGGGAGGTAGCATGAACCTGTCGCAACGGACAATCACGGCCCTTGCGGAGATCGTCGCCGGAGAGGTGCCGCGCAATGCAAGCGAAAGGTTATCGCCCTACCGCACTCTTTCCCAGATCACGGATTTCTTTCGCGACTTCGGCGAAAGGGATTTGCACCCTCATTCTGGCGCGCCCTCTCGCCTTACTTATACGAAAGAGAAAATAGAAAAATTCAATGGTTCTCAGATAATCAGCAAGATCATCTGCAATGCCCTCGAATTTTGGAGCGAAGACGGATTTAATCCCGAGCATGCGGGAGCTCATCTCAATACGTTCCTTCGGCGGGATGGCTACGAGGTTGTTGTCGAGGAGCGATATATACGCATCGACGGAAATCGAGAAATAATGGAGCCATATTTCATTGTCCGTTCCCTTTATTCAGCGCTCCTCGCACCACCGGCGCTGGTTAAGCTTTCCGAAGAGTCTATTGCAGAGCATATTACTAAGGCAAAGAGGAAAATCGATGCGGGGGATTCCGCAGGGGCAATTACGAGCGCCTATACGCTGGTTGAGGAGTTTCTGAAACAACTTCTGCGCAAGACCGGCACAACATTCAATGAAAATGAGGGCGATATACGCGCACTGTATAAGCTCCTCGCCGAACCTTTGCATCTTATGCCTAAAGGCGAGTCTTTAGAGAATCATTTGAAAACCATTTTGGATGGGCTTCAAAGGCAGATTGGCGGCTTGTTCGAGGTGGCAAACAAGGCCAGTGACAGGCACGCGCGCCGGTACAACCCAGCGCCGCATCACGCGCGGCTTGCTGTTAATGTGGCATTTACACTCTGCGAGTTCCTTTTGGAATCCTATGAATATCAACAAAAGCGAGAAGAAAGGCGCGCGTCATGACTAATCGTAAGCAACGCTTGGAACTGACATGGGTCGGAAAAGATGACCGTCCACGCCTTGAGCCGAGAATTCTTCTGGAAAACGCGGATAAGTCTTATCATGCCACGAAGCATGTCACCGACCACGACGTTTTCGATAATATCCTTATCCAGGGAGACAACTTGCTTGCATTAAAAGCATTGGAGCAAGAGTATTTTGGCAAGGTAAAGTGTATTTATATCGATCCACCTTATAATACGGGTGCTGCCTTTGAAAGCTACGATGATGGAGTTGAACATTCCATTTGGCTTTCGTTGATGCGCGAACGATTGGATATTCTTTGGAGACTGTTGACCACAGATAACGGCACTATTCTGATAAGCATCAACGATGACGAATGTCATTACTTAAAAGTTCTATGTGACGAGCTGTTCGGAAGAGACAAGTTCATAGCGACGCTTGTATGGAATTATGAAGGAAACACCGATAATCAAGCTAAAATCATTAACTATCATGAATATATATTGGTATATTCAAAATCTGGACAGATAGACCATCCAGAGGTCATCGATCCAAACGTTTCAGAGGGAAGTAAGCTATACAAAGAGGAAATCAGGAACACCATTGTCAAAAATGGTCCAAAAAATCCGCTTAAAGCCATAAAAATACCGGCGGGGTTTCCTGCAAGTGTCGAAAGTATAAACATTGCTAAGGCGGACGTTGAGTGGCCGAGGTACGACAATAATATAACAATCAGAAGTTATCGGGTTACTAAAGATATTGTCGCGACCACAGGGTGGAGTTCAAAATCAATCCTTGAAGAATTTATCAACAATAAATTTGAACCTGTCTTGGATTCAAAAGGTCAGCTTACAAAATTTGAGATGACTCGCACAGGAGCGATAGAGGCAGTGAAAGTGCGAGAGCAAAGAAAAGGGCATTTTGTATCTGTACTAAGAGGATTTGGTACCACTAATCAAATGCGTATCATGCTGTCCAAGCTGGGAATCAAGTTTACATATCCAAAGCCAGTTGATTTGATTGCATATTTGATTGAAGCATTTTCCGATGCCAATGACCTTGTCTTGGATTCCTTTGCAGGGAGCGGGACGACGGCTCACGCGGTTCTAAAATTGAACAAAGAGAAAGGTTCGCGGCGTCGGTTTATTTTGGTGGAAATAGACGACGAAACAGTTAACGATGTTATCATTCCTCGTTTGAGGGCGGTTATTTCAGGTGATAGAAGAGCCGATCTGGCCGCATGCGGTGGTGGTTTCCGCTATCATTACCTTGCGCCATCTTTTTTGGAAAAAGATGCCTGGGGAAATTGGGTCATATCTAAAGAATATGATCCCGCCAAAGTCGCGCAGGCCGTGTGTAAGCTCATGGGCTTTGTCTATCAGCCGGACGAGACTCACTATTGGATGCAAGGCCGTTCATCGGAGTCGGACTTTATTTATGTCACGACTCAGAGCCTGGCGCATGAGCAGCTTGCTGCCATTTCCGAGGAGGTAGGTGATGAGCGCACTTTGCTTGTCTGCTGCAAGGCGTTCCATGCCAATCCCGATGCTTTCCTGAATCTAACGATCCGTAAGATTCCGCAGGCCGTGCTGCGCAAATGCGAATGGGGTAAGGACGATTACAGTCTGAATGTCGCTAACCTGCCCGAAGCACCGCAGGAGCCCTGTGAAGGGGACGACGCTGAAGCAACGCCGAAGGCGAATACGAAGCGGAGCGCCAAGGCTGCCTCGCAGGGTAATCTTTTTAATGGAGCGACTGGCAAGTGAGCGACCGCATCGTCCGTAGCATTAGTCAGCGTCTCTCGCTTCGTAGGCCGCAGGCCGACTCGCTTGAAATCCTTGCCGACATTCTGGCCAGGGTGGAGCTATCCAAAGGCGGTGATGCCACCGCCGCGCTGGAGGCAATCCGGGATACTTATCCAAGCGTTGGGGCATTCGAGCGGGATTTCCCGTCTCTGTGCTTCGCGCTGGCAACCGGCGTCGGGAAGACACGCCTTATGGGCGCGTTCATCACTTACCTCTATCTTACCGGCAAGAGCCGACACTTCTTCGTGCTTGCCCCGAACAAAACGATCTATGAGAAGCTGATCGCGGATTTCTCGCCTGAGAGTCCCAAATATGTGTTCAAGGGCATTGCCGAATTTGCAACCAACCCACCATTGATTATTACCGGCGATAATTATGAAAGTGGTGTCGGCGTGCGCTTCGAGTCCGGCGGAAAAGGCGCTCAGGCTCAAATGTTCGACGATGTTCACATCAATATCTTCAACGTCGATAAGATCAACAAGGAGGAAAGTCCGCGCGGCAAGCCGCGCATGAAGCGCCTCCAGGAAACGATAGGTGAAAGCTATTACGCTTACCTTTCTCATCTCAATGACTTGGTGCTCCTGATGGACGAGGCGCATCGCTACCGTGCGAGCGCCGGAGCTAATGCCATTGACGGGTTGAAGCCTATCCTGGGGCTGGAATTGACGGCGACACCCAAAGCCGTGGGCGCTCGCCCCACCCCCTTCCGCAATGTGATCTATGATTACCCCCTGGGCCAGGCGATGGCGGATGGGTTCGTCAAGGAACCGGCTGTTGCCACGCGCAAGGACTTTGACCCACGTTCCGTGGGGGAGCGGGAACTTGAGCAGATTAAGCTCGAAGATGCCGTCCATTACCATGACCATGTAGCGGTGGAACTCGACCGCTACCACCGCACCACCGGCGCGCCTTTAATCAAGCCGTTCATTCTCGTGGTGGCGTCCGACACGACCGAAGCCAAGCGGCTGCGGGAGTTCATCGAGTCCGATAAGTTTTTCAGGGAGCGTTTCAAGGGCAAGGTGGCCGAGGTTCACTCTGCCCTGCGCGGTGAGGAAAGCGAGGAAGCAATGCAGCGCCTCCTCGCGCTGGAAACGGACGGGCGCACCGAGATTGTTATCCATGTCAACAAGCTCAAAGAAGGCTGGGACGTTACCAACCTTTACACCATTGTGCCGCTTAGGGCTTCGGCTTCGGAAATCCTGACCGAGCAGACCTTGGGGCGTGGCCTTCGCCTGCCGTTTGGCAAGCGCGTGTCCAAGGGAGGCGACGACGAGTTCGCCGCTGTTGACCGGCTCACAGTCATTGCTCACGAGCGGTTCGATGACATAATCGCCAAGGCGCACGAACCTGGTTCTATCGTCCTGAAGCCTTTGGAGATTGGCGATAACGGAGACATTCCTTCCGCCGGATCAACCTTGGTGACTGCGCCGTCCGTCGCCGAGATGATGGTGACAGGCGCACGCCCCACGATACCAGGGTTTGCCGAGGAGCGCGCCGATTTTGTGTTCAATTCGCCCGAGGAGGGCAAAGCCGCTGAAGTGACGCTCAGCGTAATCAAACGATATGAGCGTAAACTTGGCAGTGCTGAAGCTCTGCGTGACAAGGAAGTTCAAAAGCAGATTGCCGATGAGGTGCGGGAGCTTGTGCGTCCGGTGCAGGGAACGTTCGAGGGAATGATCGAAACGCCCCGCATCGACAAGATCGTGGAGACGGTAACTGAAACGGTTGCTGACCGCACGATTTCTATTCCACAGATCGTCGTTTTGCCGAAGAAGCAGGTGACATTCGCCTTCGAGAATTTTGATCTCGCCAACCTCGAATCCATCAACATGCGACCGATTGAGGATGGCATTATCATCGAGGATTTGCGTACCCAGGCGCGCGTCTATCTGGCACGTACACTGGATGACCCGCGCGAGGCGCGCCCTGAGGACTATCTTGTGCGTTATCTGTTCGTGCGCGACGAAATCGACTACGATGTTTATGCCGACCTGCTCTACAAGCTGGCGGGGCAGGTGGTGACGCGCTTGCGCTCCTATCTTGAAAATGAATCTGAAGTGGAAAACGTGTTGCTCCGGCATGGCCGTCAACTTGCCGACTTCATCTTCGCGCAGATGATGGAACACTATCGTGAAACTCCGCTGAGCGAGGATGACTACGAGGTCACCGTCACGCGCGGTTTCACGCTATTGCAAGCTCAACCGATGAACGTGCCGCAGGGGCAGCGCGTGCGTGATTTCAAGCAGGCTATTGCGCCGCTGTCCGACACGCGTAAGCATGTGTTCGGTGGCTTTAAGAAATGTTGTTATCCGCTGCAAAAGTTTCACTCCGACCCAGAGCGTAGGCTTTCTGTTACCATTGACGGTGAGGCCTGCGTCGAGAAATGGCTCAAGCCGGGACGTAACCAGTTCCATATCGACTATCGTCCCAGTGAAGCCTATGAACCTGACTTCGTGGTTGAAACAACAACGCAAATGCTGGTCCTTGAGGTCAAGGCGCGTAACGAGCTGGACGATCCGATTGTGAAGGCGAAGGCAACAGCGGCCATCAAATGGTGCAAAACGGCGACCACCTACGCGCAGGGAGGAGCAGGTAAGCCGTGGGTTTATGCACTGATACCCGATGACCAGATCATCGGCAGCGCCACGCTCGATGGCCTACTGGCAAAGTTCGCAGCGCCGTGACTTGGGGAACGACCAGATGATAAGGCTGTATTATGCATATTGATTTGGTGGAAATTGGAAATTTCAGAAAGCTAAAAGCTGCTCGCATTGGATTTGCTTCTGAGACAACTGTCTTCGTCGGGGCGAATAATAGTGGCAAAACTTCCGCTATGGTCGCCCTACGATATTTCCTTGTGGAACGAGAGCGTTCGAAGTTCTCCCTAAACGACTTCACACTCTGTCACTGGCCCACCATCGATGTAATGGGCAAATCCTGGGAAGAAGCAAAAGCGTCGAACTCAAATCTGCCCGATCCAGCCTGGTCTCCCATTCTGCCATACCTGGACGTTTGGCTTCATGCCGATCAAAGCGAGGCACACTTCGTCCAAAAACTGATTCCAACGTTGGATTGGGATGGAGGAAGGCTGGGAGTTCGCCTCCGGCTAGAGCCGAAAGACGTCGCCCAGCTCCAAAAGGACTACCTGATTGCCCGAGATGAAGCCCGGCGGATTGAAGAAGCCGATGCTAAGATTGAAACAGGCAACGGGGCAGGCAAAGGACAACCAGTTGTGCTCTGGCCACGAAGCCTATCTGATTTTGTTCAGCGCCGATTTGGCGCTCAGTTTACGGTCAGATCATATATTCTCGATTCTACAAAACTTGTTGATCCTATTGAGGGGGAGGCCAAGCCGCAGACCTTGCCAAACGAGGCGATTTCTATTGATGGAGAACCGTTCAAAGGCCTCATTCGGATTGATGAGATCAGCGCGCAACGCGGTTTTGGCCAGCCTGATAGTCCGCGTGACATGGACGACGACGGGCCTGCGGCCGGATCGGCAGCAACACGCCGGATGACGGAACAACTCAGGCGCTATTGGAACAGGCACTTAGACCCTTTCGAAAATCCAGCCCCTAAGGATGTCGAGGCGCTTCGTGCCATCGAGCAGGCTCAACAGGCATTTGACGAACGTCTTCGTGCAGGTTTTTCATCGGCGTTACAGGAAGTGGAGGGACTTGGTTATCCCGGCGTCACAGACCCGAGGCTAAAAATATCATCGCGACTAAGGCCCGTTGATGGCCTTAACCATGACGCCGCTGTGCAATACGTGATCCCGATGAGCAACGGAGGCAGTGCCGTGGAACTGAGTCTGCCAGAGGACTCAAATGGCCTCGGCTATCAGAATCTCATTTCCATGGTTTTTAGGTTGATGAGTTTTCGTGATGCATGGATGCGCGTGGGTAAAGCCGCGAGTAAAATCGGCGGTGTTTCCGACACGCTCGTGCCTCCTTTGCATCTGGTTCTGATAGAGGAGCCTGAAGCTCACCTCCATACCCAGGTTCAGCAGGTTTTTATTCGGCAAGCTTATAAAGTTCTGCGGAATCATGCGAAGCTGGAAAAATCTGCTGTCCTGAAAACCCAACTCATTATCAGCACACATTCAAGTCACGTTGCTCACGAGTGTGATTTTGATCAATTGAGGTATTTTAGACGACTGCCGGCGAGCAGAGCAATGGTTCCGCTCTCCTGTGTTGTTGACTTAGGGGCTGTGTTCGGTTCAGACATTGAGACAAAGCGCTTCGTGACGCGCTACATCAAAGTCATACATTGTGATTTGTTTTTTGCAGATGGAGCCGTTCTGGTCGAGGGGCCAGCAGAACGTATCCTCGTGCCTTTCTTTGTCCGCCATCACCCTGAATTAGTCATGCTACATGAAAGCTATATCACATGGCTTGAGATCGGAGGGAGTCACGCGCACCGGCTTCGTGGATTGATCGAGAAGCTCGGGTTGACGACTCTTATCATTACCGATCTCGACGCAAAGGATTCTGACAACAAATCTGTTGTTCCTAAGCGAGGCGCAGGATTGAAGACCCGCAATCCAACGCTCACGTCGTGGTGTCCCGAAAAGGACGACCTTGACACCTTGTTGAACCTGAAGTCGGAAGAGAAGAGTAAATGGTATGGACAGCAGCGCTTTTCAGTCCGCGCGGCTTATCAGTGTCCCGTCCAAGTCGAATTCAAAGGAGTAAATTCTGAGGCGCTCTCTAATACATTGGAAGATGCCCTTGTCTTACAAAACCTTCAGGTATTTTCCGCAAGCTCCGGGTCGGGGTTATGGAGCAAGTTCAAGGCTGCAATTGAAACCAGTAAAGATGTGCCGGAATTGAGCGGCAAGATTTTGGATGCGCTGAAGAATGGGGGAAAAGCAGAGTTTGCCTTAAATCTCCTCGAATTGGAAGACCCCAAAAAACTACAACCACCTCTGTATATCCTCGAAGGTTTGAAGTGGTTGTCGGGTCAGCTCAAGGATCGCCAGAGAGACCTCGGAATTATAGCCGTTGGGGAAAATCCTAAAGCACAGACGAAGCAGGCATAATGATGACGAATGTTGCGATCGCATCAAACGCAGCGCTTGACGATCAGGTTGACGAAGATATCGCTGGCTATTTGAATCCCAATGCGCCGCGTAGCTTTTTTCTTTTCGCCGGGGCCGGGTCAGGTAAGACGCGATCCTTAGTTAAAGCGCTCAATCACATCCGCGATGCGTATGGTCGTGACCTTGCGCTACACGGTCATCGTGTGGGTGTCATTACTTACACCAACGCCGCCTGCGATGAGATAAGCCGTCGTCTTGATTTTCATCCGCTTTTCTACGTTTCGACGATTCACAGTTTTGCTTGGGAACTGATTCAAAGTTTTCACAGCGATATTCGGGAGTGGCTACGAGCTAATTTGACCACGGAGATACAGCAACTGCGGGACGAAGAGGCGAGGGGGCGGGCGGGCACTAAGGCCTCAATAGCGCGGCAAGCGCAGATTCAGTCGAAATCAAAAAGGCTAGAACGCCTCGACGCTATAAAATCATTTACATACAGTCCAAATGGCGAAAACAAAGAGCCAAACTCTCTAAACCACGCAGAGGTGATAGCGATTTGCGCGGCGTTTCTTTTGCAGAAGCCGCTTATGCGTTGGATACTGGTCGGGCGCTTTCCATTTTTGTTGGTCGATGAGAGCCAAGACACCAACCGAAAACTGATCGATGCCTTTTTTGTTGTTGCACAGGAACATGCTGATAGATTTGCACTGGGACTATTTGGCGACGTAATGCAGCGGATTTATGCCGACGGTAAAGAGCGGATCGAAGATGAGATTCCGCCAACGTGGGGGACGCCTTCGAAGAAGCTGAACCATCGTTGCCCAAAGCGGGTGGTCAAACTAATCAACAAAATACGGAACGAGGTGGACACCCACGTTCAGGAACCAAGGTCAGATGCTATCGAAGGTCAGGTGCGATTATTTATTCGGTTCGCGAACGCGGCAGATCGGAAAGGCGTAGAAGACGCCGTTCGGTTGAAGATGGCTGAGGTAACTGGTGATGGAGAATGGAAAACTCGTGAGAGCTGTAAAATTCTCACTCTGGAGCACCACATGGCTGCCAAACGTCTTGGCTTCGAGAACGTGTTCAGCCCTTTATATGAGGTTGACAGTTGGCGAACAGGATTGCTGGATGGCTCACTTCATGTGATGCGCTTCTTTGGACAGTTGATATTGCCTTTGGTCGAGGCGCAGAAACAAGGTGATAAGTTCGCAGTGGCGCGGATTGTCCGATCGAATTCACCGCTGATTACGCCACAATCATTGAAAGAAGCGCCAGACTCCCGTGTGCTGTTGCGTCAAGCAATGTCCGGCGTACAAGCATTGCTTTCTCTGTGGACCAAAGGGGAGCCTAGTTGCGGAGACGTACTTTGTTGTGTGGCCGACCATAAGCTGTTCGATATACCAGAGGTTCTGAAGCCTGTTGTTGAGGTTCTAAGGCAAGGGAGTTCAGGAGAAGAAGCGGGCACAGACGCCCCCCTCCCCGAAGAAACGGCGGCGTTGCTGGCTATGATGTCAGCGCCGTTTGCAGAGATTGATCTTTATCGGCAGTATGTTTCCGGCCTTGCGTCGTTCGATACGCACCAAGGCGTCAAGGGCCTAGAATTTGAGCGCGTCATGGTAATCGTTGATGACAATGAGACACGCGGCTTTATGTTTGGCTACGGGAAATTCTTTGGCGAGAAGGCGCTGACCGCGACGGATTTGAAGAATAAAAGCGAGGGGCGGGATAACTCGATTGATCGAACCAGACGGCTATTTTACGTGACGTGCAGCCGGGCAGAAAAAAGTCTAGCGGTTGTAGTATATGCGGATAACCCCGCAGCGGTTAAGAAACACGTGATCGACAATGGCTGGTTCACCGCAGAAGAGGTTGATCTGGATGCATAGTTAAGCGCCCCTAAATCAGAGGCCTGCGTGGCAGCATGAGAAACCTATTTGTCAGCGTTCGATGACAATATAGCATGTCGTCGATCGACGACTTTCCGCTGAGGAAATTGTCCCTTTTGGGCGACAAAAATCGCCCATGCGCCATTGTGTACTCCACTTGGAGTGCGAGTTGGCATGGGTTTGTTATAGTTCCAAAAAACCATATGTAAAATATGTTTTTGACGGGTTTTGCCGAACCTTGCTTGTTTAAGGGATTTCTTTCCCATTGAAAAGGACATATAAAATATATATCCTTTGGATGTCATAGAAAACCGTTCTGATCCGATGCCTTCCCCCAAATCCACGCCTTTTTTCAGCGCCACGCCCGTTTTCACGCGGGCCGAATACGCACGGGCCGTTGGCCGCTCGCCGCACGACAAGACTCTTACCGTAATGCTCAATCAGCATTTGCGGGCCGGTAATATCCGCCGCGTCGCTCGCGGCGTATTTGCATCCGTGCCCAAGCATGCGGATGCGCGCCAATGGGTCGTCGATCGCTTTCTTGCCGCCTCCCGGCTGCGCAGCGGCGGCGTGATCGCCTATCATTCGGCGCTCGAACTTCTAGGTTGCGCTTACAGCGACGGGCACGAAGTTCAGATCATCGCATCCGGCAAGCCGGGCTTGATGGAGACAGCGGATTTGGCTTGCCGCTTCATCAAACCGCCACGCGGTTTCACGCCGCCCGATGGCGTGACCGCCGTCGATCGGCTGGGTCTGGACGTGCAAGTCACGGCCATCGAGCGGACCATCGCCGATTGCTTCGACCGCTTTGATCTTGCCGGAGGTTACGAGGAATTGTTCAACTCGCTCGACCTCGTCGCGCGTCTCGATGCGGCGGCGGTCGTGCGCCACGTTCGAGGGCTTAACAACGCCGCTGCCGCAGGCGCTTTGGGATTCTGGCTGGAACGCGAGCAGACGCGTTTGGCCGTACCCGCTGCCGTGCTCGACGATCTACATAAGCTTGCGCCGAGCCAAAAGCGGTACGCCCTTGACGCGAAGCCGGGCGATGGACGCTTGGTCAAGGGATGGAACGTCATCCTCCCCATCGATGCCGTCGAACGACGATACGAGGGACTATAAGATGCCCATGCCTTCAGCTCAAACACTCCAGCGTCTCGCCCAAAATACCGGCCACCAGGCAGGAACTTTGGAAAAAGTGCTCCGGCTTCTCGATCTGCTTCAGGAGATTGCAAGCGATCCCCTTCTGTCCGGGCGGCTCGCCCTCAAAGGCGGGACGGCGCTCAATGTTTTTCGTCTGGGGCTCGATCGCCTGTCGGTTGATATTGATCTGAATTACATCGGCGCTCTCGACCGTGCAGAAATGGAGGCCGACCGTCCGGTAATCGACGCCGCCATTGACCGCCTGTTCGTTTCCCAAGGCTACAGCGTCCGCCGCCGACCGGAAGAACATGCGGGAGGCAAATGGATTGGGCGCTACGCCTCCGCTCTCGGCGGTAGTGCCGCCCTGGAGATCGACGTGAATTACATGGCGCGGCAGCCGCTGTTCGGCGCTGCGCCGATGGATTCGACAAAGCTCGCGGAATTGCAGGCGAAAAACGTACTCGTTCTCGACCTCCGTGAAATCGTCGCGGGCAAGCTGGTCGCGCTTTTCGACCGGCATGCCGCGCGTGACCTCTTCGATGCTCGGAGAATTCTTTCGATCGAAGGCCTCGACTGGAGCCGGATTAAGGCTGCCGTCCTTGCGATAGGCGCGACTGGACGCCGGGATTGGCGGACTGTGTCGATCGAATCCATCAAAGGCGATCCGCAGGAGCTTCGCCAAAAGCTGGCGATCTGCTTGCCCCACGGCTACTTTGCCGGTGCTGGTAAGGTGGATGCCTGGATCGAGGAAACCATCGCGCTTTGCCGCGAACGGCTCGCCTTCCTGTTCGACTTGACCAGTGGAGAATGCGAGTTCCTGGACGGCATCCTGGACAAGGGCGAAATCAACGCTGCGCTGCTGGATGTTGACGCAGAGCTTGCCCAACGGATTCAGGCCATGCCGATGCTGGCCTGGAAATGCCAGCATGTTCGAAAAATGCGCGGTCTCGGCGAACGCCAGCCTGAGTCCTGAAGGCTGGCGTTCGCCCCACTTCGCGCCGACGATCTGATTGCGGTCCGTGTCATCAAACGCCGCCGCACCGCTGCGGCGGCGCGCAGAGTCGCCGGCCAGCCCCAAGGGCGCCGGCTCGGAAAAGCGGCCCTGTTCCCAAGGGGGCCGCTGGTTTTCGAGGTCTTGTTGACGAATCTAGCGAATCCGTAGAGCATCACTCTATGGATTGGGCACTGTCCGTCGCACCTTTCTGCGTTTTTGCCGAATTTGCCATGAATGCGATCTCCTAGCACAATTTCTTGGAAATTGTCGCTTAAGCGACAATTTTTAAGCACAAAATTTAGCACAAGATTTTCGAAAATCTAAATTTTGTTATTTAAAACAATATGATATGAGATGGCCAATTCGTCTCATAACCTGAAGGTCCCTGGTTCAAATCCAGGTCCCGCAACCACTTTTACCGAACAACCAAACAAATCAGGAACGCCTTCAGCGCCAGTCGTTGAAGGCGTTGTTTTTGTTGGGGGAACCGGCAGGCCAAGGCGCACCATCGCCGCCAGCGCGCCGGTGAGGATAATCTCCGGTTCGCCCTCCGTGCCCGGCCCGACATCCACGCGTTCAATCAGTTCCCGTAGCGCCTCCAGGACCGCGGTATTGTCGCCATTAGCGGCAGCCAGTTCGGTTTGCAGCGTCTCCACCCGTTGGCGGTAGAGTTCCGCCAGGTTCGGGTGGATCGACGGCGCCGTGCTGGCGGGCGCGGCGAGACGGGCCTGCAACTGGGCCTTCTGCTGTGACAGTGTCTCCAATTGCTGCTTCATCTCCTCGGTCCGGAAGCCATCCATCACCGCCTCGATGATCTTGCCGATCTTGCGCTCGATCGTGGTCAGGCGGCTTTGGTCATGCGCGCGTTCGGCGTTGCTCTCGGCCGCCAGCCGGTTCCACTCGGCGGTGAATTCGGCGACGAACTCCCGCACGGCGTCGGGCTCCATCAGATTGGCGCGCAGGGCGTCGATCACCGCACCCTCCAGCTGCGAGCGCCGGACGCTGGCCATGTTGGTGCAGGTGCCGCGTTTGCGCGCGGCGCCACAGGCAAGATAGTCGCGGCCAAGATTGCTGAGCGCTCCGCCGCAGCTGGCGCAGAATAGCTTGCCGGTCAGCAAATGTTTGGCGCGGCGGGTCTCCCAGAATTTGGGCCGGTCGGGGTTATTGGCGCCGGCGGCGTCGCGGATGCCGGCCAAGCGGGTTTGCACCTGCTCCCAGAGCGGCTGCTCGACGACCCGCAGGGCGGGGACCTCCTCGCTGACCCATTGCTCCTTGGGGTTCATGCGCGAGATGCGTTTGCCCGTGCTCGGGTCTTTCAGATAGCGCATGCGGTTCCACACCAGCCGCCCGATATAGAGCTCATTGCGCAGGATGCCGGTAGCGCGTTCGGCATGGCCACGCAGGGCGGTGTCCTGCCAGGGCCGGCCATCGGGGCCGGGGACGCCCTCATGGTTCAGTTGCTTGGCGATGGCGGTTGGTGACAGGCCCTCGGCGAAGCTGCGGAAGATGCGACGTACGATGGCGGCCTCGGCCTCGTCGATGCGGCGCTCGCCGCGCTCGATCACGCCGTCGCCGATGATCCTGGGCGCCGGCTTGTAACCATAGCACAGGCCGCCCGCCGATTTGCCCGCGGCGATCCGGCCCATCTGGCCGCGCCTTGTCTTCTCGGCTAGGTCCTTGAGGAACAGCGCGTTCATCGTGCCCTTCAGCCCGATATGCAGTTCCGAGATCTCGCCCTCGGCCAGGGTAAAAAGCTGGATGCCGGCGAATTTGAGCCGCTTATACAGCCCGGCGATGTCTTCCTGGTCGCGGCTCAGGCGGTCGAGGGCTTCGGCCAGAATGATGTCAAACCCGCCCTCGCGCGCGGCCTCCAGCATGGCCTGGTAGCCCGGGCGCTGGGTGCTGGCGCCGGAGATGGCGGCATCGCGGTAGACCTGTTCCAGATCCCAGCCTTCGGCGGCGGCGATGCGCTGCCGGCACAGCTTAATCTGGTCCTCAATCGAGGCGTCGCGCTGGTTGTCACTGGAATAGCGGGCGTAAATGGCAACGCGCTGCTTCATGGCGGGTCAACTCGGGTTTA